>Ga0070698_100004757_pt1 | contig 14901 bp, 15 predicted proteins | sample KBSK1502metaG_FD_65477 | JGI IMG/M metagenome (GOLD analysis project Ga0070698, IMG submission 65477) | Corn, switchgrass and miscanthus rhizosphere microbial communities from Kellogg Biological Station, Michigan, USA - KBS K1-50-2 metaG | ecosystem: Host-associated > Plants > Roots >...
CGGACGTCGACCACGACCCGATCTCCGACTTGCAATGATCGCGCTTCCACCATCGCCAGCGCGATGGGGTAGCCGAGGAAAAAGGAGTGGGTGCCGCTGGTGATCACGCCGGCGGCCTTCCCGTCCACCGTCACGCGCGCCCCGTGGCGGGCGATGTCGCCCGGCTGCATCTCGAGGCCGACCAGCGTGCGCCGCGGCCCTGCGGTCTTGACCTCCACCAACGCGTCGCGGCCGACGAAGTCGCCTTTGGCGAGCTTGACCGTCCACCCGAGGCCGGCCTCGTACGGATTCACCGTCTCGTCCATGTCGTTGCCCCACAGTCGCAGCGCGGCCTCGAGCCGGGCGGCGTCGCGCGCGCCCAGGCCGGCAGGCAGCGCGCCCTGCTCGCGACCGTGCGCGAGGATCGCATCCCAGGCCTCACCCACCCTGTCCGCGGAGATGAAGAGCTCGAACCCATCCTCCCCCGTGTAGCCCGTCCGCGAGACCAGCGCATGGACGCCCGCCACGTCGCCGTGGCCGAAACCAAAATAGGGAATCGAGTCGAGGTCGGGGCCCTGCCACGGCAGCAGTGCCTGCGCGCGGGGTCCTTGCCAAGCGATCAGCGCCAGCTCGAACGTCCGGTCCTCGATCTCCACACCCGATGGAGCGTGTGCCCGCATCCACCCCAGGTCTTTCTCGCGATTGGATGCGTTGACGACGACGAAGAAACCTTCGCTTCCGCGATAGACGACCAGGTCGTCGACGATGCCGCCCAGGTCGTTGCACATGAGGTTGTACTGCGCCTGGCCGTGCACGAGCGCCGCGACGTCGTTGGTCACGAGCTCCTGGATGAAGGCCGCTGTCTTGTCGCCGGCGATGCGAAAGCGGCCCATGTGCGAGACATCGAACAGCCCCGCCGATTTGCGCACGGCGAGGTGCTCATCGCGGATGGAGCTGTACAGCTGCGGCATCTCCCAGCCGCCGAAGTCGACCATGCGCGCGGCCAGCGCGACATGCTTGTCATAGAGCGGCGTGCGCCGCAGCGAGCTACTCGCCGTCAACTGAATCGTCGGAGTCGATCGCGTCGGGGTCGATGAACTCCAGCAGCTCTTCGTCGTGGCGCCGTCTCGCGTCGGCGACCACCTCGGCGACGTAGCGGGTGCGCTCGACTGTCCACTCGAGCTTCTCCGCGATCTCCTTCTCGGTCGCCACCCGGCCCAGCTCGCGGCGCAGCAGCAGTTCCGTCCGCTCGTAGTCGCCGGCCGCGGCGACCAGGAGCTCGCCCTCGCGCACGGCGGCGGCCTCGGCGGCGATGGCCGCGTCCATCTGCTGGCCGACCTTCAGCTCGGCGAACTTCCGAAAATCACGCTCGCTGCTCGCGGCGAAGGTGCGCACCGCCTCCACGAGGCCGAGCGAGCCTTCCTGGACCAGGTCGGGCACCGACAGCCCCTTGTCGCGCCGCGATTCGGCGAGGCGGATGACCATGCCCATGTGGGCGGCGACCAGCCGATCCTGGCTCGAGCGGTCGCCGCCGGCCGATGCCTCGAGCAGGCGCGCCTCCTCCTCGTCGCGGAGAGCCGCGGCCTGGGCCTGGCGGAGCAGGTCGCGCACGGCGGCTTCGTCTGGCTCGGAGCTGGCGGGTCGCGATCCCATGCCGACCGATTCTACGCCCGGCATTTTCATGGTCCCGCGACCCCCCACCCCGCCGACGCGCCCGAGCGAACCGGGAGGTCAGATGTTCCACGTTTTACACTCGGAACATGCGTGCGCTAGCGGTGGTCCGGCTGGGCTGGGTTGTGCTGGCGCTCGCCGCAGCTGCCGTGCCCATCAGCGCCGCGGCGGCCACCCCCCATGTCGAGCAGGCGGACCTCAACGGCGACATCAACAACATCATGTCGGCGTACATCCACACCGCGGTCACGCGCGCCGAGGCCGACCACGCCGACGCCCTGCTCGTCGTCATCAACACGCCGGGCGGCATCTCGACCTCGATGGACGAGATCGTGACCGACCTCCTCAACTCCTCCGTGCCGGTGATCGCCTTCGTCTACCCCAGCGGCGCGCGCGCCGCGTCCGCGGGGCTGTTCGTCGCCCAGGCCGCCGACGTGCTGGCCATGGCGCCGGGCACCAACATCGGCTCCGCGCACCCCATCCAGGCGACCGGCGAAAACCTGACCGGCGACCTCGGCGCCAAGGTCCTGAACGACGCGGTCACGCGCGTGCGCAACCTGGCGTCGATCCATGGCCGCAACGCGGACTGGGCGGAAGACGCGGTGCGCCACAGCGCCAACATCAACGCCGAGCAGGCCGTGCAGTTGCATGTCGCGGACCTGGAGGCGAACGACATCCACTCCCTGCTCGAGCAGGTAGACGGACGCACCGTCCCGCGCACCGGCGGCAGCCTCACGATCCATTCCGCCGGCGCGATCGTCGACGACTCTCCAATGCCTTTCTGGCAGGTGTTCCTGAACGCGCTGATCGACCCCACGATCGCCGCGCTGCTGATCATCGTGGCCGGCTACGGCATCATCACCGAGCTCTCCAACCCGGGCTTGATCCTGCCAGGCGTTGTCGGAGGAATCGCCGCCGTGCTGGCGATCATCTCCCTGGCCAACCTGCCCGTGAACATCGCGGGCGCCCTGCTGATGATCCTGGCGTTGATCCTGTTCATCGGCGACCTCAAGGCGCCCACGCATGGGTTTCTCTCCGTCGGCGGCGTGTTCGCGCTCCTGCTGGGCATGGCGTTCCTCATCAACACCGGGCCCATCGGCCTGGGCGTGAACCCGGTGGTTTCGATCGCGACCGCCCTGATCACGCTCGCGTTCTTCGCGTTTTTCATCCGCAAGGTTTGGTCAGCCAGGCGGCAGCCGGCGTTCTCCGGCTCGGAGAGTTTGGTCGGGGCGGTCGGCGAGGCTCGCGAGGAGATCGCTCCCGAAGGTCTAGTCTTTGTTGCGGGCGCGCTCTGGAGCGCGACCGCCGCATCGCCGATCCACGCCGGATCGACGGTGCGTGTGGTGGGGCGCAACGGCCTCCAGCTGCAGGTCACCCCGGAAAACGGTCAGGCGAAGGAGAAGAGCTAGTGGACGCAGGCACGTTGGTGGTGATCGGCGTGATCCTTGTCATCGTCCTCATCGCGATCTTCTCGAGCCTGCGCATCGCGGCCGAGTACGAGCGGGGGGTCGTCTTCCGGTTGGGCCGGCTGATCGCACTCAAAGGACCCGGCCTCTTCTTCATCATTCCGTTCGGCGTCGACCGCCTGGTCAAGATCGACCTGCGGGTGATCACCCTCGAGGTGCCTCCACAGGAGGTCATCAGCAAGGACAACGTGACCGCCAAGGTCAACGCGGTCATCTACTTCCAGGTCGTCGACGCGCGCAAGGCGGTGGTGCAAGTTCTGAACTACATCAACGCGTCTTCGCAGATCGCCCAGACCACGCTGCGCGCGGTCCTGGGCCAGTCCACGCTCGATGAGCTCCTCGCCGAGCGCGACAGGATCAACCAGAACCTGCAGAAGATCATCGACGAGCAGACCGAGCCGTGGGGCATCAAGGTCTCGACCGTCGAGATCAAGGACGTCGAGCTGCCTCAGACCATGCAGCGAGCGATGGCCAAGCAGGCGGAAGCAGAGCGCGAGAAGCGGGCCAAGATCATCAACGCCGACGGCGAGTTCCAGGCCTCGCAGACGCTGGCCAACGCCGCCCAGGTCATCTCGTCCCAGCAAGGTGCGCTGCAGCTGCGCTTCCTCCAGACGATGGTCGAGATAGGGTCCGAAAAGAACACGACCATCATCCTGCCCCTGCCCATCGAGCTGATCCGCCCGCTCCTCGACATCGCGCCGCGACCCGTCGATGGATCACAGACGCCGCCGCTGCCGGACAGAGGCGCCAGGACGGGCTGACCGCTCACCTCCTCCCCCTCGACAGCTCGGGCAGCTTCTTCGTGCTCACTTTGCCGCTGCCGCTGGTCTTCCTGGCCAACGCCGCGCTCGGGAAGTCGTGGGCGCACACCGCGGCGGAAGCCATCACGGGCTTTTTCGGGGGCGCCTTCGCGCTCCTCGGCGGGCTCGACCTGCTCGGCGTCCCGGTGCTGCCGAACCTGTTCGTCTTCCCGCCCACGGGCGCATCCAGGATCGGCATGGACGTGACCATCGTGATCACGGGCTTCGTCGGCGCGGCGATCGCGGCCATGCCCGTCCGGCGGCGGCTCGCCCGGGTGATCCCGATCGACCCGGACAACCCGGTCCATGCCCTGGCCCTGACGCTCGCCGTGGTCCTGTTCGGCGGCAGCCTGTCCCTCTTGCTTTTCACCGACCTGCTGGGCGCCGCGATCTCCCAGCCGGCCGAGGCGGTCAGCGACATCTTCGTGGGTGAGCTTCCGTTCCTCCTGCTCGCCCTCGCCGGGGTCGGCCTCTTCCTGCGCCGCAATCTCGGTGAGGCGGCGGCCCGAGTGGGACTCGTGCGGCCCGCGTGGTGGCATCCCATCCTGGCCGTGGCGGCGGCCGGCGCGTTCTTCGCCGCCGGCCAGGCCATGATCGCGCTCAGCTACTGGCTCACTCCCGTCCTCGCCCACCGCGTCGACGCCGCCAGCCAGCACATCTTCGGGAACCTCGCCGCGGACCCGGTCGGGCTCGTCCTGCTCGCCGTCATTCCGGGGTTCTGCGAAGAGATCCTGTTTCGCGGCGCTCTGCAGCCCAGGCTCGGCCTCGTCGGCACCGCCGTGCTGTTCGCCTCCATCCACACCGAGTACGGCCTGTCGGTGGTGATCCTGGCCGTGCTCGTCCTGGCCCTCGGCCTGGGGCTGCTCCGGAAGTACACCAACACCACCACTTCTATGACCTGCCACATCGCCAACAACCTGTTGGCTGGCATCAGCCTGGGCGGGGCACTGGTGTACGCGGCCATCGCGGGCGAGATCGTCCTCGCCGCCATCGCGGGGTATGCCATCTGGTCAGAGCGGCGCCGTCGCGCTTCGGTGGCCGTCCCTTAACAGGGTGGCTGGTCAGCCGATCGAACCACGGATAAAATCTCGATCAATGGCCCCAGATGTAGGAGCTGCGACCGAAGCGATCCCCAAGATGTTGGCACTCACCGACCCACCGGTGATGGCGGTGGTGAACCAGAAGGGCGGTGTCGGCAAGACGACGACGGCGATCAACCTCGCCGCCGCCCTGGCCGAGGTCGGCCATCCCACGCTGCTCGTCGACCTCGACCCGCAGGCCAACTCCACCTCCGGCCTGGGCCTGGACCCGGCCCGGGCCAGGCTGAACGTCTACCACCTGCTCACGGGCGAGGCGTCTGTCGGGCAGGTCGTGGAGCAGACCGGCGTCGCCGGCCTGACGCTCGTGCCTTCGCACATCGACCTGGCCGGCGCCGAGATCGAGCTCGCCGCCATGCCCGAGCGGGAGACCTTGCTGCGCGCGGCGCTCGCTTCCACGCCGCCCGGAGTGGAGCTGGTCATCATCGACTGCCCGCCGTCGCTGGGCCTGCTCACCCTGAACGCGCTGGTCGCCGCGACCAGCATGCTCATCCCCACCCAGTGCGAATACTTCGCCCTCGAAGGCCTGCGCCACCTGATGTACACGCACCAGCTCGTGCGGTCGCGTCTCAACCCGAGGCTCGCGATCGCGGGCATCTTGATGACGCAGTTCGACGCGCGCACCACGCTCGCGTGGGACGTGCTGCAGTCGGTCCGCCGCTCGCACCCGCATCACGTCCTGGAGACGCTCATCCCGCGCAACGTCCGCCTCAGCGAGGCCCCCAGCCATGGCAAGTCCGTGATCGAATACGACCCCACATGTCGAGGCGCGGCCGCGTACCGCGCGCTCGCGAAGGAGCTCCTAGAACGATGAGCCAATCACGCCCACGCGGACTCGGCCGCGGACTCGACGCCTTGATCCCCATGTCCCAGGATGGCGAGGCGCTGGTGCCGCAGATGATCGCGGTCGACCAGATCCGCCCATCGAGCCAGCAGGTCCGCTCGCGCTTCGACGCCGAGCCCCTCGGGGAGCTGGCGGAGTCGATCCGACTCCACGGCGTTCTGCAGCCACTGCTCGTGCGCAAGCACGCCGACGGCTATGAGCTCATCGCCGGCGAGCGCCGCTGGCGCGCGGCCAGGCTGGCCGGCCTGCGCGCGGTGCCGGCCGTGGTCCGCAGCGAGGCGGGCAGCGATGAGCAGCTGGTGCTCGGCCTGATCGAAAACCTGCAGCGCACAGACCTCGACCCCATCGAAGAGGCTCGCGGCCTGCGGCGCTTGATCGAGGAGTTCGGCCTCACGCATGAAGAGGTCGCCCAGCGTCTGGGCAAGCACCGAGTGTCGGTCACGCAAGCGCTCCGCCTGCTCGGCGGGTGCGCGGCCGTGCAGTCGGCTGTGGCCGCGGGTGTGATCTCGGCCGGCCACGCGCGCGCACTCATCGCGCTCGACAGCCAGGCCGCGCAGGAGCAAGGCTTGAAGGTGGTCATCGCCAAACACCTGTCGGTGCGCCAGACCGAGAACTGGGTCAGGACGTATCGACCGCGCCGGCGCCGTCACGTTGAGTCATCGTCCGACCTGCGGGCGATCGCGGCCGACATCGAATCGAGCCTCGGATTACCCGTCAAGCTGACCGGAAACCTGAACCGCGGAAGGCTCGAGCTCGGCTATTCCACGCGCGAAGAGTTGGAACGGGTCTGCGCTAAGCTCCTTTCCTGAATCTGGATGGCGGCCCAACGAGAACAAGCGGCTGGCGCCGCCACGTCTGAACGTTCCGCGGCCTCTGGCCTCCTGCGCGAGGTGGCGGAGGTTCTCGTCCTCGCCATCATCCTGTACGTCGGGATCAGCTTCGCCGTGCAGGCGGTCCACGTCGAAGGGCTGTCCATGTTCGCCACGCTCGACAACGACGACTACCTGATCGCGAACAAGATCGACTACCGCCTCCACGCGCCGCAGCGCGGCGACATCATCATCCTGCGGCCCCCGACCAACAACTCCACGGACTTCATCAAGCGCGTCATCGCCCTGCCGGGCGAGAGGCTGCTGATCCGCGGCGCCGCCGTCTACATCAACGGGCGCCGGCTCCACGAGCCTTACCTGCCAGAGGCCTGGATTCAGAGCACGGACTGGCCGTGCGGAGGTTGCGACGGCAAGGTGATGGGACCCAACGAATATTTCGTGATGGGGGACAACCGGAATCGTTCGCAGGACTCGCGCTTCTTCGGTCCGATCACGCGCGACCGCATCGACGGCAAGGCCTGGTTCCGCATCTGGCCGATCACCCACTTCGGCAACATCTACGAGCAGATGCCGTACCTCGATTCGGCGCCGGCGTCGGGCGGGACCCGACTCGGAGCGGTGGCCGCCTAGGCGCCGATCGCGAGGCGGAACGCGCTGTCCCGCGCGAACGGGCCGATCACCGACATCTGCATCGCGCCGCTGAACACGTCGCCCGCGACGCGTCGCACGTCGTCGGCCGTCACGGCGTCGACGAAAGCGAGCTCCTCCTCGATGGTGTTGATCTGGCCCAGCAGCAGCTCCTGGTACGTGAGCCAGAACGCCACCCCGTTGGTGGTTTCGAGCTCGAGCCGCAGGCGCCCCTTCGTAAACTCCTTGGCCCGCGCGAGCTCCTCAGGCGTGACCGGCGTCTCGCTCAGCGCGCGCAGCTCCGCCATGACCGCGTTGACCGCGTCGACAGCCTTCTTTGGCTCGACGCCGATATAGACGCCGATGTATCCCGTGTCGCGGTGCTTCTGCGTGAAGCTGTGCACGTCGTAGGCGAGGGCCAGCTTCTCGCGGATGTTGAGAAACAGGCGCGAGCTCATGCCCTCGCCGAGCACGGTGTTCAGCAGGTCGAGCGCGTGCCGGTCCGGATGCACGTAGCTGAAGGCGCGAGTGCCCAGGCAGATGTGGGCCTGCTCGGTGTCCCGCCGGCGCACCAGCGCGCGCGGGCCGTCGAGCGGGCGAGGTGGCACAGGCGCCATCGCGCCATCGAGGCCCGGGCGCAGTGACAGGCCTGCCTTGACGACCGCCACCGTCGCCTGCTCGTCGAGCGATCCAGACGCGCCCACGACCAGGTTCGGGAGCCGGTAGTGCGCGTCGGCATATTCGAGGATGTCGTCCCGGCTGAGGCGCGAGACCGAGGCTTCGGTGCCGGCGATGTCGCGGCCGAGAGCGTGGTTGGGCCAGATGAGCTCCTCGAACAGGTTCTGCACCAGGTCCTGCGGCTGGTCCTGGTACATGCGCAGCTCGTCCAGGATCACCATCCGCTCCCGCTCCACGTCGGCCGGGTCGAGCTTGGAGTTGGCGACGATGTCGAACAGGACGTCGAAGCCGAGGTTCAGGTGCTCCGACGGGACCCGCGCCCAGTAAGCCGTCAGCTCTTTGTCGGTGGACGCATTGATGAAGCCGCCGACGCCCTCGATCGCGTCGGCGATCTCCTTCGACGTCGGACGCTTCCTGGTGCCCTTGAAGAAGAGGTGCTCGATGAAGTGGGAGACGCCGGCGAGTCGGTCGTCTTCAAGGCGCGAACCGCCGCCGAACATGAACACCACGGACGCCGAGTGGCGCTCTGGCATCGGCTCGACGATGAGCCTCGCTCCCCCCAGCAGCTGATGGACACGGTAGGGGGATGGCATGGGACGGTCAGTATAGAAACGGCTGCCGCGGCGAATTCTTTCTAGCCGGGGGCGCCCTCGCGCAGCGCGCCCAGCGCGGCGTACAGGGTCATGGCGACGAAGTCCGCAGGCATTCCGTCCGAGACCGCGTCGAGCGCTTCGCCCAGGTAGCGCCGCACGTTGGGCACCGAGTCGACCTCGCTCAGCTCGAGGCAGTCGCGGATCGCCTCGGCGATCTCGCTCGGCGTGATCTCTTCGTCGCCGGCCTCGTCCGCCACCGCGTTGACCAGGGCGATCGCTTGGCGGATCCTGTCGGCCGCCGTGCGGCCTGCCCTCGATCCGCCGTTGGTTGCCGTTAGTCTTCCGCCGGCTTACGCGGACCGACGACCACGCGGCGCTCCGGCTCCTCGCCGATGCTGGAGCTGGTCACGTCCGGGTCGCCCTCGAGGGCGAGGTGGATGGCGCGGCGTTCGAACGGCTGCATGGCGTCGAGCGTGATGGCGTCGCCGGTCATCTTGACCTGGCGCGCCGCGCGCATCGCGATCTCTCGGACCGTGTGCTCGCGCCGCTGACGGTAGCGCTCGACGTCGACGATGATGCGCTCGCCCTCGGCGAGGTGCTTGCCGACCATCACGTTGGTGACCGACTGCAGCGCGCGCAGTGTCTCGCCACGCCAGCCGATCAACGCGCCCAGGTCACGGCCGCTGATATCCAGGGTGATGGGCTCGGCGCCGGCGCGAACGCTCACCTGGGCGCGCACGCCCATGTGCTTGAGCAGGCCTTCGACGAGGGTGCGGGCGGTCTCCCCCTTGCCGTTCGCCGGCGCAGGCATCGAGCCCATGACGGGCGCCGTCTGGTCGACGACGGTGACCTCGACGATCGTTTCCTCGGCGGTCTCGCTCAGGATCTTGACGTCAACGTGGCGCCTGCTCTCGTTCAGCTCGATGAGTGCGGCGTCGACCGCCTCGTCCAGCGTGCGGCCGCGGCCTTCAGCGGATTTCACTGCGGATCACCCCTTCAAGTGTTCTCTTGGCGACGATTTCGTTTGTTCGGGCTGCCTCCGTTCTTGGGCCCGTTCTTCGGCCTCGGCTTGGGCCCTGCCGACGGGCCGGGCGTCGGGCCTTTGTTGGGCGGCGCCGGGGCACCCCCGGCGACTGTCCTGAACCGGGCCGGCAGAACGTTCCCCCACCCGACGACGAAGCTCTGCTGAATGATACTGACGCAGTTCCCGACAAACCAGTACAGGCCGAGGCCGGCGGGAACGTTCAGGGCGAAGTATCCGATCATCAGCGGCGAGAGCCAGATCATCGTCCGCTGCATCTGGGCTGTCTGCTGCTCCTGGTCCGTCGGGTTGGGCGGCGGCGGCATCTGCAGCATCCTCGACTGGATGAGCGTGGTCAGCGCCGCCAGCAACGGGAAGATCAGGTAGATCGGCTCGGGGATCGGTATGCCCAACACGGACCAGACGTGGTGCAGAGGGTTCTCGTTCAAGTTGGGGATGAAGAGGAAGTGGCCGACCACGTCGTGCGTGCGGGCGAAACCAGTGAACACCCAGTAGAGGGCGGTCAGTACCGGGATCTGGACGACCAGGGGAAGGCAACCGATGAAGCCCCCCAACGGGTTGACGCCGTGCTCCTGGTAGAGCTTCATCATCTCGGCGTTCAGCTTCTGCGGGTCCTTCTTGTACTTCTTGCGCAGCTCGCCGACCTGGGGCGCGAGCTTGCGCTGCTCGGCCATCGTCTTGCGCTGGGTGACGAGCTGGAACTGCTGCAGCGGCGCCAGGATGAGCCTGACGATGATCGTGAGGATGATGATCGCCACGCCGTACGCGCCGATCGTCGAGATGATCGGCACGCCCTGCAGGTGCACGTACAGGTACTGCAGGAGCGCGGCGAGCGGGTTCTTGATCACCAGCTCCCACAGCTTCTCGATGGGCAGAAATATGTCTAGCGGGCTGCTCAGAAAAATGGCGTGGATCTCCCTGTCAGGGCACCGGGTCGTAGCCGCCGGCCGCAAACGGGTGGCAGCGTGCGATGCGGGCAGCGCCCATCCAGCCGCCCTTCAGCCACCCGTACCGCTCGATCGCCTCGTACGTGTAATGCGAGCAAGACGGGTAGTAGCGGCAGCTGGGCGGCAGGATCTTGGAAAAGGTCATCTGGTATCCGCGAATCAACAGCAGAAAAAGCTTCGTCATGGCTTCAATTGCGCGAGCCTGAGCGCAGCCAGCGAAGCCTCTGCCTTGAGGTCGGCGAACGCCACCTCGAGCGCCGCCGGGCGGGCGATCAGGACCACGTCATATCGTATTCCCACGCCGCGCAGCGGCGAATCAGGTCCGAGCCATTCCGTGCGCGCCACCTCGCGCAGGCGCCGCCGGGCGCGGTTGCGATCGACCGAGCTCTTGACCTGGCGGCTGACGGTGACGCCGATGCGGCTCTCCGGTCCCCCGCCAGGCACGGCGAAGCCCACGAGCGACCGGCCGCTGTGAAACCGCCGACCGCTGATGGCGGAGTGAAACCCGGCGCGCCGCCGAAGCCGGAGCCGGCGCTTCAGGCCAGGCGCTCTCGCCCTTTGGCGCGCCTGCTGCGAAGCACGCGCTGCCCGCCGCGGCTGCTCATCCGGCGCAGGAAGCCGTGGACGCGGCGGCGATACCTTTTCTTGGGTTGGTAAGTCCTTTTGATCGGGCCAATATAACGGAGCCAAAGCCACGGGCTTGTGATACCTAAGCTATCACTTCATCGCATGCCTGACGTGCCTTGCAGTATCCACAGGGGGGTGTTATAGTCCCCGGCCGGAAGCAACTCCACTCCACGCCAACTCCGCGCCCCAGTACGAATTGCAGTCCAAGGTCTCATTAATTCTTACAAGTAAGCAACACTTAGTCGTATAGCGACGCTTCCATATTTCGGGAGAGACCGGCTAGGGGATTTCGGATGGGTCGGCGCCGCCAGCCTGTGGAAATCCGCTCCGCTCTTATCCACAAGGCACCAAGGAGGCGGAAGCTCATGCTCGAGGAGCTTCGGTTGAATCCGCGGTCGCAGGCAGCGCACGCTTGGAGTCGCTGCCCGGGCGGTCGCGTGGTCACCGGTCGAGGCGGGGTGGGTCGTAGTTTATCCACAGGTTTTGCAGGGCTGCCAAGCCTGCGCTCCACAGACGCTTCGTCGGCTATCCACACCGGGTCGCCCATGAAGGAGGTGGTCGGGTGAACCAGGACCAGATCTGGTCGCAAGTCCAGGAGGAGCTGCGCTTTCAGCTGGCCAAACGGACCTACGACATGTGGCTCAAGAACACGTCGGTCGTCTCCGCCGACGGGGGCACTTTTCGGATCGGCGTGCCCAGCAAGCTCGCCAAGGACTGGCTCGAGGACCGTTTCTCCGGCCTGATCCAGGAGACGCTGCAGGCGGTCACCGGCTCTGAGGTCGATATCGATTTTGTCATCGCTCCTTCCGGTCACCGGCCCGCGCACGCGCTGTTCGACGACGACGACCGGCACCCCGGCGAAAACGGGCACGAGAACGGTGCGGATGCGGCGGCCGAGGCCTCCGTCGTCTTGCCGTCCGAGCTGAACGCACGCTTCCGGTTCTCGTCCTTTGTCGTCGGCCACAACTCACAGTTCGCCCACGCGGCCGCGAAGGCGGTGGCCGAGGCGCCGGGCGACAGCTACAACCCGCTCTTTCTTTACGGAGGCGTCGGCCTGGGCAAGACGCACCTCATGCACGCCATCGGCCACGAGGTGCACGACCGCTTTCCACGCAAGCGCGTGGTCTACCTCACGTCGGAGCAGTTCACCAACGAGGTCATCAGCTCCATCGCGACGGCGCGGATGGGCGAGTTCCGCCATAAGTACCGCACGGTCGACGTCTTGCTGATCGACGACGTGCAGTTCCTCGCCGGCAAGGACCGGACCAAGGAAGAGTTCTTCCACACCTTCAACGCGCTGCACGAGATCAACAAGCAGATCGTCATCTCGTCCGACCGACCGCCGAAGGAAATCCCCACGCTGGAGGACAGGCTGCGCTCGCGCTTCGAGTGGGGCCTCATTGCCGACATCCAACCACCAGACTTCGAGACACGGCTTGCCATCCTGCACTCCAAGCTCGGCGACAACAGCAGCCTGATTCCCGAAGAGGTCTTGTCTTTCATCGCGCACAAGGTGCAGCGCAACATCCGCGAGCTCGAGGGCGCGCTGACACGCGTGCAGGCATTCGCCGCGGTGCATCAGCGACAGGTCGATGAGGAAGAGGCTGCGCGCCTGCTGTCGGACATCATCCCGGCCGGCACGCGCAAGCCGATCAACGTGGAGCGCATCCAGGTCCTGGTCGCCGACTACTACAACGTCACCCTCGACGACATGAAGGGCAAGCGTCGCGACAAGCACATCGTGTTTCCGCGCCAGGTCGCGATGTACCTGGTGCGCGAAGAGACGCCGTCATCGCTGCCGGCCATCGGCAAGGCTTTCGGCGGGCGCGACCACACGACCGCGCTGCACTCCATCGAGAAGATCGCCAACGAGCTCAAGGAAGACGAGCGACTCCGCTACGAGGTGCAGGCGATCCGCGAGAAGCTGTACGTGCAATGAGGCAGCTTTCAACACGTTTTGAGAACCGCCTTGGGAAACGAGTGGGATGGACGCCGGGTGGCCATTTCCTCCCCAGGGACTCAACAGGGCTAGGCGGTCCCTACCTCGATTCCCCAGAGCTTATCCACGGATCATTTCGATCTGTAAATGATCTCGACATCCACAGTCCGCACAGCGCTTACTGTTATCGGTTACGGATGAGTTCAATACAGAGAATCTCTTTCAACGGGGGACAACTTTCGTGAATGCCAAAGTTCTCGCTGCACAGATGCGCGTCACCTGCAGGCCGGCGGTTCTAGGTCAGGCGCTGCAGGTCGTGTCCAGGGCTATCTCCAGCCGGACGACCCTGCCGATCCTGAACAACATCCTCATCGAAACGACCGCCGATGGACTGGCGCTCACCGCCACCAACCTGGAGATCGGCATCCGCAAGGTGGTCCCCGCCGAGGTGTCGGTTGAAGGCTCGACCACGGCGCCGGCACGCCTGCTCACCGATTTTGTGGGCACGCTGCCCGACGACGAGCTCGAGATGACTCTCGACCCTGGCACGCAGTCGCTCGGCCTGCGCTGCGCACGCTTCGACACGCACATCAAGTGCATCGAGGCCGAGGAGTTTCCACCAGGACCCCGGCCGGACGAGGGAGACCGGCTCGAGGTCGCGCTCGAGGATCTGGTCAGCGCCGTGGAGCAGACGCAGATGGCCGCGTCCACGGACGAGGCCAGACCCGTGCTCACCGGCGTGCTCGTCCAGGTCCAGGGTCAGAGTCTCACGCTGGCCGCGACCGACGGACACCGCCTGGCCGTGCGCAAGCTGGCGGCCGCCGGACCCAGCGAGCTCGAGGCCAGCCTGATCGTGCCGGCGCGCGCCCTGGCCGAGCTGTCCAGGGTACTGAAGGGCGAGGGCGGCAAGGTGGAGGTCATCATCTCGAAGGCTCGCAACCAGGTCTTCTTCCGGGCCGGCGCCTCGGAGCTGACCTCGAGGCTCATCGACGGCAAGTATCCAAACTACGCACAGGTTATCCCCAGCAAGAGCTCCACCCGCGTCACGGTCGGCACGAGCGAGCTGACGCAGACGGTGCGCGCGGTGTCGCTGTTCGCGCGAGACAGCGCCAACGTGATCCGCGTCAAGGCGCAGGCCGGCGCGCTGACGCTGTCCGCGACCACCAACGAGGTCGGTGACAGCAAGGCGGAGATGAACGCCGACGTGGACGGTTCCGACATCCAGATCGCTTTCAATGCCCGCTACGTCCTGGACGCCCTCGGAGTTATCGGAGAGGAGAAGGTCGAGCTGCTGTTCGACGGACCTCTCAGCCCGGGGCTCATGCGACCGCCGGGCAAGGAGCACTACCTCTACGTGATCATGCCCGTGCGGGTGGCGATGTCGTAAGCGGCGGGGCCTGCTTGCGCCTTCGCCGTCTACGTCTCCGCAACCACCGGAACTACGCAGAGCTGGACCTCTCGCCGGGAGCGGGCGTCAATGTCTTCATCGGCGCCAACGGCCAGGGCAAGACCAACCTGCTCGAGGCGGTGGCGATGCTCGCGCTGTCCTCGTCGCCGCGGGCGCGGCGCGACGCCGAGCTGGTCGGACCGGTCGCACCAGCTTCGCGCATCGAGGCGGAGGTCGAGACCGGCTCGCTGCGAAGGGAGCTCGCCATCGCGCTCGACGTGGATGGCGAGCGGGCCAGGCGCACGATCGAGGTCGACGGCAACCGGCGCCGGGCCTTCGACCTGCCGGGCAACTTTCGCGTCACGCTGTTCTGG
>Ga0070698_100004758_pt1 | contig 14900 bp, 11 predicted proteins | sample KBSK1502metaG_FD_65477 | JGI IMG/M metagenome (GOLD analysis project Ga0070698, IMG submission 65477) | Corn, switchgrass and miscanthus rhizosphere microbial communities from Kellogg Biological Station, Michigan, USA - KBS K1-50-2 metaG | ecosystem: Host-associated > Plants > Roots >...
GGGCGCGCAGGCAATCACCGGTGACTGGATCCCACAGCCGCGCCGTGTGGTCGTCGCTGGCGGTGGCCAGCAGCCGGCCGTCCGGGCTGAACGCCACGCCGTAGACCGATTCGGCATGACCCGTCAGGGTGCGCAGGCAATCACCGGTAGCCGGATCCCACAGCCGCGCCGTCCTGTCGGTGCTGGCGGTGGCCAGCAGTCGCCCGTCCGCGCTGAACGCTACACCGCGAAGCCCGGCGGCATGGCCGGACAAGGTGCGCAGGCAGTCACCGGTGGCCGGATTCCACAGCCGCGCCGTCTTATCGGTGCTGGCGGTGGCCAGCCGCCCGTCCGGGCTGAACGCCACACTGCGCACCCAGCCGGCGTGGCCGGTCAGGGTACGGGCCAGATGTAATGGCGGGACCGGGGCCGGCGGCGCGGATGCGGACATGACGAAGGCTGGTGGTTGCGCTGCGGTCATGGTGTCGAGGAGAGCGCGGGCGGTGACGGCGACCCGGGGAATGTCGCTGCGGGCGACGTACTGGAGGTGCTGGCGTGCGGCTGCCGCGCGAGCGGGATCGCCGCTGGTGAGCCATTCGCCGAGTTCGGTCACGGCGCCGATGCGGATGCCCGGGTGGGGGCTGTCCAGGCCGGTCCGCAGCGACTCGGGCAGCGGCGCGGAAATAATGGCAGACCCGGCGGGGCTGCGGGCGAGAAGGATTTTCCCTTCGGCCCCGTACAGCCACCGTTGCGGGGTCTGCGCGGCGCCGACGGCCTGGACCTGATCGAAGACGTAGGCGTAGGCGTCATCGACATAGACGAGCCCGTCATGGTCGGTGTCGGCCGCGCCGGTGCGCAATCCCTGGACCAGGGCGGCGGTGAACACCGACCCGGCTGGGACCGCCGCGTCCGTGGGATCGCCCTCAAAGGAGTACTCGGTAGCAGTCGAGGCGGTCAGCACTACCCGCCCGCGGCCCTGGCCAAGGAAGCGATCCCGCAGGCCGAGATCGGCTTCGCCCTTGGCACCGTGGGCGAATGCGCCGCTGAAGCAGGAATCCAGGATGAGGACCTGGCGGCGGGCCCGGCAGTGCTCGAGCTGGTCCAGCACCCAGGCCGCCTCGACCCCGGTCGCCGCCAGGCGGTCCTTGCGGGTGTCGGTGGCGGCGAAGTACAGGCGCCGACGGGCGTCTAGCAGCCCGTGGCAGGACAGGTACACCAGCAGCAGGTCCCCGGTGGCCCGGTTATCCAGGAAGTCCTCGATGGCCAGCCGGACCTGCTGGACCGGCTGGTCGATCACGGTGGTGACGGTAAAACCGCCGATGCCCGGATCGGCCAGGATTAGTGCCAGATCGGCGGCATCCCGGGCCGGAGCCCGAAGCCGACGCAGCCCGGCGTCGGCGTACATGCCCGTCGCTATCACAAGGGCCAGCCGGGACCCGGCCAGCGGATCAGCCGCCTGTGGCATGGCGGGCCAGCCAGGCGTCAATGATCTCCCCCTGCTGCTGCGAGGTCACGCCAGTCACCTTTAGCACATCCCCGCCGATGCTGACCTCCACGGTCCGGCCCGTCCGCCGGGCCCACCCGCGCACCGCAGCTACCGCGGCGCGCAGCCCGTCCAGGGTCCCGAACTGAGCCACCAGCCAGCCTGCCAGCGTCCCGAGGCCCTTCGCCCCCTCCGGGGCCGCGTCGGCGGTGAGGGGAGCAACCGAGGCCGCATCAGCAGCGAGCAGCTCGGCGCATAGTCCCCCCGCGAGATCCGCCAGCTCCTCCGCGTCGCTATCAGCCACCGGCAGCACTTGCAAGATCAGCCTGTCCGCATCCGCCATAACCCACCCCTCCAACGGGCCAGATCCTGACATTGTGTCACCAACCCGCCCAGATCACCGAGAGGTCCTTGGGCGGCATCCGTCACGCTGGATGCACGAGATCGTAAAGGTCTAGGTCCGCAGGCCGGTCACGTCGCGGGCGATGATCGTCTTCATGATCTCGGACGTGCCGCCGTAAATCGTCTGCACCCGGGCGTCGGCGTAGGCGCGCGCGATCGGGTACTCGGCCATGTAGCCGTAGCCGCCGAACAGCTGCAGGCACCGGTCGAGCACGCGGCGCTGCACCTCGGTCGCCCAGAGCTTGGCCTTGGCCGCGTCGACCGCGGTCAGTTCGCCCGCGTTCAGGGCCAGCACGCACTTGTCCAGGTAGGCCTCGAGCACGTCGACCTCGGTCACCGCGGTGGCCAGCTCGAACGCGGTGTTCTGGAACGCGGCGATCGGCTGGCCGAAGGCGGTGCGCTGGCCGGTGTAGTCGATCGTCCAGGTGAGCGCGGCGCGCAGCGACGCCAGCGCCATCATCGCGATCGACATCCGCTCTAGCGGCAGCCGCTCCATCAGGTGGACGAAGCGATGTCGTCCTGCAGGCCGAAGCCCGAGCTCACCGACGCCGCGCAGACCCTGGCCAGCTCCTCCATGACCACGCAGCGGAATCGGAAGTCATCCGTCCCCGGCCCGCCGAACCCCTCCGGCACCCGCAGCCCGATGATCGCCTGCTTGCCCGCCGCCAGCCAGGCCTGCCGGTCGACGTTGCGCTCCTGTTCCCAGCGGGCCAGGTTCGGCGTGACCTCGCGCTTGACGTACGCCTGCACGACCTCGCGGAACGCCTCGTGATCCGGTTCGTACAGGTCCCTGCGCACAGCTACTGTCCCTTCCAAACCGGGGCGCGCTTCTCGGCGAACGCCCGTGCGCCTTCCCGCGCGTCCTGCGACGTGAACACCGGCTGCATCAGCTTGTTCATCTCGCCCCACCGCTCGGCCGCGGACCAGTCGCCGCCGCCGTTGGCGATCTCCTTGCTCGCGATGAGCGCGAGCGGGCCGTTGGCCGCGATCTTTTCGGCCAGCTCCACCGCCGCCGCCAGCGCCTGGCCGTCCTCCACGACCCGGTTGACCAGGCCCATCTCGGCCGCCCGCGGGGCGTCGACCGGGTCGCCGGTGAGCAGCAGCTCCAGCGCGAGCGCGCGGGGGATCCGCTGGGCCAGCAGCAGCGCCCCGCCCGCGCCGGCCACCAGACCGCGCTTGACCTCGGGGACGCCGAACCGGGCCGACGCGCCCGCGACCACCAGGTCGCACGCGAGCAGCAGCTCGAACCCGCCGGCCAGCGCCCAGCCCTCGGCCGCGCCGATCAGCGGCTTGCGCGGCGGGGTCTGGGTGATGCCGCACAGTCCGCGCCCGGGGAAGGACGGCGACTCGCCCCGCAGGAACGCCTTGAGGTCCATGCCCGCGGAGAACGTCCCGCCGGCGCCAGTGAGCACGCCCGCCCGCAGACGGGCGTCCGCGTCCAGTTCGTCGGCCGCGTCCCTGATCCCGGCCGCGACCGCCCCGTTCAGGGCATTCCGGGCCCCCGGCCGGTTGATGGTGATGACCTGCACCGCTCCACGCCGCTCGACGAGCACCTCGTCGCTCATTCCGCCTCCGCCCTGCTCACGCCTACCCCGGATATAGCGCGATGATTGTATCGAATCGCCCTGCTGAGCGCCCCGGCGGCGTCCTGGAGGCGGAAGCCGACATCCACGCGCCGATACCCCTGACAGCTGTGGTGCACGAGCGCGTCGTGGCTCGGGCGGGGGCTGGCGGGGAGGCCGGGTGGGCAGGGCGACTGCTGGGTGGATACCTTGCGACGATAATGGCGGGTGAGGAAGGGAGCAGTATGGCCGACGAGCTCAGTCCGCTGGATTATCTGTTGCACCGCGGCGAGTCGCATCCGGCCACGCGATCGGCGTTCCTGAACCTGGAGATCCTGGACCGGCCGGCCGACTGGGGGCGGCTGCGCGAGGCGCTGGACCGGGCCTCCCGCGTGGTCATCAGGATGCGGCAGAAGGTGGTGGTCCCGCCGGTGCCGGTCACGCCGCCGCGCTGGGTGGTCGATCCGGACTTCGACCTGGACTATCACCTGCGCCGGGTGGCGCTGCCCGCACCGGGATCGCTGCGCCAGCTTCTCGACCTGGCCGAGATCACGCTGCAGTCGCCGCTGGACACCTCGCGCGCGCTGTGGGAAGCGGTGTACGTGGAGGGTCTCGAGGACGGGCGGGCCGCGCTGCTGACCAAGCTCAGCCACGCGATCACCGACGGGCTCGGCGGGATCGCCCTGTTCGAGCAGGTCTACGACACCGAGCGGGACCCGGCGCCGCGGCCGATGCCGCCGGTGCCGGTGCCGCGCGACCTGACCGGCAACGACCTGGTGCGCGCCAGCCTGCGGCGGCTGCCGGAGACGACGCTCGGCGCCTGGCGCCGGTGGCTGGGCCGCGCGGCGGGCTCCGCCGTCCGGCTGGTCACGCAGCCGGGACCGACGGTCACCGAGGCGCTGGGGTTCGCCGACTCGGCGCGCCGCATGCTCGGCCCGCCGCCCGCCACGCCGTCGCCGCTGCTGCGCCGGCGGAGCCTGGTGACCCGGACCTTCGTGCTCGAACTGCCGCTCGCCGACCTGCGCGCGGCAGCCAAGGCGGTCACGGTATCGGGGGGGCCAGGGGGGTCTGGGGGGATGGATTCCCCCCAGGAGCAGGGGGGGTCTGGGGGGGATCGCTCCCCCCGGGCTAGCACAGCGTCGGTCAACGACGCCTACCTGGCGGCGGTGTGCGGCGGCCTGGGCCGGTACCACGAGGTGCTCGGGGTGCCGGTCGACGCGCTGCCGCTGGCCCTGCCGGTGAGCCTGCGCGGCGCGGACGACCCGGCCTCGGGGAACAGGTTCACCGGGGTCACCATCGCCGCGCCGGTCGGCGAGGCCGACCCGGCGGAGCGGATGAAGCAGGTGCGCGAGCAGGTGATCGCGCGCCGGGGCGAGCCCGCCATCGACGTGATCGGGCGGCTCGCGCCGGTCCTTTCGCTGCTCCCCGACGCGGCGCTGTACGAGGTCATCGACCGGATCACGCCGCCGGACATCCAGGCCAGCAACGTGCCGGGGTACGCCCAGGAGACGTTCCTGGCCGGGGCGAGGGTGGACCGGCAGTACGGGCTCGGGCCGCTGCCGCGGGTGGCCATGATGGCCATCCTGATCTCCCGGGCGGGTACCTGCACGGTGGCGTTCCGCTACGACACCGCGTCGTTCACCGCCGCGGACCAGCTGGAGAAGTGCCTCCAAGCCGGGTTCGACGAGGTGGTGGAGCTGGGTCGGAAACAGCCAGCCCGTTCGGTAGCAAGGAAACGGCCCGCGCCGAAGACGGCGCGGACGTCATGAGCGGCCCGCTGCGCCTGCCCGGGTCCGTGGCCGAGGTGGACGCCAGCCCCGAGGGCCCGGGGACCGGCGCGTTCTTCGACCTGGACGGGACCCTGGTGGCCGGGTTCACCGTGGCCGCCGTCACCAGGGACCGGCTGCGCCGCCGGGAGGTCGGGGCCACCGAGTTCCTGCACATGATGCAGCTCGCGGTGGAGTACCGGCTCGGCAGGCACCAGTTCGAGAACGTGATCGAGGGCGCGGTGCGCTCGGCCAAGGGCCGGCTGGCCGAGGACGTCGACGAGGTGGGCGAGCGGATCTTCCGGCAGTCCATCGCCGACCTGATCTACCCGGAGATGCGCGACCTGGTCCGCGCCCACCAGCGCCGCGGCCACACCGTGGTGCTCAGCTCGTCCGCGCTGACCATGCAGGCCGAGCCGGTGGCCCGTTACCTCGGCATCGACCACGTGGTGTGCAACCGGTTCGTGGTCGACGAGCACGGCGTGCTGACCGGTGAGGTCCAGCGCCCGGTGATCTGGGGCACCAGCAAGGCCACCAGCGTGCAGAAGTTCGCCGCCGAGCACGGGGTCAACCTGCGGACCAGCTACTTCTACGCGGACGGGGACGAGGATCTCGCCCTCATGCACCTGGTCGGCAACCCGCGGCCGGTCAACCCCGGGCCGGCTCTGACCAAGGTGGCCGAGCGCCGGGGCTGGCCCATCCTGCGGTTCAGCAGCCGGGGCGGCGGCGGCCCGCTGGGCCGGGTGCGCAACCTGGCCGCGATCGGCTCGCTCGGTCCCGTGGCGACCGGGGCGCTGGGCATCGGCCTGCTGGCCAGGAACAAGCGCGCCGGCGTCAACTTCTTGACCAAGTACTGGCCGGAGACCGTGCTCGCGCTGAGCGGGGTGAAGCTGAACGTCCTCGGCGAGGAGAACCTCACCGCGCAGCGGCCGGCGGTGTTCTTGTTCAACCACCGCAACAACTTCGACGTGTTCATCGCGGCCGCGCTGGTCCGGGACAACTGGACCGGGATCGCCAAGAAGGAGCTCGAGACCAACCCGCTGATCGGCCCGCTGGGCAAGCTGATGGACGCCGCGTTCATCGACCGGGCCGACACCGCCTCGGCGGTCGCCGCGCTCAAGCCCATCGAGGAGGCCGCGCGCAAGGGGCTGTCGATCCTGGTCGCGCCCGAGGGCACCCGGCTGGACACCCAGTCGGTCGGCCCGTTCAAGAAGGGCGCCTTCCGGATCGCGATGGCCACCGGCCTGCCGGTCGTCCCGATCGTGATCAGGAACGCCGATTCTGTGGCGGGCCGCAACTCCACCACGCTCAACCCGGGCACGGTCGACGTCGCGGTGCTGCCGCCGGCCAGCACCGCGGACTGGACGGCGGAGAACCTGCGGGAGCGGATCGAGGAGATCAGGGGCCGGTACGTGGACCTGCTGGCCGACTGGCCTGTGGCGGGGCTGGACGGGGTGTCCTCGTGAGCGCCGGGACCGAACCCGACCTGGCCGAACTGCTCGCCGACGGGGCCGGGACCGTGGTGCTCTCCCAGGCCGCCACGCCGACCGAGGCGCGGCTGGTCAGGGAGCGGCTCGCCGCGGCCGGCGGAGCGGGCACGCCTCCGGTCAGCCTGGCGGCGCGGCTGCCGCGGTCCGTCCTGGACGGCGGCGACGACCTCCGGCTGGTCCCGGTCCGGGTGGCCTGGCTGCCGCCCGAGCACGAGGGCGGGCGCGCGGCCCGGCTGGCCGACGTCTTGCCCGGTCACGACCCCTATCACCCGAACGAGCGCCAGCAGCGGCGGATCCTGGCCCGCCAGCCCGGCCGGGCGGTGGTGCTGACCGGGGAGCCCGCCACGCTCGGCGCGCTGCGGCAGCGCTGGGCCGAAACCACGGACGGCGACGACTTCGGCGCCTACGTGGCCCGCCGGGCCACGCTCGCGCTCGACCGGGCCGAGTACCGGCTGCGCGGGCCCAGGTACAAGACGCCCAGCCTGGTCAAGGAGGAGATCCTGTCCTCCCGCCGGTTCCGCTCCGGGCTGGCCGGAGTCCGGCGCGAGCCAGGCGCGGACCCGCCGACGCTGGCCGAGGCCGGCCAGATCCTCGACGAGCTCGCCGCGGGCTGGAGCCGCCGGCTCATCGACGTCATGCCGACGGTGGGCCGGCTGATCTTCCAGCGCGGCTTCGACCCGCAGATCGACTACGACGAGTCCCAGGTGGAGCGGCTGCGGGCGGCGATGGAGCGCCACCCGGGCATCTTCTTGTGGTCGCACAGGTCCAACCTCGACACGCTCGTGCTGACCGCGGCGCTGCAGGAGAAGGGGCTGCCGCCGGCGCACCTGTTCGCCGGGATCAACATGGCGTTCGGGCCGATGGGCGCTCTGATGCGCCGGGCTGGGGTCATCTTCATCCGGCGCTCGACCAGCGACGACCCGCTGTACAAGTACGTGCTGCGCGAGTACGTCGGCTACGTGCTCGAGAAGCGGTTCAACCTGTCCTGGTCGATCGAGGGCACGCGGTCGCGCACAGGGAAGATGCTGCCGCCGCGGCTCGGCCTGCTGTCCTACGCGGCCGATGTCTACCTGACCGGGCGGGTCGACGACATCTTGCTGCTGCCGGTGTCGATCACGTTCGACCAGCTGCACGAGATCGCCGAGTACGCGGACTACGCGCGGGGCGGGGCGAAGAAGCCGGAGGGGTTCGGCTGGCTGTACGGCTTCATCAAGGCGCAGGGGGCGCGGCACTACGGGAAGGTGTACGTGCGCTTCGGCGAGCCGGTCTCGCTGCGGGAGTTCCTGGGGCCTGTTTCTGGCGGTGCGGCGGCGGCTGATCCGGCGGCCCGGCGGCTGGCGCTGCAGAAGACCGCGTTCGAGGTGGCGTGGCGGATCAACCAGGGCATGCCGGTCACGGCGACGGCCCTGGTCACCACGATCCTGCTGGCCATGCGGGGAGCCGCGCTCACGTTCGGCCAGATCCGGCTGGGGCTGGCCGACGGGCTGGACTACCTGGAGAGCCGTTCGGTGCCGCGGACGGCGAGCGCCCGGGCGCTGTCCGCGCCCGAGCCGGTGCGGGCGACGCTGGACGCGCTGGTCGCGGGCGGGGTGGTGACGTTCGTGCCGGAGGGCCGCGAGCCGGTGTGGCTGATCGGGCCCGAGCATCAGCTCGCGGCCACGTTCTACCGGAACTCGCTGATCCACTTCCTGCTCGACACGGCGCTGTGCGAGCTGGCCGTGCTGCGGGCGGGCGAAGCCGCGTCCGATCCGGTGGGGGCGTTCTGGGACGAGATCGGCCGGCTGCGGGACCTGCTGAAGTTCGAGTTCTACTTCAAGGAGCGCGACGAGCACAGGCGCCAGGTCGAGGCCGAGATGACCCGGCACGACGACGCCTGGGAGGCGCGCCTGCGGACTTCGGCGGACTCGATGCTGGCCGGGATGCGGCCGCTGGTGTCGCACATCATGGTCCGGCCGTTCGTCGAGGCCTACCGGCTCGTCGCGGATGTGCTGGCCAGCGACGACCTGCCGATGGACAGCGACGAGATCGTCCGGCGCGCGCTCGGGCTCGGGCAGCAGTACGTGGCCCAGCGGCGGCTGCGCAGCTCGGAGCCGGTTTCGGTGCTGCTGTTCAGGACCGGGCTTCAGCTGGCCGCGAATCGGGGGCTGCTCTCCCCTGGGCCGGACCTCGCCGAGCGGCGGGCCGCCTTCCTGGGCGAGCTGCGCGACCTGGTCCGGCGGCTCGACCGGATCGAGGATCTGGCGGTGCGGCGTTACATCAGGGACATCGTCAGCGTGATGCCCGCGGACTGAGGGCGCGGCTTAGTCGAGGTGACCCGCGACGCGACGGTTACGCCTGGACGGCGGCGCCGCAGGCGACTAGGTCGGCCGCGTCGGGCAGGCCCCACTCGGTGAGGGCCCGGGTGGTGTGCTGGCCGGGGGCGGCGGCCGGCTCGGCCAGCTCGCCGGGGGTGCGGGAGAAGCGCGGCGCCGGGGCGGGCTCGATGAAGCCGTCCCGGGTGACGTAGGTCCCCCGCGCGGTCAGGTGCGGGTCGGCGGCGGCCTCGCGCAGCGAAAGGACGGGTTCGGCGCAGGCTTCTGTGCCGGCGAAGGCGACCGCCCACTCGTCCCTGGTGCGCTCGGAGAACCGGGCCGCGAACAGCGCGCGGAGTTCGGGCCAGTTCTGCGGGTCGGCGCGGTCGGGGGCCCAGGGCAGGCCGAGCACCTCGAGCAGCGCGGCGTAGAACCTCGGCTCGAGCGCGCCGACCGCCATCCACTCGCCGTCCGCGGTCTGGTACACGTCGTACCAGGGCACACCGCCGTCGAGCAGGTTCACCCCGCGCTCGTCCCGCCACTGGCCCTGGGCCAGGAACATCAGCGGCATGGCCAGCAGCGACGCCACCCCGTCCACGATGGCCGCGTCCACCACCTGGCCCCGCCCGGAGGTGGCCCGCTCGACCAGGGCCGCGCAGATGCCGTACGCCATGAGCATCCCGCCGCCGCCGAAGTCGCCGAGCAGGTTCGCCGGGAACTGCGGGGGCCCGCCCGCCCGGCCCAGGGCGTGCAGGGCGCCGGCGCGGGCGATGTAGCCGATGTCGTGGCCCACCGTCTCGGCCATCGGGCCGTCCTGGCCCCAGCCGGTCATCCGGGCGTAGACCAGCCGCGGGTTGCGCTCAAGGCAGACCTCGGGGCCCACGCCGAGGCGCTCGGTCACCCCGGGCCGCAGGCCCTCGAGCAGCACGTCCGCGGTGTCGGCCAGCCGGAGCACGGCGTCCACCGCGCGCGGGTGCTTCAGGTCGAGGACGGCGGACTGGCGGCCGCGGCTGAGGAAGGCGCGCTCGGGGCGTGCTGGCCCGGGGCCGGGGCGGTCGATGCGCAGCACGGTCGCGCCCTGGTCGGCGAGCAGCATGGCGCAGAACGGGCCGGGTCCGATGCCCGCCAGCTCCAGCACCCGCACGCCGGCCAGCGGCCCGCGACGAGTCCGTTCCGGCACCGCCATGGTTGCACCTCCGGTCCTGTGTTATCTAACCCAGTACGCTATTTGATACATCGGCCGCCGGGAGGGTGCGTGCCCAGCCTGCCCTGGCCGCGCACATCGTCGAGAACCCGATGCTCAACGGTGAGACGATCCGGCTGGACGGCGCGATCAGGATGGCGCCCCGCTGATCGTCGTCTCAGCCGAGCCTCAGCTTCGGTTCAGTATCCTCCGGCGGTGCGCATTCATGCGATTTTCGGGGGCATCGGTTCCTTCGCCGTCAAGTTCAGGTGGTTCGTTGTCGTCGCGTGGGTCATCGCGGCCGTCGCCGTGCCACGCGCCCTGCCGTCGTTGTCCAGCGTGACCCAGGGCAACAACGCCAACTTCCTCCCCGCCAGCGCGCCCAGTGAGCATGCCCTGCAGCTCGCGACGCCGCTGGGCGGGTCCACTCTCACACCCGTACCGGTCGTCGCCGCCTCTACCCAGGGCGCGCTCACCGCGGCGGACCAGGCCTGGCTGGTCAAGCTCGAGCAAGACCTGGGCAAGGTGCCCACGGTCGTCAAGGTCCGCGACCTCGGGCGGTCGCCGGACGGGCAGGCCGCGCAGTTGCAGGTCCTGTCGAACGTCAGCAACGGAGGCCCGAGCAACGGGCCGAACACGCTGGTCAAGAACCTGCGTGACACCATCTCCCGGGACGGCCCGCCGGCCGGCCTGTCCGTGCACCTGGCGGGCGCGATCGCGATCAACGTCGACCAGCAGTCGAAGTCGGGATCCACGGACAGCCAGATCCAGCTGCTGTCGATCATCTTTATCATCGGGCTGCTGCTGCTGGTTTTCCGCGCGCTGCTCGCGCCGCTGGTCACGCTCATCCCGGCGGTCCTCGCCGTCACCATCTCCGGCCCGCTGGTGGCCGAGGCCGCGCATCACGGGCTGAAGGTCTCGCCGCTGGCCCAGATCCTGCTGATCGTGCTGGTGCTCGGCGCGGGCACGGACTACGGCCTGTTCCTGGTCTTCCGGGTGCGGGAGAACCTGCGCGCGGGCCTGGACAAGCGGCAGGCGGTGGTCGCGGCGGTGGAGCGGGTCGGCGAGTCGATCACGTTCTCGGCCGCCACCGTCGTCGCGGCGCTGCTGTCCCTGCTGTCCGCCACCTTCGAGTTCTACTCCAACCTGGGCATCCCGCTGGCGATCGGCATCGGCGTGATCCTGCTCGCCGGGCTCACCCTGCTGCCCGCGCTGCTGGCCATCTTCGGCCGGGCCGTGTTCTGGCCGAGCAAGACCCAGGCGGGCACGGGCAAGGCCGGCGTCTGGGGACGCGTCGCGGTGCGGATCGTCAGCCGCCCGGCGCCCACCCTCATCGCCGGCCTGGTGGTGTTCGGCGGCCTGGCCGTCGCGGTGAGCGCGAACACGCCCGCCGGGTTCGGCGGGAACACCAACGCACCCGCGGGCTCGGACTCGGCGGCCGGGACCGCGCTCCTGTCCGCCCACTTCCCGAACACGTCGGCCAACCCGACGAACATCATCTACCAGCTCAGGCAGCCCGCGTGGAACGACCTGCCCGCCCTGGAGACGGCCCGGAATCAGCTCGCGGCCAGCGGCTTGTTCACCGCGGTGACCGGGCCGCTGAACCCGAACGGCGGCGTGCTCACGCCGGCCCAGCTCACCACGCTGCACGACCGGCTCGGGGCACCCCAGCTACTGCCGGCCACCCCGCCCGCGGGGACCGCCATCCCGGCGGGCGTCTACCAGTTGTACCGCGCGACCGGGCTGTACATCAGCCCCGACGGCCGGACGGTGCAGTTCGAGACCGGGCTGAAGGCGGGCGACCCGTCCACGACCGCCGCGATGAACGCCATCCCGGCGGTCCGCACGGAGGCCGCCACCGTGATGCGCGGCCTCGGCGCTTCGGATTACGGCGTCGGCGGCGAGGCCCCGGCCATCTACGACATCAGCAGCATCTCCAACAGCGACCTGGCTACCGTGATCCCGATCGCCATCGTGGTCATCGGATTCCTGCTCGCCCTGGTGATGCGCAGCCTGGTGGCGCCGCTCTACCTGATCGTCTCGGTCGGCCTGTCCTACCTGGCCGCGCTGGGCCTGTCCGTGCTGGTGTTCATCAAGATCGCGGGAGACGGCGGGCTGGTCTTCTTCCTGCCCTTCCTGATGTTCGTCTTCCTGCTAGCCCTGGGCGAGGACTACAACATCCTGGTGATGAGCAGGATCCGGGAGGAAGCGCAGCGCCTTCCGCTGCGGGAGGCGGTGAGCAAGGCGCTGGTGGCGACCGGGACCACGGTCACCTCGGCCGGGCTCGTGCTCGGCGGCACCTTCTCCGTGTTCGCCATCGTCGGCGCCCAGCAGGGGTCCACCCAGTTCCGTGACGTCGGCGCGGGCCTCGCGCTCGGCGTGCTGATGGACACGTTCCTGGTCCGCACCCTGCTCGTGCCGTCGACGGTGGTGCTGCTCGGCCGGTGGAACTGGTGGCCGTCCAGGATGAGCAAGCCCAGCGACCCCGGGATTCCCGGGCCTTCCGGTGACGCCTCGCTCAGCCGGGCCGGAACCGGCTGACCGGGGTCGGCGCCGCGCAGTGCGGCGCCAGCACTGACCGGGGATCACTCGGGCGCCGGGGCGGTCCTGTCCCCGCGCATCATGGCCAGCAGCCGCTCGATGTCGTCGCGCGCGACCGACCGCTGCCACTCGCCCAGCATGCCCCGCACCACGAAGCCGCCCGGCGCTGGCTCGACCGAGGTCAGCATGACGCCCATGGGCAGCGAAGGCACCGGCACGTGAAAGGCCGGGGACCGCAGCGACAGGCGCCGTTCGAGCAGGCGCAGCGCGCGCGGCTGGACGCGGAGGGACTCCCCTCCCCCGCCGGCCTCCACCTCCATGGACACCCACGGCGCGCCGGCCAGGCCGACCTGCGGGACACCGGCCCGCAGCGTCAGCTCGAGCCGGGGCGACACCGAAGCCAGCCAGCGGGACGCGACCGGCGCCGCGATGAACGCCTCGACGAGCACCGGGGCCGCCACCAGCACAGGGCGCATGCCGGGCCGCAGGTGGACGTTCCTGGCCCGGACCTCCAGCCGCACGAGCTGATGGCCGTCCCAATGGACGTCCCGCGCGGTGACGCGGACCTGGCCGTACTGGCCCACGGCCCGGGCCAGATCCGAACCCTCCACCGAGATGTCCGTCAGGATCATGGTCAGTTCCTGGCCGGACAGCCGGAGCGTCCGCTTCTTCCCGACCAGCCAGGCGCGGGCCGCGTCCACGACCGCGGCGAACGGGTCCCCGGGCAGGAAGCCGGGCTGGGGCAGGCCGAGCGACTGGGCCGCGGCCGAGGACAGGTTCAGCACCTCGGTGAAGTTACGTTTCCACTCATCGGCCCAGGAACGGTCGAACGGCCACCAGTCAGCCATGACCCCATGCTGACACAGCCCCCGCCGGAAGTGGCACCGCCGTGGCGCTCACCCGGGCTCGCGTTCGTGCCCGGCCTGGATGCGCAGGCCGCGGTAGGCCTCGGAGGCGGGGATCTCGCCGGACAGCACCCGGTATACCTCCCGGCAGACGGGCATCTCCACGCCGTGCCGTCCGGCCAGTTCGTGGACGGTGTAGGCGGTGCCCACGCCCTCGGCCACGGTCCTGGTCGAGCCCAGGATCTCGTCCAGCGTCTTGCCCGCGCCGAGCTGCTCGCCGAGCGTGCGGTTGCGGCTCAGCGGGCTCATGCAGGTGGCGATGAGGTCACCCAGGCCGGCCAGGCCGGAGAAGGTCGCCGCCTCGCCGCCCATGGCGACGCCCAGCCGGGTGACCTCGGCCAGGCCGCGGCAGACCACGGCCGCCCGGGTGTTGTCCCCCACGCCGAGGCCCTGCGCGATGCCGGTCGCGATCGCCACCACGTTCTTCAGCGCCCCGCCGAGCTCGCAGCCGATCACGTCGTGGTTGGTGTAAATGCGGAACAGCCCGCGCTGCATGACCTTCTGCAGCGCCCGGGCCACGGCGAGGTCCTCGGTCGCGATGACGCTGGCCGCCGCCTGTCCGGCCATGATCTCCTTGGCCAGGTTCGGCCCGGTGAGAGCGGCGGCCGGATGGCCGGGCAGTTCATCCCTGATGAGCTGCGTCATTCGCAGCAGCGAACCGCGCTCGAAGCCCTTGGCCAGGCTGACCACCGGGATCCACGACCGCAGGTGCGGCCGGACGTTGACGAGGATGGCGCGGAATCCGTGCGTCGGCACGCCGACGACGAGCAGGTCCACGTCGTGGACGGCCTTCTCCAGGTCGGCGGTGGCCTTCAGGTTGGACGGCAGGGTGAACCCGGGCAGGTAGCGCGAGTTGGCGTCGCGCTCGTAGATCTCCCTGGCCAGTTCGGGGTCCCGGGCCCAGACCGTGCAATCGTTGTGGCCTGCCAGCAGGGACGCCACGGTCGTGCCCCAGGACCCGGCGCCCAGTACCGCAATCCGCATGCCAGACCACTCACCCTAGGTTCAGCCTGGTCTTCACGATAAAGCTGACCGCGGCCCCAAGGCTAGCGGTCAGGCCAGCCTGACCCGCTCTGGCGCGTTCCAGGGCACGCCCGGCCGCTCGCCTGCGATGCTGACCGCGACCTGGCCGGTCGCCACCGGCTTGCCGGAGGCCGCCCCGCACGCCTGGGCCTGCGGTATCTGGCCGCCTGGATCGCGGGTGATCCAGACCCTGGTTTCGCGTGCCCGGTCAGGCGCCGTGCACGGCCGGGTCAGGCAGCCGCCCGGCGGGCGCGGTGCCGTAGACCTCGGGGAGG
>Ga0070698_100004759_pt1 | contig 14900 bp, 20 predicted proteins | sample KBSK1502metaG_FD_65477 | JGI IMG/M metagenome (GOLD analysis project Ga0070698, IMG submission 65477) | Corn, switchgrass and miscanthus rhizosphere microbial communities from Kellogg Biological Station, Michigan, USA - KBS K1-50-2 metaG | ecosystem: Host-associated > Plants > Roots >...
ATGCTCGTTGAAGCGATTGCAGCGCCAGGTCGAGAGAACCCAAGCGAGCACGTGTGGCAGCCAGGCCGTAATGAATGTGAGCGGCTTCTGGTTCACGCTTTAACGCGCGTTCAAACATTTCCTGCGCAGCCACAAACTCTCCGCGGTTCAACTCGATTACCCCGCGATCGTAAAGCGAGTCAGCATCGCGCGGAAGTATGCTTTCCGTTCGCAGTCGCGCATCTGCAACAGCGAGATATGTACGCGAGCGAGCAGCTACTTCAGAAACCTGGAAGTATTTGTCCAGAAGTGCGCGAAACTGATTACGCGCTTCACCAAAGCGGCCGCGCGTAAATTCTTTGTGCGCGCGTTCGAACGCTTTTAATGCCGCAGCTTCATCTACTGTCGGTTGACGAGGTGGCGCTTGAGCAACAACAGCGGGTCGTTGTGCGCGCACCGCAGCAAGTTTTTGAGTCTTTTTGACGCTAGGCGCGGCAGGTTTTCTGTGCTTAGCCAAAGTAGGCTTCATCGACACAACTTTGCGGCTAATAGTCTTCTTGATCGCCTTCTTGGCTACGCGGCTTTTGAGAACGACTCTCTTTTTGACCGCAGTCTTCTTCGCGACTTTGCCCTTGGGAGCAACTCGGGCCTTCGAAACAGCTTTGACCTTCTGCGTTTTTCGCGCTGCCACCTTCTTCGCAACAGCTCTACTTGCCTTGGGACGTGCGGTCTTAGCGGCAGGCGTGCGCCTTTTGACCGCAGACTTCGAAGAAGAACGACGGGCGACCGTGCGTGAGGGTGAACGTCTCAGACTTTTCGTAGCTGCGCTCATTTCGAAGGTTATGATTGAAAGGCCAATTTGGACCAAGCGCTCCGGAAGTTGCGGTGGCAGAGTAACATAGCCTCTGTGCTAAATCAACGAGAGAGCGGAGATAGCTGCTAAAAGGTCTCATTTTGAGTCGTCCGACGCTCCAAGTGGTAAACAAAGGAAAACACTTGAAGCACCTTGTTGGCTGTGTTACAGTGCCTTGCGGCCTGAGGGAACACCGGATCCCACCGCGCCGGCGAGAAAAAGGAACCGAAAAATGCTTTGCCTACAGCGGGTTGACCGCTAAGGTTCGGTTTCTCAAAATCGAAACCCGCCAATTGTCCTTGCCTCCCTTAACTTCTACAAGAAAGCTGTACTAATGGCAGACACGCCTCTACTGCTCAGAGAGCAGCAGTATCATCAGATTAAGGCCGTACTGGCGCGACTCCGCATGGACTCGGCCGCCAAAGTTGTCTTTTTGGTAGACAAAGACGGTCAAGAAATAGCCTCTCAGGGCGAACTGGGTAATCTTGACACCACGAGTCTTGCCTCGTTGGCGGCGGGGAATGTTGCCGCGACCGGTGGCATGGCTCAACTAATTGGTGAAAAAGAGTTCCCGACCCTTTCCCACGAAGGCGAGCGGGAGAGCATACATATCTCAGTGATCGGCCGACTCCTGCTAATTGTTGTTTTCGATGAACGCTCGAGCCTGGGGCTGGTGAAGCTAAGAAGTAAACAGGTTTCGCATCAATTGGCCGTGATGGTTGACGAGATCAGTAAAGCCGAGTTCACAGACGAGGATACAGCTTTCGCAGAAATTACGGATGAAGACATCGATAGTCTATTCCAATAGTGACCTAGAAGAGTAAGTGCCATATGACCTTCATTAACTACGCTTCCCGAGAAATCAACTGCAAGATTGTGTATTACGGCCCCGGACTGTGCGGTAAGACTACGAACCTGCAACACATTTTTGAATCAACTGCGCCGCAGTCGAGGGGAAAACTGATCAGTCTCGCGACGGAAACCGATCGAACCTTATTCTTCGACTTCATGCCATTGGAGCTGGGAACTGTGCGCGGCTTCAAAACTCGGTTTCATCTGTATACCGTTCCGGGTCAGGTTTTTTATGACGCCTCACGCAAACTCATTTTGAAAGGTGTTGATGGAGTCGTATTCGTAGCAGATTCGCAAGAGGAACGAATGGATGCAAACGTGGAGTCTCTATACAATTTGGAAGAGAATCTACAAACACAAGGCTACGATTTGATGAAACTCCCTTATGTACTGCAACTGAACAAGCGCGACCTGCCCAACATCATTCCCGCTGATGAGCTTGCCGCAGAGCTGCGGCGCAAAGAGGAACCCGTTGTCGAGGCTGTCGCGGCCAGTGGGGCAGGAGTCTTTGATACGTTGAAAGCTGTGGCGAAGCAGGTCCTGACAGAACTGCGGAAGGGCTAAGTCAGCAGTATTTCAAATCTCAAATCTTAGATTCTCGTCACTCAGATCTCAGATTTAAGATTTCAAACCTCCGGACAAATCGAGCGATTTAAGCATCAGCAACCCGTCTCCGCCATTTGAATAGTATTTCGGCAAGCGCTGCGTTACCGCATAACCCAGGCTCTCATAAAGCTTCTGCGCGGCGATGTTGAGCGACCGTACCTCCAGTCGCACAATACGCACATTGCGTTGTCTAAAACCTCTTTCCACCTCAGCCATGAGGCGTTTTGCCAGTTGACGCCGGCGATGGTCGGGTGCCACTCCTACCGTGGTGATGTGCCCGGTATGATCGGGTTCAACGAGCCCGACAACAAAGCCAACCATCGACCCACCAGACGTGGTCGCGCGGTAAGAGACAGCTTCAGGGGCAGTGAGGAGGTATTCAAAGGTTTCCCGGCTATAAGCTTCGCCATCGACGAAGCACCGCTGATCGAGCCGCCAACATTCGTCGAGGTTTGAGATTGTAAGCGGTCGAATATCGTAACGCTGCCCAGGCGTTACCGGCACAGCCTGGTCAGCCTCGAGCGGAAAGTCTTCGGCCGAGGGCGACCACCAGCGCGAACGAATTTTCTTTAGTACAGCCATTCCACAGTAGAACCAATTATCCGATTGGGTCCGGGAAATAGTCTACCACCATCGTTTTGCTAATCACTAGATCACAAACATGCAATCGCCGTAGCTGTAAAACCTGAAACGCGCTGCCACCGCGTGGCGGTAAGCTGCGAGAGTGAAATCCCGGTCGGCAAAAGCGGAGACCAGCAGCAGCAAGGATGAACGCGGAAGATGAAAGTTCGTCAATATTGCGTCGGTGATCCGAAACGTGTAGCCAGGCGTGATGGTGAGTTCACTTTTTCCTATACCTGCATCCACCAATCCCTGGTCGTTCACAGCTGATTCAAGCGCGCGCGTGGTAGTCGTGCCGATCGCAATGACGCGACCTCCCTGACTGCGACTCTCGTTAATTAACGAAGCAGCCTCTTCGCGAATTTGAAAACGCTCAGGAGCAACTCGGTGTTCCGCGATATTGTCGACTCGCACCGGTTCAAATGTTCCATAGCCTACGTGCAGCGTGATCTCAACTACCCTGCCACCCCGCGCTTGTATGGCCGAGATTACTTCAGGCGTGAAGTGCAGTCCGGCAGTGGGAGCCGCGATAGCGCCCCTTTCACGAGCGAAGACCGTTTGGTAACGCTCGCCGTCGTTGACTGACTCACCTCCGTGGCGCCGAATGTAGTGTGGCAGCGGCGTTTGGCCCTGCTCAAATATCAGGGTCTCTAGCGGCTTATCGCCGGAGCTTTCAGTCTCGAATCTTAGCAGGCGAAACCCTTTTACCAAGCATTCGAGCACCTCAGCGCGCAAGCTTGAATTACCGAAACGCAGGCGCGCTCCAACTTTTAGTCTTTGCGCGGGCCTCACCAAAGCCTCCCAGACCGCCGGTTCGATTTCTCGAACCAACAACACTTCAACCCGGCCGCCATATGGTTCGCGCTGACCCATCAGTCGAGCAGGAAACACTCGCGTGTTGTTAACAACCACCACGTCTCCCGGTCTTATCTGGGCTGGAAAAAGTTCAAATTTGGAATCTTCGAGAGTCTGTGTTGCCCGATCAAGAATCAACATCCGTGACGCGTCTCGCTGCTCGAGCGGTTGTTGCGCGATCAGTTCTTCGGGAAGATCATAATCGAACTCGGAGAGAAGCATTTATTGAGGGATTGGTACTGCAATCGGACTTGGATAATATGGGTGCTCGCGATGAAACACTGCTGTAAGCTGCGCGCCAAATAACAGAATCAAACTCGATACATAACTCCAGGTCAACACCGCTACCACCGCCCCAACCGATCCGTAGATCTGATCATAGTGGAAATAGTTGAGCGACCATGCAAATACATACTTGGCAGCTTCCCAAAGAAGTCCGCCGATAATTGCGCCCGGCAGGGTATCGCGCAGAGTTACTTCAGCTTTAGGCATGAAGCGGTAGACAACTACAAAAAGAGTGACAGTTATCAAAAAACTGGCGATTGCGAAAACACCCTGCCAAAAAGCACTGCCGGCGGAAATCAGAAGCGTGTATTGCGCAACCTGGCGCGGAGAGAGTCTGCCCGCCATCTCTCGGAGGCGAAGCACTACTGAAGTCAGCAACACAGAAAAGGCCAGCAGCATACCGACGATTCCGATCATGCCAATGGTTAGCGCCCGTCCGTGCCAAAACGCGCGCGCGGTAGTTTCCCAAATTCTGTTTAGCGCGCGCTCTATGACGGCGAAAACCCACGAGCCGGCCCAGAGTGTAACGATCAAACATGTGATGATGGCCCCGGTGCCTACGGAAGACATTGAGCGGATTGTTTCACGCAGGAACCTGCCGGATCCGGGATAAACGTCGACGGCATGGCTGAGTAGTTCGGTGGCCGCGGTAATCCGGTTGCTCAGCGCCAGCATTAGCAGTAAGGCCGGAAATAGAGCCATCAGGCCGAAATAACTCATCGCCGCGGCCGAGGTAAACAAGTCGTTCTCGTCAAACTGATGCAGCGAGTGGCTGATGATTGACCGCCAGGGCCCAGCGTTGCGGACGCCGAATGTCTGACGCGAGAATGACGAAAGTCTCCGCATTGGTAGTTCAGAAGCCTGGCTTCAAGATGGACAACACCGATAGCAAATTCTTCACTACGAATCGAAAAGTTCCAGATTGCCGGGGGCGGGTCGTGTGTCGGAGAGCTTATCCTTGAAATGCTTGATCGCTTTGGGGGTTACTTTGCGTCCACGGGGGGTACGAACCAGCAAACCAATTTGAATTAAGTAAGGCTCAATGATTTCCTCGATTGAATCTCTTTCTTCATGGATCGAAGCTGAGATTGTTCCTAAACCAACCGGCCCGCCTTTGAAGTTCTCGATTATTGTGCGCAACAGCTTTTGATCCATTTCATCAAGGCCGTAGGTATCCACGTTCATTCGATCGAGGGAATTCTTCGCTACTTCCCAGGTAATCCGTCCATCATATTCTACGGTGGCATAATCGCGTACGCGACGCAGCAAACGATTAACTATACGCGGAGTACCACGAGAACGTTCGGCTATTTCGCGAGCTCCCTTGTCGTCGATTTCCACTCCGAGAATCTCAGCAGAGCGTTTACAAATAATTTCAAGATCCTGAGCGGGATAGAAGTCCAGATGAAAAACTATTCCGAACCGGCCGCGCAAAGGTGCCGTCAGCAACCCCGGTCGGGTAGTGGCACCAACCAGAGTGAATTTCTCGAGTTTATATTTATAAGAACGAGCAGCGGCACCCTGTCCCATCATTAGATCAAACTCATAATCTTCCATTGCCGGATAGAGCTTCTCTTCAATTGCCGGATTGAGTCGATGAACCTCGTCGATGAAGAGCACGTCCCCCGCTTCGAGATTTGTCATTTGGGCAACGAGATCGCCGGCTATTTCAATGGCGGGCCCAGCTGTCGAGTGCAAGTATGCGTCCATCTCCTTGGCAATAATGTTCGCCAGGGTCGTCTTGCCTAGACCGGGAGGCCCGGTCAGCAGCACATGATCCAGGGCCTCCCTGCGATTCAAAGCTGCCTTCATGAATATCCGGAGGTTTTCTTTTACGTGATTTTGTCCGATGTATTCTGCTAATCGCTTCGGCCGCAAAGACAACTCTAACAGCCGGTCGTCGGCTGGCTCGGCATCGCGCATGTTTACGACTTCAATCCTTTGACTGCTCATCGCGTCAGCGGACTCACCTTTGGTTGCCGCACGGTGCGGCGCAGATTTTGTGCCCCCGCGCTTTCGCGAGGTGCCTGACGTCTTAGTAGCACGTTTCCCTGGCTTTACCATGAATGAAGGCCCTTCACACAGATTCGTCGGAGGTATTGGAAGACACGCGAGGTGAAAGCAAACGCAGACTCCGGCGCAGAATTAATTCAACGGATAGCTCGCCGCCATCTTTGACTGCCGAAGCGATGACTCTTTCAGCCACTGTCTTTTGGTAACCAAGATTCAGCAAGGCGGACAATACGTCGTTTTGCATCGAATCGAGCGAGGTAGTCTCCGCGCTCTCAGCGCCACCCACTCGGTACTCCTCCTCCAACATCACTGATGATAACGGCGCGATTTTGTCGCGCAGTTCAACCACCATCCGCTCAGCAGTCTTCTTCCCAACTCCCGGTATCGCAACCAGTCGCGCAAGATTGTTAGTGCGGATGGATGCAATCATTTCGTCGGCGCTCATTCCAGACAGCAATGTTATTCCGAGCTTCGGCCCGATGCCGCTGACTGAAATCAAACGCATGAAGAGCTCGCGTTCTCGCAACGTCTTGAACCCGTAGAGTTGTAACGCATCTTCACGCACGTGCGTATAAATGCGCAACTTCACACTTGATCCGGGCTCTTCAAGATCATAGAACGTCGAAATCGGAATGGTGACTTCATAGCCAACGCCGCCAACATCCACAATCACCGAGTTGGGTTCTTTGGAAAGAAGCGTACCGGACAAATGTGCAATCATTGGCGAAGGTTCTGAAGGGCCAGGGGTTGAAACGACGCGATTGTAGTTGATTAAGTTTCGAGTTCCAAGTTTCAAGTTCCAAGTCAGGAGTTTGAATCTGGAAGTTGAAACCTGGAACTCGGAACTCGGAACTCGAAACTTATGCTCATTGGGTCTATACTGGTCGACGATCAGGTTCCCTCAAAATGAAGTCAGAAAAAATCTCAGAACTAACCACGAATCGATTGAGCGTCTATCTTCGCTGTCTGAACACGCTCTCAAGCGCCGGAATCAAAAGCATCTCCTCGCAGGCGCTGGCCGAGCAGTTTAATCTCAACTCCGCACAAATTAGGAAGGATCTCGGCTACTTTGGTGAGTTTGGGGTCCGCGGTCTTGGTTATCACGTAGAAGATTTGCGTGAACACATCACGAAGATTCTGGGCCTGGATAAGCCGCATAGGGTTGGAATTGTAGGTGCGGGCAGAGTGGGCACGGCCTTGGCTCACTACAAGGGTTTTGGCAGATCAAACTTCAGCGTGGTCGCGCTTTTTGACAACGATGAAAAGAAGATTGGCCGTCGCGTTGGCGAAGACAAGGTTCTCATTCATGACGTCAAAAAGATGCCTCATCTCGTGAGCGAGGAAGCAATTGACGTCATGGTTATTGCGGTGCCCGCGCGCGTTGCGCAAAAAGTGCTTAACCAGATCATGTCGGCCGGAATTAAAGCGGTATTGAACTTTGCACCAGCGTCTCTAAGCGCACGTCTGGATGTGAAGGTGAAGACAGTAGACTTAACAACATCTTTGGAATCGCTTTCATACTATCTGGCCCGACCGCAGATGAGCGCGGTGACAAATCACCGCCGCAAGCCGAAAGTGGAAGAGCTTAGCGAAGTCAATGAGCACGAATGGTAGTAACGCGTCGTGAATGTATGGACGAACAAACCGCAAGACGTGAAATAGTCAATATCGGCCGCCTGTTATACGAGCGCAGCTACGTTGTCTCTTCGGACGGCAATGTGAGCGTACGCCTGGATGACGGCCGGATCGTTGCCACACCGACCATGATGTGCAAGGGTCGCATGACTGAAGATTCACTTGCGGTGACAGACGCGACCGGGAAGGCGTTAGGAGATCGAAAGCCATCGAGCGAGTTGGCGATGCATCTCCTGATTTATGAGGAACGCCCTGACGTTATGGCAGTCTGTCACGCGCATCCGCCGCACGGCACCGCCTTCGCAGTTGCGGGCCTCGCAATCGATCAGCCGATTCTTTCCGAAGTTATTCTTACACTTGGCTGTGTTCCGCTGGCGGCCTACGGCACTCCCTCCACCGACGAGTTAACTGAGGCGATGCGGCCCCTGGTGAAACATCATAATGCGTTGTTGATGGCAAATCATGGCGCAGTGGCTTATGGCTCAGATTTGTGGCAGGCGTTCGATCGTTTGGAGACACTCGAACATACCGCTCGGATCGCGATACTCGCGCGCATCCTTGGCGGCTCAAAGAACCTGCCCGCGGACGCGATCGAAAAATTAATCAACGTGCGCGAGGCGGCCGGCTATCTCGGTGAGAGTGCGCGCTGCCAGGCATGTGGCTACCTGCACGAGACTCAATTATCGTGTCCGACCGGCGATCGTCCCGCGCTGACAAGTTACTCAAGTCCATCTTCTACGAATGGAGCGGGCAAGATTTCGCTAACCAGGGAAGAGTTAGTTGAACTGTTGGCCCAGGCTCTGACTCAAGGCCGAGTAGGCAATGTCTGGTGAATGGTGCATGGTAAATGGTGGGAAAGTCGTCTACTATTTACCATTCACGATTTACCATTCAACAAATGAGGAGCACCTGAATGCAAGAAGCACTCGGCATGGTTGAAACCAAAGGTCTGGTCGCAATGATTGAAGCGGCTGATGCGATGGTCAAAGCCGCAAACGTTACTCTGATTGGCTATGAAAAGATTGGCGCCGGGTTCGTGACGGCGATCGTGCGCGGAGACGTTGCGGCTGTTAAGGCAGCAACTGATGCCGGCGCTGCCGCGGCCCGTCGCGTCGGCGAGCTGGTAAGCGTTCACGTAATACCGCGTCCCCACGGCAGCGTTGACGACGCCCTCCCCATCGGTAACCGCAGCTAGCATGATCATCGCGCGCATTCTGGGAACCGTCGTTTCGTCGCAAAAGGACGAGCGACTCCTTGGGAAAAAGCTGCTTATCGTGCGTCCGGTCAACGTAGATGGCACGGACACGACGGGTTATGTAGTGGCTGTTGATACGGTCGGCGCCGGCTACCATGAAAGAGTTTTGGTCGTGGCCGGTTCGAGCGCGCGTCTGGCCCAGGGAATGAAAGATGTGCCGGTCGATGCCGCGATCGTTGGCGTGATCGATAACGTGGACATAACGAAAAACGAGTAACCCTAACTCGGTTCATCCGCTTAAGAAGAAACCCTCCGCTTATTGAGGAAGGAAAATTCCATGAGTGATGCAGAGATGAACAAGAAGATGGAATTCATTGTGGACCAGCAAGCCAAGTTTGCGGCCGACGTTGAAATCATGCGTGAAGTTCAGGCCGCGGACGCTAAGCGTTTGGGAGACGGTCTGATTGGGATTATTCACATCGTCGGGCAGCTGGCCCAGTCGCAGATGAGAACTGTGGAAACGGTCAATTCACTGACAGCCGACATCAAACTCCTAACGGAGGCCCAGTCGAGAACAGATGAGCGCTTGAACAATCTTATCAGCGTGGTCGAACGGCACATCAGCGGAAATGGCGGTTCGCACAGTCATCCGTAAAGGCACCTATGCAACTGGCACGCGTAATCGGAACGGTGGTGGCAACCGTCAAGAATGACTCGCTCGAGGGCCGGACGCTCCTGGTTGTACAAACTCTGAATAAGGATCTTGAGCCGAAGGGCAGTCCGATGGTTGCCGTCGATTCAGTTGGCGCCGGGGTCGGTGAGTTAGTGTTCTGGTGCCGTGGGAAAGAGGCGAGCTTTCCCTTCAAAAGAGAAGACACGCCCACCGATTGCACCATCATCGGCATTGTCGATTCGGATGGCCACGTAACCCAGGGTTAACAGATGATTCTCGCTCGCGTTCTCGGAAACATCGTGGCCAGTACGAAGAACCAGCGTTACGACAGTGCCAGCATCATGCTGTGTCAACAGGTAACGCCCGAGGGTGATGAAACGGCCATGACGGTGCTGGCGCTAAACGCAGTGGATGCAGGCGTGGGTGATACGGTTTTGATCGTGCAGGAGGGTTGGGGAGCATCAACTGCCTCAACCGGAAAACCTGGGGCGGCGATTGACTCAGCGATCGTCGGCGTCGTTGATTATGTTGACTTGCTGAAAGACGAACAATAAGGAAAGGACCGGCGCTGCCTGTCCTTACAAAGATGAGCACCGAAATAGATCATGCGCGAGAGATTGCCGAGAGAGTTGCTCGTCGCGTTGCCGGTGAAAACCCCACGACAGCCACTCGCAGCCAATCGACGCATAACCCCCAACCCAAACCGGAATTGACTTCCGAACTTGCCGCCGTGCGTGCCGGCCTGAGCGAACTGCAAAGAAAGATTGCGCAACTTGAAGCCAAGGTAAGTCTGGATACGACCGAAGCCCCGAGCAGCTTTGGTTCAGCAAACACCGCCTCGACCGTATCGAACAGCCCGCGCGCGGTGCCCTCGACTCACTCGCCGTGGCTTGCCGGCGTTAATGCTTCACTCTCACACCCCAGTATGGAAAAGTTTGGTGTCGAGGAAGCAGTTGTCTCCGAACTCGTAGATTATTTTGAGAAAGAGAAGACCTGCAGCGTGGAACCCGGCGGCAAACCCTGCGACCATTGCGCGATGTGCAGCTCGCGGGGTTTCTGATGAGGGGAAAGGGGACGTTTGGGAAGTCTTTTACTTGGTATCTTATTATTACTTGCCTCTGCCCAGCTGGCGCAGCAGTCGATCTCTCCTTCGCAACAAAAAGCTAATTCGCGACCAGAGCCACCAGTTACAACCCAACTCCAGCCAGAATCTCCTTTGACAATTACCGCCAAGCCACATTGGTTCGATGAGAAAACCTTTGAGATATTCGTCGTTGTGAAGAATGTTGCGGACAAACCGGTGACAGCTTACGCAACGACTTCGGCTGACCTGTCTGTACCAAATTCACATAAGTCTTGTTTCATTTACAGCTTTAGTGCACCCGGAAAAATGCTAAGACCGGACAAGACCGACGGCAAGAGTACATGGAACAGAACGGACGAGGAAAACAAGCCGCCACAGCTTGAGTTTGCGGTCGATTTTGTCGAATTCTCGGATGGCAGCACGTGGGGTACGGACTACTGCCAGGCAAAAGAGCACCTGGATGGACTCCGTGCTGGTCTTCGGGGGGCGCGCACACTATTCAGAAAGATCGTGGCCGAAGCAGGGAGTCAAAGTTTGATTGATGATCTTATTAAAGGGCCAGTTGAGATTGACGCGCCTCCTGGGCATTCAGTTGGGTGGGTTGAAGCCTTCCGATCGGGCGTTGAAGGAATGCGCAGCAACGTGCTTCGTGCCTACCAGGAAAGAGGCCTGCCGGAAATTGATATCGAGTTGAGCAGACCGATCGATGCTTCCGAAACGCCCGAAGCGAGATAAGAGCAACACTGATTAAAGAAAAAGCCACCGTTACTGGTGGCTTTTTCGTTTTGTGAGATTAAGCGATTACTTCGTTGGCGCCGGACTTTGATTTGGCCGCAGGCTGTTGGAATCAATCTTCGGCACCTCGGTAGCGCCTTCTTCAGCCTTAAAGTAAGGCTCTTCCTTGAACCCAAACAACTTTGCGGAGATTACCGTGGGAAAGGTCGCCCGCGTAGTGTTGTAGTCCTGCGTCGCATCGTTGTAGTCCTTGCGCGCTATTGCAATCCGGTTTTCAGTTCCCACCACTTCGTCCTGAGCCTTCAAGAAGTTTTCATTCGAACGCAGCTGCGGATACGCTTCCTGCAAGACCAGCAGCCGTCCCACTGTGCCCCCAAAACTGTTTGAGGCATCAATCACGGCCTGCTTTTGTTCTGGAGTCTTGTCACCGGCTTCGCCCTGTGGCGCTTGCTGGGTGGCGTTCAAAAGTTTCGAGCGGGCCTCCGCGATCTTTCCAAAGACTTCCTGTTCCTGCACGCCCGCCAGCTTCGCAGTTTCGATCAGGTTGTTGAGCAAGTCAGCGCGGCGTTGCAGGTTGGTTTCCACATTTGCCCACTTGCCCTTTACGTTTTCATGCTTGGTTGTCAAAGTGTTATAGCCGCAGCCGCTGGCGGTCGCGGTTAAGAAAACAATCAAAGCGAGTAACGATAGTCGTCGTCGAGTCATTTCATTTCTCCCGGTACTTTGTCTCATCAAATTCGTCCACCACCTGAATAACGCGGTCGAGCTGCATCATGTAGGCGCCGAAGATGTCATTAGCTTCTTTTTCAGAAGCGGGCAAATAATCACTGGAACGGAATGCAAAAATCTTTTCAAACGGTTCAAGGTCGAGTCCGAATCGAAGCGTGGTCGCCCGAACACACTCGGGTTTCGCGACCGGCGCGTCCTCGCCATGCAGCATGAGGACCGCGCGAAACAAGGCTGCAAAACTGGCAAGACTGTCGCTCATCAAGTCGCATAACTTTTCAATCGAAACGGAAGCCGGAATATACATCCGGCGAAGTTGGATCAACTTGCTACGCAGTTCATATTCCGTCTGATGCCGCAGGTTTGCATCCGACAGTTTCACCACTTCAAAAGGATCTTGTCCGTAAAGCACGACCCGCGCATTTGCCATCTGGTGAAACTCAATCGGAAATACGTCTGCCGCATCGGATAGTTCCTCCGCGGTGAAATATACCGGCACAGGATGCCCCAGGCGCTGCCACTCGCGCGTTGGCGCCTGTGCCAGGCGCAGGTCCTCGGGAGTGATGCGCTGCAAGGTTATGAGCAGATTGTAGTCGGAACGTAGCTCAACCTGATCGCCGGCCGCCGCCGAGCCGTAGAGCACAACCGAGACGAGATTATCGCCATGGGTGACTTGCAGATCGCGCAGGAGACCGTTTAATGCGTCGTGGACAACTGTCTTAGCCATCGTGTTTGTTCGTGTGTGCCGATACTAACAGAAAACCTGACTCCCAAATAAGACGAGCAAGAATGCCTGTCCTGGTTTTACCAACCGCCGCCGGCACCGCCGCCGCCGGCACTCCCGCCGCCAAAGCCACCGCCGAATCCGCCGCCACCACCGCCGCCAAAGCCACCGCCGCTCCAACCGCTGCTGGATCCGCCCCATCCGCTACTTCGACCCGAGCTGTTCAAAAGTGAACTCAGTAGAAGGGCAGTCCACCAGCCACCTCCACCGCCGCCTCGACCGCTGCGACCACCATTGCCCCGGGACACCGCTATCAAAAAAATAATGATGCCAAGAATTATCAGCAGCGTGCAGCAGGGACTGGATAATCCTCCAGCTGGTCGCCCCTTTGATTCGCGATATGCGTAGCTCTGATCAATTCCTTCAATAGTGAAACCGCGCTTCTGCGCCAGGGTTGCGACGTAGGCCTGCACCGTGTCGTAGACACCCTTGCTGTAATTTCCACGTTTGAACTCCGGCACTAAATACTGGCGCTGGATTTCCCCAACCAGGCCATCGTTGAGGTCGCCCTCCAGGTGGTAACCAACCTGCGTGTAGTATTTTCGATCCTTGACCGCGATCAGCAACAGAAAGCCATCGTTGGTTTTTGTGCCAATACCCCAGCCTCTATATAGCGCCAACGAGTATTCAAAAATGTCCTGACCGCCCGTCGTGTCAACCGTTACGACCGCGAACTGAGTGTTCGCGCGCTGCCTGAGATTCAAATAGATAGATCCAAGCTTGTTCTCGGTGTCGGCGTCGATCACGTTGGCTTGATCAACGATCGGCGTAAACGGCGAAGGAAGTGGGATGGGTGGTTGGCCAGTTTGCGCAAACGTAAGATCGGTTGCCGAAAAGAGAACAGCGCACCCGAAGGTGAGAGAAAGCAGAACACGCATGGCGCAGGTTACCGGACTGCGGCGTGTTCTCGAATCACTAATAGAAAGTCTTTTCGTCAACTAAAACCTGATCCGCCTAACCCTCAAACAATCTATGCAAGAGGTAGAAAAGTGCTACCCCTACAAAAACGACAATCGAGACCATGGGGTTTCTTTCTTCTTTGTGATTAACCTCGGGGATAAGATCGCTGGCGGCGACATAGAGGGTAACGCCGGCGGAGAAGGGAAGGGCATAACCAACAGCACTTTTGACTCGAGTATTCAATAACGCGACCGCGACAACTCCAGCGAGCGTGGCAGCTCCGATGGCCGCCGTCGCCCAAAGTGCCTTGCGGGTTGAGCGCCCCGAAGCAAGCATTATCGAAGCGACCGTGAATCCTTCAGGCATCTTGTGCAGCAGTATGGCAACGAACACGAGGAGTCCAACTCGGAAGTTAACCAAAAATGCCGCGGCTATTGAAACCCCATCGAAGAAGGTATGAATCCACAAACCACCGACTGCGGTGTAAGCCGCCGAGGGCTTCATGAAAGACTCTGGATGCGTTTCCGCGCCAAAATGAAAGTGGGGAGCCAGGGTGTGTTCGAAGAGTTGAATGAGTAAGTAACCGCCGAGTAGCAGCGTCATCGCGCCCACCACCGCTTGAGCCGCATCCCTACCCTGGAGACCTTCAGTCCAAATGCTGAAGCTTTCGGGGACAATCTCGATAAAAATGGCGGCCAACATGAATCCGGCGCCAAGTGCGACCAGGTATTTGAGGAAGCGTTCGCCAAAGCGGTGGGCGCCGGATCTGATTAGCACAAATCCGCCCAGCAGATTCGCGCCAGCGGCGAGTAAACCAAACAGGAGAAGGCCCGCAAATCCCACGTGATCAGGATTCATTAGTTCCTAGAAGGCGAAAGGTTCGGAGCAGATACATGGCGGGTCAATATACAACACGAGGTTCCGACTGCCTATCCGAGAGCTTACAAAGGCGGTTTCAGTTCTGATCGGAGGCAATCCGCCAGCGTGAATGTGGGCGGACAACAGGCGAACATTAACATTGAGTGGAACGAATCAGGATCCGAAAAACCCCAGAAAAATACAGAGTTTTCTATTGACAGCCAATTTGAGGGAGCGTAGTATCCG
>Ga0070698_100004760_pt1 | contig 14897 bp, 11 predicted proteins | sample KBSK1502metaG_FD_65477 | JGI IMG/M metagenome (GOLD analysis project Ga0070698, IMG submission 65477) | Corn, switchgrass and miscanthus rhizosphere microbial communities from Kellogg Biological Station, Michigan, USA - KBS K1-50-2 metaG | ecosystem: Host-associated > Plants > Roots >...
ATCATACCTACTGACCAGGCGGGGCTGCTATGCTGCACCACGAGCACTTCACCTGTTTCGAGTTGATCAAGTTCATTTGGGCTGGAGAGAACGCGAACGCGACCCGTAACGACTCCTGTACTGGCACCTAAACCCTGGGCGATCAATTTCATAGCATAGTCTCCCTAATCTGGTTGGTAGTATGTCAATGGTTGTGTAAAATCTCGGTGTCTGGTTGCTTGGATGATGGAGCGGGCATGGTGAGTTTGTTGAAGAGCAAACTGCGAATGACCGCAAAAAAGAGCAATAAACAACTCCCCTCAGTACGAAAGGCCGCCGCCATTTTGTGCGAGCGGCGCTTGACCTCTCCAAAGAGTCGCTCGATGACATTGTTGGTGCGAATGGTCTTCCAGTGAGTCTTCGGATACGCATAAAACGTCAGGCAGGCCTCTAAATCCCGCTGCAAACAGGCAATGGCGGTTGGGTAGATCGACTGATACTTCTCAATAAAGGCGGCCACCGCTTGATCTGCGGCTGGCCGATCCTTCTGATAAAATAAGGCCCTCAATTCTGGTTTGAGCTGCTCTTGCTGTTTGGTGGGAACGTAGCTGAGGACATTGTCCATCTTGTGCACCACACAGCGCTGGCGAGCAGAATCCGGGAACTTCTTGGAGATAGCATTGAGCATGGCCTGGTTGCCATCGCTGACCCACAAGTCGATCGCTTTCACGCCTCGCGCTTTCAGATCGTCGAACAGGTCTTTCCAGGCCTGTTCATTTTCGCGATCCCCCACGCTGAAAGCCAGCACATCCCGCTCCCCCGTTTCGGCAATGCCGACCACAGCTAGGATCGGCATCTTGCATCCCTCCCCGTTATAGATGACCGTGAAGTAGGTGCCATCCGCGAAGGCATAGACATAGCGCTCGGAAAGCTTGCGCGTCTTCCATTGCTCATATTCGCTTTCCAGCGTGTGAAAGACGCGTGAGACGGTTGAAGCACTCGGCTTGGTCCCGGTCAAGGTCTCGACCACCTCACCCACTCGTGTCATGCTCACTCCGCCAACGAACATCTCCCCGATCATTTGATCCAGATCGTTGCGGCGACGATGATAGCGCTCAAAGAGTTGCGTTTGATAGCCTCCTCGTGTCCGGGGTACCGGCAGATCCGTGATGGAGCCGATACTCGTCTCCAGATTTCTCGTATAATGCCCGTTGCGATAATCTCGTCGCTGCTCATTGTGCTCATAACGCACCGCTCCCACAAAGGCATCTATTTCAGCCTCTAACACACTCATCAGGGCGGTTCTCACTGCCTGCTGCAATTTCTTTCGGACCATCGCTTCAAAGGTGGCTTGACTTTCGTTCTCGTCTTGCGTATCGTTCTTCTGTCGAGTCATGGTATCCTCCTTTTGTTTTTCTACTGATCTTAACGGATCAGCTTGGATACCAGACTCCGTTTTTACACACTTTTCAGCATACTACCATCTGGTTGTTTACATGGATTTCTTCTGCAGCAAGTATATCACAAATCAGGTTTATACTTTTATTTTCTGCGATAGCGAATCGGTACGATTTTTCAAGCACATACCCAAAAGTCATGCAATTTGTATCTCATCGGAAATAAAAATAAACTTATACTATTGGGGCGAATCTACCTCACGCCCTTCATTTATTTGAATTCGTAATTTGATTTTAAAGGTTGAGGTAGAGATTTAGGACGGAAACATACATGGACGTATTGAGGAGTAACAGTTCTTTAGAGTTACCTCATCTCAGAGTTGGCCTGCACGGGGATTGTAACATGCGCTGTATTTACTGCCCTCCATGGGGGGAGAATAGCTACACCATTGATGACAATCTTGATACTGTCTCTTTGGAACGCATTCTAACGTATTTGAGTGAGGCCAACTTTCGTGTCGTCAAGTTTACCGGTGGAGAGCCAACACTGCGTAAAGATCTCATCGATGTAGTGCATTTCTCATCAAAACTGTTTCCTGAAACCAGAATTATCACGAACGGGTGGAATCTTAGCAAGATTGCATCAAATCTCAAGCTAGCAGGATTGAAAATAATCGAAATAAGCCTGGATGCCGCTGAACCAACGAGCTACGCCAGAATGACACAGACCTCGACCACCATGTACACAGCAGTGCGCGAGGGCATCGAAGAATGTATCAGGCTGGGATTTCCTGTCCAACTGAACATGGTGGTCACCCGGCCAAACTTTGACCAGGTCGTTCCAATGTTGCACTTGGTTGAGAGCTTTGGCAATGTCACGTTAAAGCTCCTTGAGCTTGTCTACTACGAATACCCGGGCTATCAATTTTGGAAAGACAACTTCGTTAGCATGGATGAAGTTATTCCGATAGTTCAAAGCAGCAGCAAAGGTATAGATTGGGCCTACCCCCCCGGCAATGTTGGGTCACCTATGCCCAGTTTCGCATTAGACAATAATGCGAAGGTTCTTGTGAAAGACGGTATCGTCGGGACAACATACGCTAATATTTGCGATGGTTGTCCCGTCTTTCCATGCCAGGATGGGCTTTATGGCTTAACTTTAACCACTGATGGATATTTAAAGATGTGCAAGCATCGTACAGACCTGCATGTGCCATTATTTGAATTGCAGGAGGGCAGGCGCATTTTCACAGAGCAGACGATGCGGCGTGGTATACAGGAGGTGGCGTCTCGTTACGAATCGCTCTATTTTTGCGACAAAGGTGAAGGGGGTTGGACTCCTGATATTGTTGAGCAGCATAAAGCAATTGCTTTAGTGCAACCCACTCTAAAGGTTTTGAAGTGGTATCGAAAGAAAGAATACGGCAACGGCTATAAGGAGATGCTCAACAAGCAGCTCATGCAACCTCTGTCTGCCAGTCCATACTCTGAAAGTCCCTTAGAAAAGATACGAGACGAAGAGAGAACTGCCGTGCCTTCAGGTGGTAACTAAACAAATGCCTGCAAAGATCAACGTATAGGTCTTTACAGGCATTCTCTATGCTTTTGGTTTATAGAAGATCGTACTGCTTGCGCAGCGCCTCTAATGAGGGGTTAGCGCTTGTAGAATCAGGAATATTTCTCTCAACCACGCGCTTCAAAACCTTCTCAGGCGGCCTCCAGTCTTTTTGAAGCACATTACTGATTACAGCTTTTCGCCACCAGAAAATGTGAATATACTGCCGCGCTATCTCTTCAAGTGACCAGGAGTTTACCACTTTGCTGATCACCTCGATGACTCTACTTGCCTCCTGGATTAATTGTTGTATTTGTGAGAGACTGGCCGTGTGGCCGTCAATGAGTACCTGGTAGCGACTTGCATCATCAATGAGCCGCCTACCAGAATCGATATACAGGTTGTTATATACATCAAGATGCGCTATCAAGTCTTTATACATAACCATAATGCGTACTGTCTGATGGGATACGAGAGAGTTTATGGAAGGCCAGAGAGGAAAGGGGTGTAGATCAAAAAAATCACGTACAAGTAACGAATATCCGCCGGGCACCTTATATAGGCCATGAATTTCTACAGAAAGCTCATGAGCGACAAAGTACAAAGATTCGGCATAAGCCCAGAGTACCCCTCCTAATTGATGTACCAGGCATGCCGCGCCAGGTTCTTCAACGGGTCGTAAATCATTAGCCATATCAGCAACCTGGTCAGGTGACCATACAGTATTTGCACCATCGCTACAGAAAAGATCACCATACTTCAGGTACGAAATGAGCTGCAATAAAGTCAATATCGCCTGCTGCTGAGTCTCCAAGGACGCGGAGAGAAGGCGTAAGCCGTTAAGCAGGTGATGACTCATACGCCACAAGTGTGTTGGGTTTCTAAAAAGTGCTGCTATTGATGGCTCCGATATATTCTGTTGACGTAAGGAGTGAATGTCTTCAACAAATTCACTGCTGAACTCGTCAAGGCAGAGACGACTGATACGACCAGAGCGAATGGGCCATTTATCGGCATCTGTGTTCGCTAATGGGACAATGATACTCTCTCGAAAACGTAAAAGGAGGTCTCTTGCTGCTTCATCAATCACGTTGCGATCCTTTTATGACCTTCTAGTTCCTGCTCATTTTTAGTAGAATTGCCAATTATACACCTGATTCTATTTTAGAAGACACAACTACAAGGAGACGTTGTTTTTTCCTCTAAAGGTTTACGAGCTTTCAATGGTGTCTGAACAGTTACGGTGTTTTCGCAGGATAAGCAGCTACAAGGAACATAGGAATATAGCAAAAGTACGAATAGAGTTGAAGTGATCGCACTTTTAACTAACGAGAACGCCGTTTTCCGTATGTCGCACGTCTTGTTGACATCGAGAGTATTTTAATCAAAAAAGGACACCCTGGCAAGTAATTGTCCAAAAGATTATGGCTAAGCCTCAATAGAGTAAAGCACTACAATTGCTTATAAAATTCTTTGGGCAAAGTGAAAATGCGTATTCAGGGAACGACTTTATTTTGCCCGTAATACCCGTTCAAGGGCTCCAGCAGCAGTTTTGGGAACGATTTAAATTTACATTAATCTCATGTATTCGAGCGTGAATCGTCCCCGTTTTGGGAACGATATTATTTCCCTTCTACAGTGCCTGTGAAAGGTGAATATAGTCGTTCCGTGGTAAATAAACTCATTCCCGTGTAAATAAAGTTGTTCCCTAACGACACACTTTATAGACAGTGAAAACAAATGCAAGCTCGGATGCTCTCACTCGAGAGAAGATGACTGAACGGGTTCACCACACACGCTACAAAAGCGTGTATTGTGAATACATTGCTCATGTCCACAAGACAAAAGACGTGGGACTTCAGAGAGAATGGAAGTGGGAATGAGCTGTACTGTTGGAGCATCCACGTATTAGTCCGCTTCAGATGGCTCTGCTGATGTGGAAGAGACACTCTCAAGTGGAAGTATCTCTTGCCTGCCTTCTGCTAATATATGGAGTCAGAACCGGTCTCAAGATCGGCGAAATAGTCGAGCAGGAGTTGATGCAGGAAAATATAGCCGCCCCCAACTTTACGTAGCAGGATCTGCTCGTATGCGTTATCCAAAAAGCGGGGGTAATTCCAGGGGATCGATTCACGACGCCAGAGCAGCCAGCGCAGTACACCATGCCGGAGGCAAGCCAACCATCCATTGAGCAACCCTAGCAGGAGTCCGCAAGCGAGGCCGATGAAGGGTCCATAGTGCAGTATTATATCCAGGTCTTGCTGCAGCGTGCTCAGCACAGGCACAGAGTTCCGCACCAAGCCCGGCCAAATGAATATTAGCGTGTATAGTATCCAGAACAATCCAATGCCTAGACTCAAGGTGAACACACTGATACATCCACCGATACATCCAAAGAGCAGGCCGTTGTGTGCTGAACGGTATATTCCCTGGTTCGGTATGATATGGATCTGTTCATCCAACGTTTGACCTTTCACTCCCTGAAGGAGCCCAAAGAGCAGCCAGTAGCTTAATCCAAAGGTCAGCCCAAAGACCAACCCAGCAGTCAGCCCAAAGACCAACCCAGCAGTCAGCCCAAAGACCAACCCAGTAATTAACCCAGAGATCAATGCAATAAGTACCCAATCCCTCAAATGCCTTGTGCTTGTAAGACTTTGCCAGAGACTGCTCCAAGACCAGACTAGTTGCTCTACAGGCTGTATTACGCTGTTTTTCCCAACAAGGATCACGCTCAGTAAGGCTGCTTCGGCTCCGTAGAGCAACCCACAGATCAACCACGCTCCTAGCACACTTATTAGCAGTGCAGAGATCGACCCGTGAACCTGCGGCGTTCTTAACAGTTGAAGGGGTATCCCAATGCTTGATCCCAGAATGATCCCAACAAGTCCACCTCTTGCTATGTGTTTGTTGACTAGAAAGGCATACCATGTGCTTGTCTCTGACCTGGGAGCTCCGCTGACCGATGCCTGTGCCGTCTTTTCCCTCGCCAGGATCTCTCCTAGCAGAAAACATCCAAACCCAGATATCGCTCCAATAGATAGCCCAGCATGTAGTCGGTCGCCCAGATTCAATTTCTCGGCCCCTAACCCGAAGATCAGTCCGATCCCAGCTCCCATAAGCAGACCGTTCACCAATATGCTCCGTATGGTGACAGAAAGCCTAGAGTGTTTCTCTGACCTGGCTATTTCCTCTGCTGAACTCTGAGAGATAGTATCACCACTCCACAGTATACCAAGCCAGCCACCAACGAGTCCGAGGCTGATACCGACGAAAAGAGAAACAGGATTGGATCCTGATAGGAGATCGAATAAGAGAAAGATCGGGATACTGACCAGGACACCCATCAGACAACCAGGTATCCTGACTCCCAGCCACTCATAGACACGCAGCGATCGTTCTTTAGGTAGCCAGTCGGGTTGCATATACTCGATGGAGAAGATGGTATGGCGTTGTTGCTTCATCTGTTGCGCCAAGTGCGTGAGCCAGTGCGTGGTCTGCTCTGGAGTGTAGGGACTGCCAGTGCTACGGCGTGTGAGCATGCGTTGTACATAGGAGGCAAAGACCTTCTTTAGCAGGATGTCAGGGGAGTCACTCGAAGTGATCTTTTCGTGTGGTATTCCCTGATAGGCGATCGTGAGCACATTGAGCATAAGCGGCGTACTTGCCAGTACTTGCAGTTCAGCATCATCGCGTAGCGTCTGACGCAGTGGCTCTAATTGCTTGCCTCTGCTCGCGAGATAGAACTCGATCTGCTGTGAGGTCAAGGGTAGCACGACGACGGCAGTGCGCAGCAGCAAGCGGGTGGAAAGTACTAAGTAATCAGCCTGTCTACAACACACGACTGTCGGAAGCAGACCATGAGCTCGTCGATACATATTAATGGATTCTACACATGCTCCCCGTGACCCCGCGACCACTTCGTCTAACCCATCGAGCAAAGGCAACACCTGATCCGTCGTAATCCAAGATATTGCCAGTGGACGCGGAATCTGATATTTAGTGTGGAGTTCTCCAATGAGCCAGTCAGCAAATGTTTGCCGTGACGTCCCCCATGATGAAAGATTAAATACGACTGGTATGGGGAAGGTTTCATCCTGATGTGCTCGCTCCAGCAGATCACGGGTCAGTTCCAGCAGCAGCGTCGTTTTGCCCGCCCCTGGCTCCCCAAGGATGAGCACTTCCCCGGTGGCATGGTCATAGACTTGCATGATGGAGGCATCAGCAGACGATAATGGTCCGGTTTTGTCGAACTCCCGCAGCACACTCCATAAAGGGGTCACAACCGCGCTGGGCTTGTTCTCCAACTCCAGGGCAATCTGAGCGGCCCCTTGCACGGATGGCTCTAAGACCCCATCGATCCAGATCGCCTGGACCCGGTCGAGCATCCTCGTGCGGTTCTGTTTCCGCTGTTTCTCCGTGAGCGAGATGGGCTGCTGCTGAATCGTGATATACTCAGCATTGTATTGAGTGTCGACCTGCTGGTGGCGTTGATCAAACTGCGTCATGTGAACAGCTTTTGCACGATCTGCATAGCAGCAGCCAGGGCGGTGACCAGTCCACTTGCCGCTGTCGCTCCTTCAATGAGCGTCTTTGCCGTGGTCAGGTGATCCAGGATCGTCTTTTTGTCAGGATCAGGGTTCTTTGCTTGCTGAGTAGCTTTTGTGATCTGATATTGAGCATCAGTAGCCGTCTCTTCACTGAGCACGCCTGCTTCCTTTGCCTGGGTGAACTGCTCATTGAGCTGCTCAAAAGCTGTCACCAGATCCTCAGGGGTCTGGATCGCGCCAAAGTTCATATCCCGTCCCGCATTATACTGGTTCGTCACGCGCTGGCCACGCATATCAAAGTTCGCCACGAGGCCCTCCTTTGCAAGGCTCTTTCTTCATCCATGCGTCAATGGGAGAAAGCAACACTCCTAAAGCGATAAGATGCCACTCTACTTTGTTCTAGAACCGTCAGAAAGAACGCTCTTAGTGAGAACGTGGAGAAGCGCTATTTTTTTACAACACAGTTAATTCACCTAGTTATACCACAAAACTTGCACTCACAGACACTCTCTTGTATGGCCGCAGACTACAGCTTTGCTACCTCCGCCCATAGAGGAGGTGACGACATTTCCTCATTGTACACACGATGAATGAATCAAATAAGCTCCTGTTCGGATTATTATAGCTGAAGGGAGAGGAGTGAAGAATAGTCAGATTTGCTTATCAAGGAACAACTTTATTATGCCCGTAATACCCGAATGAGGGCCCCAACAGCAATGTAGGGAACTACTTAAATTTAACTTAAGCTCATATATTCAAGTGTGAATGGTGCTTGTTTTGGGAACGACTTTATTTTCCTTCTACAGGTGTAGAATTTTAATAATTACGTTCCCATTTTAATAAATGCGTTCCCATGTAAATAAAATCGTTCCCATTTTGTAGGCGTGGGATTAAGTTGTCCTTTTCCGGCGGTTGCGGAATTAAGTTGTCCCTGGAAGGGATAGCTAGCTATGGGCAATAAAGATGTGAACTCGGATCTTCCCGAGCAGATCTTCATGAACAAAAATCTGCAGAACGATTCACTGCTCGACAGCAGTGAATCGTTCTGCGGGGTTTCTGAGATCGAGACCAATGATGCTATTCCCTGTTCTTGGCAACTTCCTCTTTTGTGATTGGACACCTGGCAAAGCGGGCCCCCTCCACACTATTGCTTCGGTGATCCCACCTGTATTGCGTGCGATGTGCGTCTGTATCAGACGGGATTGGGTGGGGAAATGCAAGCAAAGCAGCGTTGGGTATGCGCCGCACAGGCCCAGGTGAAATACAGGAGCCATCAAATAGGGGCGGGGAGCTATTCGCCAGAAAGTACGGTTCACTTGACGCTACTCCTCTGGTAGGACTATGCTTTTGCCAGGTCCTAGTGTGCAGACTTTATTGGCCAACGCAACAGCTTGAGAAAAAATGATGGGTGAAGAGGTTGATGGTTTGCCAGGAGGCATTTGTAAGGAGATGTAACGGAATATGTCCTCACAAACCTGCACCCTCCTCGTCCCAAATGTCCTTAGTGCGACGGTCGATGAGGCAGAGCAGCTCTACTCGCTTGCCGATGCGGTCCCACCCACTGATCAGTACACCTTCGATATGCAACTGGTTGATTTCGTCAACCCTTATGGAGTGCTGGCCCTTGTCACAACAGCACGTCGTCTCTCCTCTCATTCGCGTTGTCCCGTTCAACTGGAGAACCTGCGGGCGCCGGTCCATCTCTACCTGCAGCGTATGAACGTCTTCGGTGTCGGGTGCGATTGGCTGCGCCCTCGTGAAACGCTCGAAGAACAGTGGGCTCACAATCCCCAAACGACCAATCTCCTGGAGCTCACGCCAATTACCGGGCCGCAAACAGTCGCAACGGTTCTTGAAAGAGCCGAGCGTATTTTTTCTCGTTGGCTCAGGCCTTCTGGCCTGGGGAATCTGCTCAGTGTGCTCAGCGAATTATGCGCCAATGTCTATGAACATAGTGGAGATCCACAGGGATGCGTCCTGATGCAAAAATATGACGTGGTCACGCGCGGTCAGATCGCTCTCCACTTGAGTGTAGGTGACCTGGGTTGTGGCATTCGTCGCAGCTTAATGGCTCGCTATGGGGAGAGCAGCGCAGACCCGCTTGATTATCTGCGCCAGGCGATGCAAGGTCGTACTGCCCGCTCCTCTGGTCGAGGGGGGCTGGGGCTACGCCTGGTTGAGGAAATCGCCCGCGCGGGAGATGGGTTGTGCTGGCTACTTAGGATATCCGTTCCAAAAAAGAGCGCTCATGATGGCTCTACCAGTTCTTTTTCTTGGCAATCTATGCATCAGATAAGTGGTGTTAAGGTTTCCTACACGACTGTTTACTTCCTGATTTTGGAACGGATATCCTAAGTAGCCAGCACAGGGTTGTCTGAGCATGAGGACAGAGCGAACCTGGTTGATTGTACTCTCATCTCACGTTTCTCTGCAAGAAGGAGGCCTGTCATATCAATCTGAAGATGCCTAGTTATGAACAGATGGTCCAAGTAGCCAGTACACCTATTTAATTGACGTTAGACAGCAGTGTTGCATACAAGTATATCAACTGAGCTAGGTCTTTAGACTTCTATGGCTCAAAGCAATTTATGAGTATAAGATACATTATACTCGATTAAAGTGGCTGACCAAGCCATCTTACTATGGCTGTGGATGGAAATGCATGTTAGTTTCTATCACCCTTTTTGATCTTTTTCCAGGGTTGTCCATTCCTTCGGAAAGCTAATAAAGTAAACTCATCAGGGCTATTGGGACCTTTTAATTTTGTACTTGGGTTCCAAAGTTTCTTAGCAATCTTTTGGTCTCGTTCGCCTACTTTTACTGTATAGGAACGTAAAAAGTCATCATCTATAGATGAGTTTAGCTTGATCCATTTCCAAATTGTGTTATAGTGCTCTTTAATACGTTGAGCATAGGCATCAGAGTACTGGCAAGGAATTCTTTCATCCACAAAGGGAAGACGACTAAGAGCTGCTTCTTTTGCTACTTCCCTCACAATATCATATATTGGCGGATAGCTTTCGCCGACCCCTCCAACTACCACAACAATGCCACCATGACGAACAGATAAGAAAGTCGAAAGTAATTCCTTCCTCCACTCCCCTGTCCTCTCTTCTTCTGTCAAAAAGTTGCTGAATACAACAAGGTTATACCGATATAACCCCTCAGTCCATCCTAGATTTCCCACTTCCACATACACGGTTTCCCAAGTCTCTGTTTCATGGTCGTAATATTCTTCTACCTGGCTTAATTCGCATCTTTTGTTTGCTCGTAGCTTTGCAAAATCTAACCCTTCAAACCCACTAAAGGAGACGAAATAAGGCCCCTTACTTCTTCCTGACTCCTCTGAGAAGTAATGAATAAAATTCCTCATGTTGGAGCTAAATTCAACGCCATCCAGCTTTGGAGGTGGGGTTAGTAATAAGTCATACCCTTTCTCACTTGCAAAGTATTGCAGTGCTTGATATAAATCAGCTACCACATATAAAGCTGGTGCTGGCCCTGTTCCTACATCTAGGACTTCAATCCCCTTATCACTCAAAGGAAGAACTGATGCATTTAGGAGGCAAATCAACACATCCCAAAATCGCCTATATCTCTCAAGCAAATGAACATGAGCATAGGCTAGTGCAGCAAGATCCTTGTCATACATTTGAGGGTCGTCACAATTGCTAAAAACTCCTGGAATACGCTCAATAAACTTTCTACACTTATCATCCGTAGTCAAACCCAACTCCCTCTCTACAGAAGTAGGAGTTAAAGACATCATAATATAACGCTCCAGATCCTCAGCAAGCTTTTTAAATAGGTTTAGGAGTCGTCCGTTTTCATCCAGCCAGATTAGGAATTCCTGTTTGTGTAGATTTTGTAACTGTTTCCACGATATGGTACGTTTCTGCATAAACAACCCCAAATGTTACTTTAAACAGCTTCAAAAAATCAATACGTGAGGTTATTTTACACAATTTCTGTTTGGGTTAAAAGGGGTGTGCTGGCTACTTGGTACATCCGTTCTCAGACAACGACGAGTTTTTCGGATGGATGTACCAAGTAGCCAGCACAGGCGTGCGACCTGAGAGAGGATGCGGTTCCAGGCCATTTTTTGTGGAAGATCATCCACCAATGTGGACATTCTTAGATCGAGATGTATATTACCACCTGGTTGCAAATCGGTATAGACTTCAGGAGGAGCTGTATTATTCCATAAGGCACCTGCAAGTTCTTCAGGTAAGACAGTAATAGGTTGAGGATAGGCTTGCGTCCTTACTCGAAGTTGGTACCTGGAGCCAGATATCCAGATGCCGACCTCGCCCTTCATATATGGCTCTAATTTCTCACTCTGTTCGAGAAAGTAGTGTCGAGATAGTTCAGAGTAGGCAGTGACATACTGTTCTAAATGGGAAATTAAGGCTTTTTGTTGCTCTTCATCAGAAGAGGATGTCAAAACTGAACTTTTGAGTTTAACAGCACCTAAAAGCTCAACAAAAAGATGAATGTTGTATAAGCCAACATCCGTCAAGAGGCGTGTTTCACCACGATCAATGACGCGTAGATAGAAGTCCACAGTCTCAAGGCCCATAGGATTATTTAGGAGTTCGCATACCATTATTGCAAGTTCTTTAGTTGGTTGAGCAGGCCATGTTTGCACTTTAAGCGTGTAGACATAGCTCCGCATTTTTTCTTGACCAAAGGTCAACATATGATTGCCATACTTATCGTACGTGACTTGAAGGAAACCATACCGTACCAGATCGTGATAAATTTCATCTTGAACATCAGTAGGAGAAAGCTCCTCGAACAGTACAGATTGAGCTATCTGACGATTCCCCGACTCAACAGACAATCTGGCTAATGTCGATAACCATCGCTCGGCAGCAAACTTCTGACGGACCTTACTCATTTGCAGAGCCCAATACCAGTCAAATACTTCACGTTGGGAGATCTCTGAGGGTATATCTCTATTACGCCCTCTCCATACATCAGCAAGCAATCGTAGTATTAAAGGCATACGGCATTCGCTTCGAGTTGTACCCTGGAGATCTCCCTGGAGCAAGAAAACCTCCTTGTATTTTGAAAAAGTAGCCTCAAGTTCATCGTCAGTGTATTCTTGCAACCAAATGCCAATATTGTGAGGATCAGGTGAATAAATGGAACCAGATTGATTACTTGCTTCTATTTGGCGTGAGGGATAAATCGATCTTGCGATCCGGTTAAATGACCGGCCATTATCGATCACAAAGTTACCCCAATCGAATGACTTGCAGCTTAAACACAACCGTATTGGAGTTCCACGAAGTCGATGCACGAGATCGAGTAGTTCGTTTTTGAGCTGATGCTGATTTCCCGTAAACTCATCTAAACCATCAATGAAAATGACGAACTTGCGGTCATGTTCACGTGCGATTGTCGTGAAACGCTCAACGATGTATGCAAAGCCCCGTTCCCGGCGAAATTCCCATACGAAATCGTTACGTACGGCAGCTTCCAGACCTTCGATAAGACGTATTGCTGGATAGAATAAAACAAAATGTTCTGCGACGAGCTTTTCGGCAGTCGCACACATAAAGTTGGTTTTTCCAAGCCCTGATTCTGCAACTACTGCGAAGCATGGCATATCTGACACTAACCAGCCGTTGAACTTCTCTTCCACATCTTGACGAGAGACATATACCTCTGGAATATACATCTTTGCCTCTTGAGGTGATCCCTTTATGTCTTCCATTGCCTGAGCTACTTGCTTTTGACAAAAAGTCCGTAGTGTCTGCGGATTAACTTCTATTAGTTTTTTCGCGGCCTCAATACGCAAATCATCACCAATTGATGGCAGCTGTTGTCCATTTTTCGCCCAGAGCGATTCAGTTGGAGTTTCTAACGTAGTCAGAATTGGGGCAAATGTATCATAAACGCGAGTATCTCGCCCATTCGTCACAATGGCATAGGGGGCCATTTCTAGCAACAAACGGGCATATGAGAGCGCTTGCAAAGCGTCTTTTTCATTCAATGCGTGCCCAGGAGATTTTGTCTCAACAATAGCCAGCGGCCTTCCATTCTGAGTTAGTAAGATATCGCTACGCCCTGTGACCCGATCTCGCTGAGAAACTTCTTGCCCTTCTACGAGGAGAGTATTATGCCCCAGTTGGATAGTAAAACTTGTCTCAGTTCTTATCTCATCTAACCCAAATCCCAATTCATGAAAATATTTTACCACTGCAATACGAACATCTTCTTCTGTATCTACTTTAAATGTTTGTGGAACATCTTTTAGAGCCATACTTAATCCCACCCCAATTATCTCTGCAGCTTTTTTGATGAGAAGAATCTTTATGGTTTTATAGGAGTACGCCTCCATGTAGCTCTTAGATCTAGCCGCAAGCTTGTCTCACTAGCAATTCGTCTTCAGTACAGCTATATCCCTGCTTCTCAAGTGCCTTCACAATTTCATCCGTTTTTTCCGGCATGAGTATCAAGCAAGGACCGCTTGTAGCTGACGTTTCAACTGTACCAAATTGCTGCTGGATATCTTTGGGAATCCATTCAAGCATATACTGAAGAGGCCATATAGGCCAATCGCCATCGTCATAACCAGGGATGGCGTCCGGATCAAACGTATCTCCGGGCTGAGGTAATGTTTCTGGATCTTCATCGTCTTTCATTCCTGCCATAATCTCTTCATACGCATGAGCAGGTACATTGGCCTGAAACTCTCCCCATGTTTTTGAGTTATCCAACGCTGTTTGAATTTGGGCGAGTTCTAAAGCCAGGTCTTTAGGCAGGAAAACCAGTTCACCATTACAATCGGCATACACAACTTCTCTGTTTTTAGGAGAAGACTTGCTCATAATCTCCTCTTTCTAGGATGAACAAAAAGACTCATGCTTTTAACAGCACGAACGTTTTCATGATAATACAACAAACATGGTTTATACCTCTGCGCTCACCGTCTCAACTTCGCCGGTCTCCCGATCCCTGAAAGACAGTACTGTGGTGTGAAACTCCCGCTCGTTCATGATGTGCAGTTGCACCAGCACCCGCAGGCGGAGTTCAATGGCGAGGCGCAAGAGTAAGTGAGCGTCTTCCTTCTCCATCACGCCTGAGGGGAAAATCAGCTTGGTGAGGCCGGAGAAGGTGCGGTTGATGCTGCGCATGTCGCGGGCGCTCCACTGACCGAGGGGAGCTTCAAACCAGCGTTCCCAGAGCGTACCGTAGCTTCCGATGCGTCGAAGTTCACGATGGAAGATCTCACTGGTATAGTCGAGGATAAAGCCAACATGTGGCGTGAACATATCAGCAGGATGTCACTCCAGTCAGGTCACAATCCAGATCTAGACTAAGACCCCCCGACGTGTTACACTTCTCATTACATGAAGCGAGGGAAGAAGGTTTGTTTTCAGACACTTTCTCCTCTCCCTTGACCGAAGA
>Ga0070698_100004761_pt1 | contig 14895 bp, 14 predicted proteins | sample KBSK1502metaG_FD_65477 | JGI IMG/M metagenome (GOLD analysis project Ga0070698, IMG submission 65477) | Corn, switchgrass and miscanthus rhizosphere microbial communities from Kellogg Biological Station, Michigan, USA - KBS K1-50-2 metaG | ecosystem: Host-associated > Plants > Roots >...
ATGTGCAGGTCTATCTGCTCACCCATTGGCGGGTCGCCGCATTCGTCTGGATGCTGCTGGTCGCGACCGGGCTGGTGCTGATCGTCGCCCAGATTGCGCTCAGGCGCTCGGACGAATGGCTGATCGGTGCGAACCTGGTCAGCCTCGCCGGGACGGTCTATGTCTGCGCGTTGATCAACTTCGCCGCTGTTATCGCCGACTACAACGTCTCTCACAGCCTGCAGGCCTCCAGCCACGGCGTTCGCATCGACACCGCCTATCTGGTCGGGCTCGGGCCGCAGGCGCTGCCGGCGATCGACAAGGCGCTGCAACGTCTCGGCAACGATCAATGCCTTGTCTCTGGCCGCGCCCGGCTTGTAGAACAGCAGCAGCAAATCATGGCGTCATGGCGCAGTTGGGGGTTTCGGAGCTTCCGCCTTCAGCGCACGCTCGACAAGCAACAGGATCATCCCGCCAGCGGCTGACCGCCCAACGATTTGCCGGAGACAGGCTTGACGCATCGCATCCTGACCGTCGACGATGATCTGCACATCCGCGAAGTGATCCGTGTCGCGCTGAGCAAGGCCGGCATGACGGTGTTCGAGGCCCGCGACGGCAAGGAGGCGCTGGCTCGCTTCGCCGGCGACCGGCCGGACCTCATCATCCTCGACATCGGAATGCCGGAGCTCGACGGGCTCGACGTCTGCCGGCAGATCCGGAAGTCCTCCGACGTGCCGATCCTGTTTCTGACCGCCCGCGACGAGGAGATCGACCGCATTCTCGGTCTCGAGATGGGCGGCGACGACTATGTGACAAAGCCGTTCAGTCCGCGCGAGCTGGTTGCGCGCGTCAACGTCATCCTGCGCCGCATCTCCGTTCGCGATCTGGATGCGCGATCCTCGCCGGCCGTGCTGGTCCAGGGCCGGCTTTCGATCGACCCGACGCGGCACATCGCGGAATTCGCGGGCCAGCCGCTGCGCCTGACCGCGATCGAGTTCGGCATCCTGCGCGCCTTTCTGGGACGGCCGACGGCGCTGTTCAGCCGGGAGCAGATCATGGCCGCGTCCTACCAGCTCAACATCCAGGTGTCCGATCGCACCATCGACAGCCACATCCGCAACATCCGCGCCAAGCTCGCCGCGGTGAACTGCGATAACGTCATCGAGACCGTGCACGGCGTCGGTTTCAAGCTCGGCCGCTGCGAACCCGAGGAATCAACCAAGGGATGACCAGCGCAGCGCTAAAAGAGAGAAGCCTGAAAGAAACGACGCTGAAAGAAAAATGGCGGCCGTCGCTGGGGCTGATCGTGTTCGCGGTGCTGGCATTCGTGACCATCCTGCCGCTGGTCGGCCTGTTCTTCTTCCGCCTCTACGACAATCAGCTCATCCGGCAGACGCAGGCGGAATTGATCGCGCAGAGCCAGGTGTTCGCCGCGATCTACGCCCGCGAGGTCGAAGCCCGCCGCGCGAGCGGAATTGCGCTTGGCGCGGAGATCCCGCCCGAGGCGCGTCCCGATCCCAACGACCGCTTCGCGCCGATCAGGCCCGCGCTCGATCTCGTCAGCGACGAATTGCTACGGCGGCGGCCCGATGCGCGGCCGGCGCCTGCCCCGGCCGACGCGGCCTATGTCGAGATCGGCGCCAGGCTGTGGCCGATCGTCATGGAGACGCAGAAGGTCACGCTGGCGGGATTCCGCGTCCTCGATCCGCACGGCGTGGTGATCGCCGGACGCGAAGAGGTCGGCCAGTCGCTGGCGCATGTCGAGGAGGTCGCGACCGCGCTGACCGGACAGTATCGCGCGGTCTTGCGGACCCGCGTGCCCGACAAGCCGCCGCCGCCGATCTATTCCTTCAGCCGGGGCCTCGGCGTTCACGTCTTTTCGGCGATGCCCGTGATCGTCGACAACCGCGTCGCCGGCGTGATCTACACCTCGCGGACGCCGAGCAACATTTTTCAGCATTTCTATCAGGAGCGCATCAAGTTCGTCCTGGCGGCGCTGGCCGTGATCCTCGCGACCATCGTCATCGGATTGATCTTTTCCCGCACCATCACCCGGCCGATGTACGAACTGATCGGCCGCGCCGCGCGCATCGGTCGCGGCGAGCGCGACGCCTTCCAGCCGCTGGCGCATCACGGCACGCGCGAGTTCGCGCAATTGTCGAAGAGCTTTCTCGACATGGCCGAGCAATTGGCCCGCCGCTCGGACTATATCGCGACCTTCTCGGCGCATCTGACCCACGAATTGAAATCGCCATTGACCTCGATCAAGGGCGCGGCGGAACTGCTGTTGGATTCGCTGCAAGGCGAGGCCTCGACGCTGACGCGGATGGAGCAGAAGAGCTTTCTCTCCAATATTCTTGGTGACGCCGAGCGCCTCGAAACCATGACGCAGCGGTTGCGCGAACTGGCGCGCGCCGAAAGCCTGCCGCAGAACGAGCGCGCCGAATTGCGGGCGGTCGTAGCTAGCCTTAAGAGCCGCTTTCCGACGCGCACGATCGAAGCCAGCGGCTGCCTCGACCGCGCGATCGGCATGTCGGCCGAGAAGGCGCTGATCGTGCTGTCGCATCTCGCCGACAATGCCGTCCGCCATAATGCCAAAACGATCACGCTCGACGCCTCATCTGATGATGCGACCATCGGCATGACCGTGCGCAATGACGGCGATCCGATCTCCGAGGCCAACCGGGAGCGGATCTTCGACGCCTTCTTTACCACGCGCCGCGACACCGGCGGGACCGGCATGGGACTTGTGATCGTGAAAGCCGTCATGACCAGTCATGGCGGATCGATCCGGCTGCTGCCGACGGAGCGCGGCGCGGCCTTCGAGCTTCAATTTCCCATCGCCTGAGCCCGGCGTCCTGAACGCCCTGCATCCGCATTTCCACATATGTGGAATTTTTCCCGCCGTCTTGGCGCGGCGATGCCTCTCGCCCTAACCTTCCCGGCAAAATGCCTCCGCGGACGGAGGCTCGAAAACGCCAAGGGAACGACGCCATGAAAGTCTTCGTCTTTGACCTGCTCGCCTATGGCGAACAGCTCGATCATCTCAAGGTCGGCAGCGAACTTCCCTATCCCCTGTCGAACCGTCACTTCAAATCCGACGTCGCGGTCCGCACCTATGCCGAGCATCTCGAAGCCTGGGAAGAGATGGACAAGCTCGGCTATGACGGCGTCGGCTTCAACGAACATCATTGCTCGCCCTATGGCCTGATGAATTCGCCGAACCTGATGGCGGCCGCAGCGGCGCAACGCACCAAGCGCCTGAAGCTTTTGATCTACGGCAATCTGCTGCCGCTGCACGAGCCGCTGCGGCTCGCCGAGGAGCTGGCGATGCTGGACTGCCTGTCGAACGGCCGGCTGATCTCGGGCTTTGCGCGCGGCATTCCGCGCGAATATCAGGTGCACAACGTGTCTCTGAAGGATTCGCGCGCCCGCTTCGAGGAGGCCTACGAGATCGTCACCCGCGCCTGGACCGAGGAAATCTTCTCCTACGAGGGAAAATTCTGGTCCTACAAGGACGTCGCGATCTGGCCGCGGCCGGTGCAGAAGCCGGGCCCGGAAATCTGGATTCCGATCGTCGGCAGCAAGGAATCGATCGAGTTCGCGGCCAAGAAGAACGCCGTCATCACGCCGGGACTGGCACGCGGCGGCCTCCAGGAAGACATCATCCGCTATTTCGCGAAATGCCTGGCCAGCAACGGCCACCAGATCACGCCGCATCACCTGTCGATCGCGCTGTCGGCCTATGTCGCCGACAGCAAGGCGGAGGCCGTGAAGCAGTTCGCGCCCTATCATCTCTATTTCAACCGCACGCTGTTCAGCCACGGCAATTTCACCGAAACCGCCAAGCAGCGCGACGCCGGCTACGTCTCACAGGCCTCGAACGATTATGTGCGGCCGGAGAACATGAAGGCCGCCGCTGGCCTGCGCGAGGACTATCGCAACATGACAATGGCCGATTTCGAGCGGCAGGCCGAGCACATGCCACTCGGCACGGCCAAGGAAGTCACCGAACGCATCATCGCCGCGGCAGAAGCCGCCGGCGCCAACCAGGTCCAGATCAGCCTCAATCGCGGCGCGCTGCCGCACGAGATGTTCATGGAGCAAATCCGCCGCTTCGCGCGCGAGGTGCTGCCCGCGCTGCAGGCCCATGAGGTGTGCCGCGTGCCGCTCGGCGAGGAGATCGCGGCCTAGGATTTCTAGAAAATCCGCGTAACATCATAACAAGAGTGCCGGCCCAAGGCACCCCTTTCTTGATTTCATTTCCGGGAGGTCATCATGAGCGCCGAAGCGAGGTCGCCCGTCGAGGAGGCGCTGGAAAACCAGCCCTTCGGCGCTTTGCAATTGCGCGTCGTCCTGCTCTGCGCGCTGGTGCAGGCGTTCGACGGCTTCGATCTCGGCACCATCGGCATGGCGGCGCCGTCGCTTTCCAAGGTCTGGGGCGTGCCGCCGGCGCAGTTCACCATCGCCTTCGTGATGTCGAGCGTCGGCATTCTCTTTGGCGCGCTGGCCTCCGGCCCGCTCGGCGACCGCTTCGGACGCAAGCCGCTGCTCGTCCTCAGCGTCGGCTTCATTGGGCTGTTCTCGGTGCTGTCGGCCTTTGCCTGGTCGGTCCCGTCGATCACCGCCATGCGGTTCCTGACCGGCCTCGGCATCGGCGGCGCCATGCCGGTGACGGTGGCGCTGACGTCGGACTACAGCCCGATCAGCCGGCGCGGCACGCTGATCATGCTGATGTTCTGCGGCAACACGCTCGGCGGCTTTCTCGGCGGCCAACTCGTCGCGCAGATCCTGCCGATCTTCGGCTGGCAGAGCATCTTCCTCGCAGGCGGCATTCCGCCGCTCCTGCTCATTCCGTTCCTGATGGCTTACCTGCCGGAATCGCCACGCTTCCTGATCGCGCATCGCGCCGACGCGCCCACAACGCAGGCGATCTTGCGCAAGCTCAATGTCAGCGCCCAGGCCGCGGCCTCAAAACTCGTCGACGTCGCCAAGGGCAATCCGGTGCAGCAATTGTTCACCGGCGGGCTCGCCGCCGCCACCATCCTGCTGTGGGTCGCGTTCTTCGCCAATCTGCTGAACATGTATCTGTTCAGCTATTGGATGCCGACGGTTCTCAATCTCTCCGGACTGAAGCCGGAGACCGCGGTGTTCTATGCCAGCATGTTCCAGCTCGGCGGCATCCTTTCCACGCTGCTGCTCGGCCCGATGATTGACCGCTTCGGCGCCCCGCGTGTGCTGGCCTGCAGCTTCGCTTCCGGCGTCGTCTTCGTCCTCCTGATCGGTCTCTACAATCTGCCGGCGCCCTACATCATGCTGCCAATCCTGGGCGCAGGTGCGGCGATGATCGGTAGCCAGCTCGGCGCCAACGCTATGGCGGCCGGACTTTACCCGGCGCGCATCCGCTCCACCGGCGTCGGCTGGGCGCTCGGCATCGGCCGGCTCGGCGGCATCGCGGGGCCTGCGATCGGTGGCGGCCTGCTCGCGTTCGGCCTGCCGCCGAAGCAGATCTTCCTGTGCGCCTGCGGCCCCGCACTGATCGCCGCCTGCGCCACCATCCTGTTGACGGTCCGGACGGCGCGCCATCCTGGCGTGATCGTGACCGCGACACAGACGCGGACGGCCTGACGATGGATTTTTCCGGCAAGACGGCGTTCGTCACCGGCGCCGCCAACGGCATCGGGCTCGGCATCTGCCGGGCACTGGCGCAGAACGGCGTCAATCTCGTGCTGGCCGATATCGAGCAGGCCCAGCTCGAGGCCGCCCGTCGCGAACTCTCGACCTACAACGTCCGCACCCGCGCGATCGAGGTCGACGTCTCCGACGCCGACGCATTCGCGCGCGCGGCCGACGCGGCGGAAGCCGAGTTCGGCAATATCCATTTCCTGTTCAACAATGCCGGCGTGACCTTGATCCCGACACCGCTGTGGAAGGTGACGCCAGCGCAGTGGGAATGGATCTTCGGCGTCAACGTCTTCGGCGTGATCAACGGCATCCGCACCCTGGTGCCGCGAATGAAGAAGCATGGCGAGGCGGGACACATCGTCAACACCGCCTCGATCGGCGGCCTGCAGGTGAACCCGAAGCTGCGCAACGGCTCCTACGCCATGACGAAATACGCCATCGTCGCAGCCTCCGAGGCGCTCGCGCTTGACCTCGATGAGTCCAGCCTCGGTGTCTCCGTGCTCTGCCCCGCGCTCGTCGCCACCACGCTGCACGCGTCCTCGCAGCGGCGCCCCGCGCGGCTCGGCGGTCCCTATCGGCAGCCCGGCATCGATGCGGCAAAGGCCTGGCAATCCGCCGGTCTTCCGCCCGACGACGTCGGCCGCCGCGTGCTCGATGCGATCGCGCGGAAGGAATTCTTCATCTTCACGCATGAAGAGCCGCGCGCCTGGATCGAGGCGCGGCACGCGCGACTGCTCGCGGGCTTCGACTCCATCGAACGCTACAACGCGCGCGAGCGCGAGACGTAGATAGCGTATCTCCGAAACGAGCCTTATCATCTCCCTCGCCCCGCTTGCGGGGAGAGGCGTAGGCGACCTCCGGTCGCCGTTCTAATGGAAGAACGCCGATGCGAAGCATCGGCTATGGTGAGGGGCTGCTTCCGCAGACCGAGCTTGCGGTGAGTCCCCCTCACCCGGCGCTACGCGCCGACCTCTCCCCGCAGGCGGGGCGAGGTAAGAACGCGGTCGCAAGAACTAGTCACCCCCGCTGGCGAAGTGCGTCAGCCGGGCATTTTCGGCGCGGATCGCGGCCAGGATCTTCGTGAGATTCCTCTCGATCCGTTCCTGCGGGCCGGCGACGCCGATCGCCGGCCGGCGGTGGCTCGCGGGTGTCGGCACCATCATGCCGATCACGCCGACGCCGCGCGTGACCATGCCGCGCGACAGGCAATAGCCGTCGCGGCGCACCTGCGCGATGCCGCTTTTCAGCCGGTTGAGCGACGACACTCCGCGCTCGATCTTTCTCTGGCGCACCGTCCGCCGGTAGATTTTCGCGATCTCCTCATCGGGCAGCGCGCTGAGCAGCGGCCAGCCGAGGCCGGAATGCGCCAGCAGCACGCGCGTGCCGACGATGGTGTAATATTGCAGCGGCTGGCGGGCGCGCAGAATGTCGACGATCTCGACATAGATGTCGGTCGGCGTGCCGAGCAGGATCGTTTCGCCAACCTTGCGGCCGATCCGCCGCACCGCCTCCTGAATCGGCCCGCCCTCGTGATTCGCCGCCGTCACCCAACTGCCGAGCTGCGACAGCCGCAGCGTCGGCAGATAGGCGCGCGAGGTGCTCTCGAACGACAGGTAGTTCATCTGCGCCATGGTCTTGAGCAGCGCCGCGGCGCTCGAGGTGGGCATGCCGAGCGAATCCACCACGTCCTTCAGGCGCAGCGGACATTGCCTGACCCGGAACAGCTCCAGGATGTCGAAGACCCTGCGTGCCGACTTGGTCAGTCCGTCCGCCACGGCCGACCGCTACGGCACGGTGTCGATATGCGCGCGGATCGAGCGGCTATCCTGATCGATCCAGCCGAACTTATGCACCGCCGCGATCATGCTCGTCAGCCCGTCCTGCCACCAGGGCTCGGCCTTCAGCGACGGCCAATCCCGCAACGCCTGTTCGGAAATCCAGGCATGCTCGCGGTCGCTCTTGACCGCGACCCGGCCGAGCAGTTCCGCCTGCGCGGCCGGATCATCGAAACGGCCTTCAATGCGCACCGAGAACGCCTTGAAATTCCTGGGATCGTCAATCTCGACGGATCGGCTTTGCGCAACAATGCGGATGATCATGGCTCGATTCTTGCTCTCAAATCTCGTTGGTGCAAAGATTGGAAAACAGCTCGCGCTGGCTATTGTCGTTATCATTGTCTGGTCGGAGATCGCATGTCCATCCTGATCCGCGGCGGCACTGTCATCAACCACGATCATTCGCGGCGCGCCGATGTGCTTGTCGACGGCGACACGGTCGCCGCCATCGGCCCCTCCATCGAGGCGCCCGCGGGCGCCGAGCTGATCGACGCGGGTGGCTGCTATGTGATGCCAGGCGGCATCGATCCGCATACCCATCTCGAAATGCCGTTCATGGGAACCGTCACCGCCGACGATTTCGAATCGGGCACCAAGGCGGCGCTGGCCGGCGGCACCACGATGGTCGTGGATTTCTGCCTGCCCGATCCGGGGCAGTCGATGCTCGCGGCGTATCAGGACTGGCGGCGCAAATCCGAGCGGGCGGCGAGCGATTACGGTTTCCACATGGCGGTGACGTCATGGTCGAAGCAGGTGTTCGACGAGATGGAGATCGTGGTCAAGACCTACGGCATCAACACCTTCAAGCATTTCATGGCGTATAAGGGCGCGTTGATGGTGAACGACGATGAGCTTTACAACTCATTCGCGCGCTGCGCCCATCTCGGCGCGATGCCCTTGGTGCACGCCGAGAACGGCGACGTCGTCGCCCTCATGCAGGAAGCCCTGCTAGCGCGCGGCGTCACGGGGCCCGAGGGCCATGCTTTTTCGCGCCCGCCGGAGGTCGAGGCCGAGGCGACCAACCGCGCCATCATGATCGCCGACATGACCGGCGCGCCGCTCTATGTCGTGCACACGAGCTGCCGCGAGGCGCATGAGGCGATCACGCGCGCCCGCGCCAGCGGCAAACGTGTTTACGGCGAGCCGCTGATCCAGCATCTGCTGCTTGATGCAAGCGAATACAACAACAAGGACTGGGACTATGCCGCACGGCGCGTGATGTCACCGCCGTTCCGCGACAAATCGCACCAGAATAGCCTCTGGGCAGGGCTGCAATCCGGCTCACTGCAGGTGGTCGCAACCGACCATTGCGCGTTCACGACCGAGCAGAAGCGGATTGGATTGGAGGACTTTCGAAAAATCCCCAACGGCACCAGCGGTCTCGAGGACCGCATGCCGCTGCTCTGGACCGCGGGCGTTGCGACCGGCCGATTGACCAAGGAAGAATTCGTCGCCGTAACCTCCGCCAACATCGCCCGCATCCTCAATATCTATCCGCGCAAGGGCGCGGTCGCCATCGGCTCGGACGCCGATCTCGTCGTCTGGGATCCCGCGGGAACCAAGACGATCAGCGCCAAGAGCCAGCTCAGCCGCATCGACTATAATGTGTTCGAGGGCTTTGCCTGCACCGGCGTGCCCGCCGTCACGCTGTCGCGCGGCAAGATTGCCTGGAAGGAGGGCGACCTTCGCGCGGACGAAGGCGACGGCCGCTATGTCGAGCGGCCGCCATTCTCGCCGGTGCATGTCGCAAATTCCACCTGGAAACAGCAGACCGCGCCACAAGCGGTGCATCGCGCCAGCGTCACGCCATAAGCGTCAATTTGTACTGGAGCGTTTTCCAGCAGCGGCGCCACATCCTTCGAGACGCATCGCTTCTCGCGATGCTCCTCAGGATGAGGTTCTAGACCCTCATGGTGAGGAGCACGGCAACGCCGTGCGTCTCGAACCACGAGGCCGTCGAATGTGCAACGATGATTCGATCTAGCTAAAAATGTTCTGGTGTCGAGATATCTACACCACCCACGCACCGCGCTCGCCTGCCCCCGGCAGCAGTTCGCGCGCGAAAATGCCGGCGGATTGCAGCACCTCCTCCTGCCGGAGATCGCCGAACGAGAACTGGGCGATGAAATAGGTCGCGCCGGCGGCGTCCACCATGCTTCGCACCTGGTCGCGGACTGTGGCAGGCGATCCGGCGATCGCGCCGCCGTTCTGCACCATCGTGTCGAAATCCTCGGGGATGCGGGCGTAGCGCGGCTGGGTGCCGTGCAGCTTCCAGAGCTTCATGAAGCTCCTGTAAAACACCGGCCAGGCGCGGCGCCCGAGCGCCATGGCCTCGCGGTCTGTCTCGGCCGCCACCACGAAACGGTTGATGCCGAGCAGCGGCAGCGCGTCGAACGAATATCCCGCCGCCGCCCATTCGGCGCGGTAGCAGTCGGTGATCTCGCGCACGCGCGGCAACGGGCCGCCGCAGACGATGTTGATGCGGTTCTGCGCCGGCCACGCCGCGCCCTCGGGCACGGGAACGGCATACCACAGCGGCGGATGCGGACGCTGCAGCGGCTTCAGGTCGATCGGGACGTCCGCAAATCGAAAGTGCAGGCCATTGAAATTCACCGCGTCCTGCGTCAGCGCCTGCATGATGACGTGATAGGCCTCGACATACATCACCGGCGCGGCATCCGTATCGACGCCGAAATAATGGAGTTCGTGCGGCGAGGCGCCACGGCCGATGCCGACCTCGATCCGGCCACCGCTCAAATGATCCAGCATGCAGATTTCCTCCGCAAGCCGCAGCGGATGATGCGCCGGCAGCACGTACACCAGCGCGCCAAGCCGAAGCCGCTTGCTGCGCTGCGCGACAGCAGCCAGGAACACGCTCGGCGACGGCGTCAGATTGAGCGGCGTCGCATGGTGCTCGCTCATATGATAGGTGCGGAAGCCGGCGCGGTCGTAGAACTCGATCAGCCGCAGCCGGTTTTCATATTGCTGGTGAAGCGGATAAGGCCCGTGATCGTTCTGATCGAAGATGCCGAACTGCATCGCCTCAAACGCGGCCGCCATGACGTCCCCCCGGCAAATTGCTCGTTGGCGGCGTTTGCACACCGCGCAGAAGACTGCCCTCAAGTCTTGACGCCCCGCAAGTGGCGTTACACATACCAAGGCTGCAGGTCTGAGCGGCGGTCGCTCGTGGCAAATGCGGCTTGATCAAGGGCGCTTCGCACTTGCAAGATCGCCGTCATGGCAAATGCCGTCAAATCGCCCAACCGGGGACTGATGGTTGGGGCGGCTTGGCAGCGTAAGCGCGGTTCAAAAATGCTAAAGTGCCTTGCATTCTCTTTCCTTGTGGCCACGACGGTCGCGGCTTCCGCCCTTCCGGGCGGTCGGCAACAGGTCGCGCGTGGCGCGATACAGATCGGATTGAGCGACGATCCCGCGGCGGCACCCGCCGAGACCCCCGCGCCCCCCGATGACAAGTCGGCCGCGCCGGCCGCACCGAACGACGCGGCCGCCTGCACCGGAGTCACGTTCACGCGGGGCCTGAAATATGGCGAGAAAAACCTGAACGTGCTCGACGTCGCGACCGGGCAGTCTTCCGGGATGAAACGTCCGGTGGTGGTGTTCGTGGCCGGCGAACATTTTGCCGGCGACAGCGACGAAGCAGCGGCCAACCCGCTGGTCGAGCAGGCGATGTGCTTTGCCGCGCGCAATGGATTGGTGGCATTCAGCGTGTCCTACCGGCTCGCGCCGGCGGCGCCCTGGCCGGCTGGATCCAGGGATGTCGCTGCCGCGATTTCCTGGATTCATGAGAACGCCGATCTGTTTGGCGGGAACAAGCAGGAGATCATCCCGATCGGCTACGCCGCCGGCGCCTTTCACCTTGCAAGCTTCCTCGGACATCCGGAATTCCAGGAGCGCGACTCCTACGTCGCCGGCGCGGTGCTGGTGTCGGGCGTTTATCGTCCGACCACCGATGCCGGTGACGGGGAAAAATCCTATTTCGGCACGGATGCCAGCAAATATGACAGCCAGTCCGCGCTGCCGGGCCTCACCGCAATCGATGTGCCGCTCGTGGTCGCGTGGTCGCAGGCCGACGCGCCGCGCTTTGTCGCGCAAGGCGAGAAGCTGAAGGACATGCTGTGCAGCGCCGGACATTGCCCGCGCTTCGCACTGCTCACCAAACCCGGCAGCCCGGCGTCGGTGTTCGATCTCGACGGCTCCAGCGGCGATTTGCACGACCGCTTGCGGCAGCTCATCGGCCAGATCGACGCGCGCGGACTGCCGTAAGACGCAAAAGCCCACCCCGGATGATCTCCGGGACGGGCTTTTTCGGGAACGCGAGGCGACCGGCGCGCGGGGACGCGCCGGCCGGTCCAGATCAGGCCGCCCTGCTGGCGCGCAGGCGATCCAGCAAGGGCAGCAGCTCGGAGGGATCCGGGCGCTGGGTGTAGTCCGGGTTCACTTCGGAATATGCGATGATGCCGTCTGTGCCGATCACATAGCGCGCGGGCATCGGCAGCACCCAGGCCGGGTCGTCGTTCACGACCGGCAGGTTGTTGCCAAAGCTCTTGTAGACCTCGGCCAGATAGTCCGGCAGCGCGAAGCGAATGCCGAAGGCGTTGGCGACCTCGCTCTTGACGTCGGTCAGGATCGGGAAGTTCAGCTTGTTGTCGCGCTGCGACTTGCGGCTGTTCGCCATCGTCTGCGGCGAGATCGCAATGAGACTAGCACCGCGCGCGGTGATGTCGGCGAGCGCGGCCTGCAGCGCCTGCAATTCGAGATTACAATAAGGGCACCAGACGCCGCGATAGAACGAGACGACCAGCGGTCCCTTGGCGAGCAGGTCACGCGAGGAGACCGGATTTCCTTCCGGGTCGTTCAGCGTGAATTCCGGCGCGACGTCGCCGGCCTTCTTGGCGCGCTGCGCCTGGCCGGATTCGATGAGTTCGTTGGTCGCGCGCTCCATCAATTCGAGCCGTTCCTTGGTCGGCTTGAAGGCGAGCTTGCCGCCGACGAAATCGGCTTTGAAGGCATCGAGACGATCTTGCAGGGTCAGATTTTGCACGGACATGGGGAAACTCCTTGGGGTGGGTTGGCACGCAAAATCTGGCTCATTTGCCGGGGAAGGGGTATACGGCAGGTACGGACAACATTTATTCGAGATACAAATGAGTGACCGGCTACAGGAATTGCAGGTTTTCGTGCGTGCCGCCGAGAGCGGCAGCTTTTCGCGCGCCGCTCGCGAGCTGTCGCTGTCGCAGCCCTCGGTCTCGCGCATCATCGGCGAACTGGAAGCACGGTTGGGCGTCAGGCTGCTGCTGCGCACGACGCGCCGCATCACCGTCACCGATGCCGGCGCGCTATTCCTCGATCGCGCCCGAGAAATCCTCAGCCAGATCGAGGATGCCGAGGACGCCGCGCGCGGCCTCGACTCGCTTCGCGGCACCATCCGGATGGCGATCCCGGTGATCTACGGGACGCGCGAGATCATCCCGCTTCTGCCGAAATTCTTAAGCATGCATCCGCTGTTGCGGGTGGAGATGTCGGTGGTCGATGCGCGGGAGGACCTGGTCGCCGAAGGCGCCGACCTCGCCATTCGGCTGGGCGATCTCGACGATTCCGCCTTCGGCGCGCGCAAGCTGGTGACGCTGTCGACCATGCTGGCCGCCTCGCCTGTTTATCTCGCCGCGCGCGGCACACCAAAAACGCCCGCCGATCTCGTCTCGCATGACTGCATCGCCGGCCCCGGCAATTTCGGCAGGAACAGCTGGTCGTTCAATCGCAACGGCACCGAAATGTCGGTCGACGTGCGCGGCCGCATCTCGACCAATTCCGGACCGGGCCTGTTCGCGAGCGTGATGGCGGGATTGGGCATCGCGATGGTTTCAAGCGTGATGGCCGGGCCGGAAGTGAAGGCCGGCAGCCTGGTGCAGGTCCTGCGCGGCTACAAGCTCGCCTCCGTCGACGTGCACGCGGTATTCCCGGGCGGGCCGCGGCCCTCGACGAAAGTTCGCGCGCTGGTCGATTATCTCGCGGTGGAACTGAAATAGAACGCCGCGGCCACCAAGTCTGTCGCCTGGAAAGCACCAGTTGCAACACCTGCCATTGGCGCCGCGAGAGCCCGAACAGGGCGGTGGTGGTGGCCATCATACACCGTCGCCGAACGGCCCCATGGCCCCAAGCCGCACGGTGAGCAACTCGACTTCAGTGATGGCGACGTGCGGACCTTGGCGAGTGCCGGCCGGCGTCGTCCAGAATGTGCCGACTTCGCAACGCCTGCCGCCGGTTTCGACCGTTCCTGACAGGACCAGCACGAATTCGTCGGCAGGGTGGGTGTGGACCGGGATGATCGTGCCTGCGACAAGGCGCGCGCGGTGAATGGACCCGTCTGGCACCGGCTGAGCGAGCGGCATGAGTTCGACGCCCGGCAGAAAGTCGATCCTCAGCCATTTGCCGGCGCCCGGATCCGTGAAGGTTTGATGGCTGGTCATTGCGTGGCTCCAGTACGAGTTGGTAACCTAGAGTTTCAATAGAAGGTAACCCAAGGTTACGATATGAAGCAAGGCTCACGCAAACACAGCGCAATATTGGGGACCATTGAAGAGGGGCGCCGCCGGAACATGCGGCAGCTACTGCTGCGTGCCTCGCGCATTGTGAACCGGCACGTCGTGGAAGGCTTGCATGCCCGAGGCTACGCCGACCTGCGTTCCACTCACACGACGCTGCTGTCCAATATCGACCTGGCCGGCAGTACCGTGACCGTCGCTGCGGATCGGGCGGGGATTACCAAGCAGGCGATGGGCCGACTTGCGACTGAACTCGAAGGTGCCGGCTACATCCGCGTACGAGGCGACCCGAAAGATGCGCGCGCCCGCGTCCTGCAACTCACCAAAACGGGCAAGCAGTTAATGCTCGATAGCCTTGAGGTCATGGCCGAACTGGAGCGCCGCTACGCCCGTTCGGTCGGTCGGGATCGGCTTGCCGCTGTACTCCGAGGTCTTGCAGTTTTCGTCGAAGGGGTGGAGCAGGATTAGGCATATCGGCGCCGTGGAAAAATAGCGGCACCGGACTGGGATCGCCGCGCCTATTCCGGCATAAGGGCTGGTCCCTTTCCCACATCGGCAGTTCCATGACCCCTTCCCGCGATATTTCCCGCCTGATCGAGATCATGGCGCAGCTCCGCACGCCGGTGACCGGCTGCCCGTGGGATCTGGAGCAGAATTTTTCGACGATTGCGCCCTACACCATCGAGGAAGCCTACGAGGTCGCTGACGCGATTGCGCGCGGCGATCTCGACGATCTGCGCGACGAACTCGGCGATCTCCTGCTACAAGTGGTGTTTCACGCCCGCATGGCGGAAGAAGAACACGCGTTCTCGTTCGGCGATGTCGTCGAGGCC
>Ga0070698_100004764_pt1 | contig 14889 bp, 8 predicted proteins | sample KBSK1502metaG_FD_65477 | JGI IMG/M metagenome (GOLD analysis project Ga0070698, IMG submission 65477) | Corn, switchgrass and miscanthus rhizosphere microbial communities from Kellogg Biological Station, Michigan, USA - KBS K1-50-2 metaG | ecosystem: Host-associated > Plants > Roots >...
AAACGCTCGTCGAAGTTTGAGGAAGTTTTATCGCGATCGTTTTCATTACTGTTCGCAAGAAAATGCTTCATCAATGAAGCGGATCGCCAATACCTGGGATCATCGCCCTGCAGCCCTTTTACGAAGGCAACCACCATCGTGCCATTGAAGTAAGCATCTTCACCGTAACACTCTTCAGTGCGCCCCCAACGCGGATCTCTCCCAATATCGGCGTTGGGAGAACGAATGACTAATCCACCCTGGTGGTATTTGGAGCTTTGAAAAACGTAGCGCGCTTCATAACCCTCGACTTCCGCCACCTGACGCAACAGATCCGGATCCCACGTTTCTCCCAGACCAATTCCCTGAGGGAACGTCGTGGTTGGAATCGTCTTCGGCCTGCCCCACTTTCCGGGACCGCCTTGTGTGAGGCCGTGAATCCCCTCAACGTGACCCGACGCCTTTACACCGAGCCGCGGAATACTTGGGTTGGTTCCCAGACAGACGATCTTTTCATCGAGTGTCATTAGGGAAAGAAGATTGTTGATTCGGTCTTCGACGGGGAGATCGGGATTATTGAACTTGTAGTTATTCTCTTGCCTGTTTAGCCCGTGAGCGGACGTCGACTGAAATCGCCAGATTGCCGCACAGAGAAGAAAGAAGACTATTGCTGCAAGTTGATACTTGTACGACTTGCGCATCCAGCGAATGTCCGTTTTTCGAAACTTGAAGACCCTGAAAGATTCAATACTCGAATGAGTCGATTACGGTTTCAGCTTCCAGCGTATGGGAAACAATGCCCCCGCTACCTTTGGATCTAACTTGACACCCGCGAGAGCGGCGGCAGCCGAAAGTACCGGATCGGATTGTTCGCGTAAGTCAGCGCCCGTTGGCAATATCATTTTGTCTGGTACAACTCCATTATGCTCGAGACTATTACCATCCGTCATCATAACATCAGCATCTGTTACGCTGGCGCCATACAAAATCCTGCTACTGTCTCCCAGCGCAAGTGAATGGGCCTTACTCCGCATCACTGCTCCGGCAGTACGATCACCAATTACGACACCTCGCTTTTCCAGCTGGACCACACGCGACAACAACTCTGCGGCGGAGGCTGATCTATTATCAACTAACAAAATCAGTTGTCCTTTGAAGATATCGTGACCTCGGGTCTTAGCAACTAGCTGTTTGCACTCATCGCGTCGCTTGATTTCTCCGAGCTTGACGTCATGTTCGAACAAATCACCTATCAGGCGCAACAAAGTTTCTTCATATCCACCGGGGTTGCCCCGAAGATCAATTATCAAGGTTTTGCATCTGTTTGTTCGCTCCACAAATTCGTTGACTGTTTGTGGTGTCAAATCGAACTGTGGCATTTTCCAGATATACAAATCATCGCCGTAACTTTTGAACCGGTGTTCATTAATCTTGTTGTACTCGTCCTGTTCTCTTATTAAGTCGAACCAATCAATCATCCCGCTGTCGACGTCAAGGAGCAGCTTTTTGCCCTGACGAGTGCTGGCGTTGAACTCGACTCTGCGAGGTTGTGCCCCTGGACTTTGCACTACCACACTCAACGTTGTCTTTGGCTGTAAAGCATTGTAAAGGTAGTTAAAATCATTAAAATTTTCTCGCGTGATTTTGTAGCCATCGACAACGTGAAGGATATCTCCAGCCTTCAGTCCCTTTGCCTCAGCATCAGTGTCAGGTTTTACTGCAAGGATGTAGCACTGATCGCCGACCATTTGTATCTGCCAATCGTAACTAACCTTCAGCGCACGCGGCGGCGGCAGGAAATAGGTATGAGTGTCGTTCAGCTGACGCACGGCCTGTGCAATGATGCCGAAGACCTGACCATTTGAAGTTGCTTGGTCGAGCCTTTCGTCGGCAGCCTTGAAGATTTCGTCAAGATTCAGTCCGTGAAAATTGGGATCGTAGTAGTTCTTCTTAACGGTGTCCTTAACGTTCCGAAGCATTATTCGCCCAGCCTCGCGATCGTTCTTACTGAGGTTCTGAGCATTTGCATGCCAGTTAATAAAAAGAAAACCGGTTACGAATAGTATCGTTACAAAACTGATCGAGTGAGACCTTGAATAGATCATGGATCCTCCTTTACTGCCCAAAGAGGGAGTTCACAAGATTCATCAATGAGAAGATCAGGTTTTGCCGGATCAGGCGGCTAGTTGCTGCAAACTTATCGTGATGAGTTCGATACCTGAAAAGCGCGATTACCTTCCACAACCTTAATATACTTGTTAATTGGTAAGTCCGTAAGGGTATCTATTTGACCGCTTGGCCATTTGATTTGGAGGCTTGTAACTTTCGTCGCCTGGCCCAATCCAAGTATTTCTCTCGGATCATGCGAAGAAAGATAACTTCCGCCATTGGTCGTCAAACGACCGCGCTTCACGCCACCTGCTTCCCACGTAATGATTGCACCTACTGCGCCGGGGTTGCTCTTAGTAGCCGCGAGTTGAAGACCTAACCAGTTGTTGCGATTGCCACCCTCGTTCCGAAGCAGAACCGGCGCTTCACCGTTGTTGATGATTAGTACATCGAGATCGCCGTCGTTGTCGTAATCGCCGACGGATAATCCACGCGCTGGCCACTCTCCTTTGAAAACGTTTCCGGACGTTGCAGTAACGTTCTTGAACTTGCCGTTCATGTTCTCGAACATCAGAAGCGGCTCTTTGTATTTCACTTTCAACGACTGAATCTCAACCATGTCGTCCGGGTGACCGTTTGCGAGGATGAGATCCGGATCGCCATCGTTATCGTAATCGAAAAATTTCAAGCCCCAACCACTCAGCAGTCTCGTAGCCTGACCAATCTCACCAGGTTTATCGATAAAAGTTAGGTCCTTCTGATTCTGATAGAGACTAAACAGTTCCTGATCGATGTTAGCAACGAAGAGATCCTGCCAACCATCGCCGTCGTAATCGGCGGCATCGACACCCATACCCGATCGCGGCGCACCTGAGTCGCTGTAAGCCACGCCTGACAACAAGCCCTGTTCTTCGAATTTGCCTTTGCCGTTATTAACGAAGAGAAAGTTTGGCATGGTGTCGTTTGCCACAAATAGATCAGTTAATCCGTCGTTGTTAACATCAGTCGCCACGACCCCAAAGGATTTCCCTTGCGATGCAGCAACGCCCGAAGCCTGACTGACATCCGAGAACTTTCCAGCACCGTCATTATGAAACAGGAAGCTAGATCGCGGTTTGAAGACTCGAGGGACGCAGTAGTATCGCTTTCCAATGCGATTGTCGCCGCAGAAGATCGTTCCAGTACCACTGTACTGCACGAAACTCGAGACGAAGAGATCAAGCTTTGCGTCATTATCGTAGTCAAACCAAACTGCGCACGTGGACCAGTTTGGAGCTGCGACACCCGCTTTATCAGTCACATCGGCGAACGTACCGTTCCCATTGTTGTGGAACAAAACATTGCGCCCGTAGTTTGTGACGTACAGATCTTGCCAACCATCCCCATCGAAATCACCAGCGGCTGCGCCCATACCGAAGTCACCCATTTTGCCGCAAGCTACTCCAGCTTTGTCCGTCATATCGGTAAATGTGCCGTCATGGTTGTTGTGATAGAGCGCATTCTTAAGCGGAGTCTTGGGAGTAAAAAAATCAGACGGGCCACTGTTCACAAAATAGATATCCATCCAGCCGTCGCTATCGTAATCAAAGAAAAGACCGCCACCGCCGCAAGTCTCGGGCAACTGACGAAGCTCCGAGCGTCCGTTGTCATGCACCCAGGTGATCCTCGATTCGGAGGGAGGCACCAGGACGAACACCGGTTTCGGAGTTACCTGCGCAACTGCAGTCTGTTTTGCTTGAGACACGCTTGAGTGTCTCGTCATTTCAGCTATCGAAGTGATGGTGAGTAAAGAAACGATTAATAGAAGAGCTCGCATCATACTGGTCTAATTAGGATACTTCTCACCAGGCTTAACTATCCGAATATAGTGATCGGTGAAGGTGAAGTGAGCTTCCTTTACTTCCACTTTCGGCATATGACAGGACACACAGTCCTTCGTTGCTACTGGGCAGGCCGGTGATTTGTCCTGAGCGATCGGCTGTCCCTTGAGCGCATGGCAAGCCAGACATCGAGAATCGTAATAGGCTGAATCTTCTCTTAGGGGCTCATGTGGATTATGGCACGCAGTGCAGCGGATATTTCGATCATCTGAGTAACATCTACTGTGAAAGATTCGATACGGTTGAAACCGTACATTGTTGATTTCCATGCTTCGGAGCAATGAGAAGTCCTCACTGCCTCTGTGACACTTCGCACAAAACTGCTGAGTTTGATCGTCTCCGCTAAGTCTGCCAGGGTTGAAAACCGATTTGTATCCAGGCTCACCGGCCTTAACTGCCGCCATATGCTGCGCACCCGGCCCGTGACAGCTCTCGCATCTAACTCCATGATCAAGCTTCTCAAGCTGAAGCTTTTGCCCACTTACGGCTCCATTTGCATGACAGGCAAAACAATTAATCACATCACCCGTTTGCAACAGCTTCCCGAATGCTTCCTCCAGCGATGAGGGAACCACACGGGGATGACCGATCGTATAGTCAAGGCCTTTTATCTCGTTGTAAAAGCTCACGCGACTCTCGTAAAAGTTCCCGTTGCGCTTTAGCACGTAGGTTTGACCCATTCTGCCTTGACCAACCGCATAGTCTATCGGCACCGAGATTGTATTTTTGCCGTCGGTCACAGAATAGAGACTCCGGCTACCGTCGCGCTTTATCTCGTACGAGTACGGACCAATCTGTTGAGTTAAGCGAGGGTTTAGTTTGAGCACTTTCGAGTCCGTTACTCGCTCCATCGCGAGCGACATTCCCGTCTCGGGGTATAGTGATGATGCTCTCTTGTGACAATCGCCACACGCTTGATCACCGATGAACTCGGTACCGGCAGGAACACGACGTGGATTCCATTTCTGACCGCTGCTTTGGCCGATAACGATTTCCCACAAACTTGAAATTGGTAAGAGAACCAAGGCACACAATGTAATCACACACAAAAACAGCGCAGACTTTTTGAAGCGTGGAGTCATCGAGAAGTTTGATTCGTTATTCAGGATTTGGCTTTTGTGTGTTCGTGATGGGAGGACTTCCGGTACCCGCTGCATCCTCCTGTTTCTTCTCTTTTTCCTGGAGCGTCTTAAATATCTCGCGCTCGCGATCGGCATCTTGCTTGCGACCCGCACGTGTGTAGGCTCGCGCAAGGGCAAAGTGCATCTCAGGGCTGGATGGTGCTAGTCGAACACCTTCTTCCAGTTCCTTAACAGCTCGATCTATTTGACCTAGTTCCAAGAGAACCCGACCTAGAACATTGCGCGCGGGATACATTTTTGGCGACAGTTGCACGGCTCGCTCTGCCAAAGGAAGTGCGTCATTGTACTGGTCACGCTTCAAGTATTCGAAAGCCATTTGGACCATCGACGGCTGATGCCGAGGGTCCAGCTCAAGAGCACGGTGAAATTCCTTGAGGGCGACATCTGCGTCCTGCGCTAATTGAAACACCCCAAACGAATAATGCACATTGGCATCACTTGGATAACGATCGAGGAGAGCGTCAAATGCAGCCCGCGCCTGGTCAAAACGTCGTGTCGCCATCCCGATTCCTGCTTGGCCAGCAAGTAAAACCTTTTCGCGCTTGTCAGTTGGGACTTCATTTGGAAGATACGGCATCCGCAATATTACTATTCCAAATGCCTCAGCGATCTTAGGACTAAAATTATTAACACGAACAAACTCTCTCAGGATTTCATAACCAATCTCAAACTGCTCAAAGCGAATGTACAGAATTGCCGCATGGTATCGAACCACGGATTCGAGCTCTTGATTACCATCGAGCCCAAGCGAACGACCCCGCTGCAATGAGATAACCGCTGGTTCGTACTCGCGAGTTTGAAACTGACACAACCCGAGCATCCCCCAAGCAGGTCCGCGCTTGGGCTCAAGCGTTACCAAACTCTTGAAGGCATCCCGGGCCTGCGGATACAGATCTTTTTCATAAAGGAGTGCGCCCAGATACCACCAACCATCGGGCCATTGTGGACGAATTCGAACTGCCTCGCTGTAAGCCTGAATTGCATCATCAAGACGGCCTGCCGTGCGAGCTTCCTCACCAAGCTTCACAGCGTCGTCAAAAGCCGTTTGCTGCGCCGCCGCCTTTGCCTTTGACGTTGGCCGCTTCGATCTTGATTTTGACTGTGCGCTTGCGGCTGCCTGGACGCCGATTAGCAAAAGCAACACCAGCACCAATGTTATTCGTGCATTCTTAATCGAGGAACTCAATGGATCTATCGTCTCTTCTCGAATCGATTGGGTTGGTTCTCGAAATCAAAAGGCGGCCTGGTTGGTACCGACTGGCCATCATTACTCTGCGCCCCTGGTTGTTTCCTTTGCTGCTCGGCTGTCAGTTTTTGGACAATGGCTTGTTCCCGGTCGCCATCTTGTCTTCGGTTTAGTCGGTAATAAACCGAGGCAAGAAGTACGCGGGCTTCAGTAAACTCGGGGAACTCCTTTGTCACTCCCTCGAGCAACGGCAGCGCATCTTTCGGTTTTCCAACAGCAGCATACACAGCAGCCACGTGATACCGAGCATACTGGTCACGAGGTCTCAGGTTAACGGCGTGAGACAAATACTTAAAGGCCTCATCGAACTCCTTGTCTTGCCGGAGCACCACGCCGAGGAAAAGGTTTGCGTCGAAATCGTTCTTGTTCTCCTGCAACTCGCTAAGGAACGCCGTCTTGGCTTTCGCTGCATCACCCATTCGCATCAGCGCTCGTCCGTACCACGCATGTAGCGTCGGCAGTTTGGGATCCAATTGAATCGCACGCTCAAACTCTCTTATTGCGCCATGGCCATCATCAGCCAGGAGCAGGATAGATCCCAACAGCAAATGAGCCTGCGGGGAATCTTCATCGTGAAATACCTTATCGATTACGAGTTGCCCGCGACCGACTTGACCATCGCTGATAAGTGCGCTTCCTAATAGGAATGAAACCGTTCGGTTGTTCGGGTCACCTTCCGCAAGCGGTGAGAGTGTCTCGATTACTTGTTTGTAATTTCCCATTCGAACCTGACAGTCTGCAAGGAGCAAGACAGCATTAGGTCGCTGTGGTGAGTCTAAAGGCACGGATGTCAGGAATCTCTTCAACTCATCTGCTGCCTCCTTAAAGAGCGCGCCTTTGTAGTACGCAAGAGCGAGATTGTAGCGAATCGTTTCATTGCCTCCATCACGTTTTAAGGCTAGTTGATATTGAGCAATTGCGTCCTCGTAACGACCCAGCCGTGAATATGCGGCGCCCAGGTTCGATCGAACATCGACTCTTTCGGGATGCCTGGCAAGAATGGATTCATATCCCTTAATTGCACCCTCGATGTCACCGGATTGATGCAACGCCGTCGCACGAGCAAAGTCGCGCTCGACGTCTTCCTGGGCGACAGGGGTGCCTACCATGGCGAGCCCCACGACCGCTAGAACACCGGCCCGCATAAAGGCTTTCGATTTGCTAGTAATGGTCATTCAGACTTACAGAACTGAGACGAAACTTGTAGGGAGAGAGTATACAATACGCGACTTTTCCATTACTAAACAATCCGAAACCATACTGGTCTTTGATCCGGAACCGACCTATACTCTTCAACAACCCGCGAAGGTCTGGAGATCCCGCAATGAAACGAATTGTAACTGTAATTCTCGCCATCATTCTGACCATTTCCCCCTTCCGCTTCTTGAATGGACAGGAACCGCAACAGCCTGATGATGTCGTGCGAATTCGCAGTAACGAGGTAAGACTCGACATCGTCGTCAAAGACCAAAAAGGACGCGCGGTCAAAGATCTCAGCCAGGCTGACTTTGAAATACTGGAAGATGGCGTGGCTCAACGGATCCAATCGTTTCGCTTCGTAAATCGTGAGGGCGCTTCTGAACCGACCAAGGGCAATCCTACAACTGCAAACGAACGCAGACCCGAGGTTTCACAGCCATTGCTGACAGACAAAAGAACTACGCCTGGAGTTACGGCTCTCGTGTTCGATCGCCTTTCGCCGCAAGCCCGTTCGCTCGCTAAAAAGGCGGGCTTGGCATACGCACAGGAAGGCATGTCAGGCGGAGACTTTACCGGGGTATTCCGAATTGATCAGTCACTAATTACCTTGCAGCCATTTACCGATAGTTCCGAGTTAGTAACAAATGCCGTTGGCCGTGCCACGGATGCCATCGCATCAAGTTATGCATCGGGAGCGCAGCGATCGCGAGATCTCGCGGATCGAAACTCAGGGCTGGATCGGGAAATGGACTCAGCACAATCGACGGCGCAAGCTGCTGGAGCAAATCGAGACAGTGCAGGTGCTTCTGAAGCCGCTGCTGCCGGCGGACAGGCGGCTGCGCAGCAGGCACTGAACCAAATGGAGACGAACATCCTGCAGATGTATGAAGCGCTCGAGCGTGACCAGCAGGGTTTTGCCACAATCAATGGACTCCTCGCAGTCATTAATCCAATGCGCAATCTGCCCGGACGAAAGACAATCATCTTTTTCTCTGAGGGTCTTGTGCTTCCATCAGCGGTGCAAGCGAAGTTTCCCGCTGTGATCAGCGCTGCAAATAAAGCTAACGTAAGTATCTATACTATCGATTCGGCCGGCTTGCGCACTGAGAGTGGAACATTGGAAGCCGCTAAAGAGCTCAATTCGATTGTAGCGCAGCGCATGTCACAGCAGGCACGTGGCACTGATCGGGGTGTCAACGGACCTTACATGAAGTCGCTGGAAAGAAACGAGGATTTGCTTAAGTTTGACCCTCGCAGTGGCCTCGGCCAACTCGCTGATCAGACGGGTGGCTTTCTAATTCACGATACAAACGATCTCGCGGCTGGGGTGCGCCGGATCGGTGACGACATGCATAGCTATTACCTGCTTACTTACATTCCCAAGAACGAGGACTACAACGGCCGGTTCCGCCAGATCAACGTCAAACTTAATCGGTCGAATCTCGAGCTACAGACGCGCAAGGGCTACTATGCAGTCGAGTCAATGGGCGAGATGCCATTATTGGATTACGAAGCTCCAGCAATTGCTGCGGCTCGAAAAATACTTTCTGAGGGAAATTCCTCTCTGCCATTCAAGGGTGCTGCGTTAAGTTTTCCTGCTGCGAGCCGCCCTGGTCTCACGTTGGTTATTGGCGAGTCTCCAATGTCGGCATTTACCTTTGCGCAGGCGGCCGACAAGAAGACCTACAATGCGGACTTTTCAGTCGTCGCTCTGATTAAGGACAAATCCGGGCAGGTGGTACAGAAAGTTAGCCGGCACTATCCGCTCAACGGGCCGATCGATCAACTGGATTCCGCTCGCAAGCAAGACTTGCTTTTTTATCGGGAAACACAACTACCCGCAGGTAGTTATAACGTGGAGCTGATTGCACATGACGAGTTGTCGGGCAAGACAAGCGTTCAAATAAGCGCGCTTGAGATTCCTCCGCTTGACGAGAGTAAACCCCGCCTAAGCAGTGTCTCAGTGCTCAAACGCGCTGAGCGACTTACGCCAGAAGAACAGAAAAGCGATCAGCCTTTTCATTTCGGGGAGTTGCTGGTTTATCCAAATCTCGGTGAGGCAATCTCCAAGTCGCAGGCCAAGCAGCTGGCATTCTTTGTTACTGCATGGCCAGCTAAGGGATCATTGGCGAACATGCAGCTCACTTTCACGATCCTGCAAAACAAAAAGCCACTCGGTAAATCGTCAACTGCGCTGCCTGCGGCGGACGAACAGGGGCAGATCAAGTATGCGAGCTCTTTCTCACTAGCGGACTTTCAGCCGGGAGCATACGAACTGCAAGTGACGGTGAGCGATGGGAAGAGTAATGCGAACCGCGTTACTGAGTTTAGACTTGCACCTTAGCGGTCGCGACAGGTTTTTCCAACGGTTTCCAAGGTAAGGGTGGGGCGAGAGGTTTGTCCTTAACATCAGTTCTTGAGCTCAGTCTCAAGTTGTCTGGCTTCCTTCACGTATTCACCTTTCGGTGCATCCTCAAGATAAGCACGAACTGCCCGAAGAGCCTCTTTTTTGTCTCCGCGCCCAAGATAAATTCGCGCAAGATGATAGTGGGCGGCAACGCATTCAGTGGCACCCATTATCAAGGCCTTTGTTAATTCGCCTTGAGCGGAATCAAGGTCTCCCATCTCAAGGAGTGCGACACCAATCCACATGCGGGCGATGGGCCGTGTGCTATCGATCACTATTGCCCGATTCAATTGGGATATCGCGTCCGCATAATCTTTGCGCTCGATCCGAACGAGGCCCAGATTGAATTGTGCATTAAAGTTCTTTGGATCGGCATCGAGCACCATCTGGAAATGCTTCTCGGCTTCGTCAATTAGTTTGAGCTTCAGAAACTGCGCGCCCAGATCATTTCGCGCCGCTAAATATTCAGGGTAAATTGTTATTGCCTGTTGAAAATATTTAGCAGCGGCATTCAAATCGCCTTTCGCAACGGCTTTCAATCCGAGCACATACTGTTTCTTAGCGTCGGCGGGAACCGATTGCCTTAGCTCGGCCACTGACACTACACGTGAAGCACTAAAACCGATTGGCGATCTCTTTTCGATCAATTGCAGAGTCAGGTGCGCCACGATCCCACGGCCCAATCCAATCTGTCTCTCTGCGCGTTCAAACTGATCGTCAATCTCAGCCTGTATGGTGTAGTACCCTTCGGGCAGATTATCGAATCTGAACTCACCATGTTTATTGCTCAATCGGGTCGAAAGAATCATTAGTCGATTTCGGAGTGTAATTCTGATGGGTCGCTCGGCTATGAAGCCGGAAGGTAAAGCAACTCGTCCTTCAATGACGGCATTGTTCGTGTCCGAAGTCTTATATTTAGGGTCAACCTCCCCCTGCGCTGCGGCTATGATTGAAATCAGAGTCACCATGACTGCAAGGCCAATACCGCTTGAAACCTTCTCTCTCATCATGGCACCTGTCGACGATGCTTGAGTCGTACGCAAACAAACAATCCGCCGCTAACGTGCGTTTGCTAAATAACTAACGGCGCGAGCGGCATATCTCTCCGCTCGCGCCGTTTCTTTTTTCGCCAACCAAGTTTTCGGCTGTTAGAAGTAGAACTTCAACGCGAATTCAACTATTCGCCTGCCGTGCTTGTTGGTAATCTTGCCGAAGTTGTCAATGGTGCTCTGCGTGAAAGCATAGCCCTTCGTAGGATCGCACACGCCCGATCGTGTTCCACCAGTACCGTTCGGCACTGTATTCGGGCATGATCCGCTTTCACTTATCGGGTTACTTGCAATGCCGCCGACATGCTTATCAAGCGAGAAAGTATTAAGAACTAGGTTAATGTCGCTATTGTCAGGGTTGCCGACATCGTACCTGTTCGGGTAAGCCTGGTTAAAGACATTGAAGAACCCAGCACGAAACTGTAGTTTCTTCGACTCGCTGAAATTGAAGTTCTTGAAGAACGAAACGTCCCAATTGGTTCTGGCCGACGTGCGCATATAGAACGGCGGCTGGGACGGTCCGCTTGCACCAAATTTGGGGATCGCCAAAGCACTCAGGTCGAATGTTTTCGATCCAATGCTGCTGCCGCCGTCGTTCGAAGGATTTCTCAGATAGACAGGCGAGACGGCACCAGCGCTTTGGCCTAAAACATTAAACGCATCAGATCCAAACCACGCGACTGCAGCCGCACCACCCGCAATATCGCCGGTGAATCTCAATCGAATTGGTAGGCCACTTTGGTACGTGGTGATACCGGACATTTGCCAACCGTTCAGCACTCCGCGGGAGAACCAATTGTCGAAAGATCCACGCGCCAGCTTCGGCAATGAATAGTTGTACGAGAGGTTGAATATGTGAGTGCGATCAAAAGGCAGGATGCCCCAGCTTCTTCCACGCGTATCAATTGGATCCGCCCAGGCTGAGCCGTCCGTTTCATTAGTAGCAACGGTTCCTAAGGCCTTCGAGAATGTGTATGTCGCGAAGTACTGGAGGTTCTTACCCGATTGGTGACTCAACGTAGCTTGCAAGGAATGGTAGCTGGACGTACCCGAAAACTGATACAAACCAACCGTGTTATATGCCTGGAAGGGCTTGAAGCTCTTCAGTATCGATGCGTCAGCAGCGGCAGAAGCCCGGTTGATAGGAACGGACAAGTCCAAAGGATTGGAACCCGGTGAAAGAATGCCGTGCAACATTGCTCCCAGCGGAATAGTGTTGACGTTTCTCTGCTGCGGCAGGTGTCTGCCTTCAGTACCCACGTAAGCCACCGCAAGAACATTGCCCCCAGGCAATCGTTTTTCAATCGTCAAACTCATGTTCGCAGTTTTTGGCAAGTCGTTCGAAAACACGTCGCGAGAATTAATATTGACATTGGAAATTGCAGAAAACGGATCGAAGTTTTTCAGATTGGCGAAGGTTAGTCCGTCCGAGCCGTTTACCGATGCCCACGGAGTATCGACGACGGCGCTATACGTGTTCGGCATCTGGCCACTGGAGTAGTAGTCATAATTTCCCTGAACACGGTTAATAAACAGTCCAGCGCCAGCACGGACTACCAAGTCTCCCTTGCCGCCAATATCCCAGGCGAAATTGAGACGTGGCATCAAGGCCACACTCGGATTCGGTAGCACGCCTTTCGGGATCTCATTGCGTGCTGCCAGCAAAAATCCATTGGGTTTAGTCTTATCTCCGTTAATGAAGATTCCCTGGCTCCGATTGTACGTGCGTGGATCAAACAAAACACCAAGTCCATTCTGCTCGGCATTCTGCGGGAAATAGCCTAGGCGAAGGCCGAACTCCAAGGTGATGTTCGGTCGCACCTTCCAAGCGTCCTGACCATAAACCTCGTAGTTGTAGAAGCGGAAGTTATCGAACGGACGATCCGTCGCCTGTTGGAATTCAATCGGCCGACCAACGTACAAATCGCCGAAGTTATTACCCGTTCCATTTGACTGGCCCCATTGAGCAAATGTCATGTAAGTGTCGTGGTTAGACTGCTGGTTCTTATTACCCTGCTCGATAACACCTCCGAATTTCAAGGTATGTGTGTTCCAAACCTTCGACACGTTGTCGGCTACTGAGAAGCTACTGTATGGCGACTGGATCGGATATCCATACGCAGTAAGCAGGTTGGAGGTCCAATCGTTTATAAGACCTAGCGGAACGTATGGGTTGTTACCTGGGAAAAACCCTACTTTGTCGGTCAAGCCCAGACCCTTGTAGCTTACTTTGTCCGGCTCAGCAAAATCGTAATAGAGGTTTAATTTGCTACCAGCAAACAACACTTCGTTAGTCATTGTGGGATTGATTACATTCGTCAGGTTAGCCACAAACGATTTTCCAGTGTTGTAACTAGTCAGTTTTCCTGGAACCTCGTAATTGGATGAATCCCACCAGAGCCCACGCGGGAAGCCCTGTGTTTCGTATTCGCGAGCGAACCGAACCCAAAGCTTGGTCTTATCACTGATGGAGTAGTCCACACGTACTGTTTCCTGATTTCGGTCGTTCGGCCTGAGAACGCTGTAAATGTAGTTATGGCCCGCAGCGTCGGTATAGTTTGGCACTGGATATAGATTTATCAAAGCCGCGCCGAGAGGATCCTTACATGGAACGAGGCTACTCGTCGCCCCACCTGGACCAACGCCGTTAACGCTGCAACCTGCAGGTACGTGAACGCCGGACCCAGTGAAATCGCCTGCTCGTTGCTTGAGCGTTGGCACCAGCCCTGCGAATGAGCCTTCATCCACTCGTTGGTAGTAGTACTCATAACCGAAGAAGAAGAACAGCTTGTCTCGATTCTTATTCAATTTGGTGCCTGGGATAATAATCGGACCGCCAATGTTGAACCCGGGGTAGTTGTACTGGCTCTTTGGTCGCTCGATGATCGGGACGCGGGTGTTGTTCGAACGATCGCTGGCCTGAAACTTCCAGTGACGACTGTAGTCGTAGACCGTTCCATGAAATCCATTGCTGCCGCCCTTCGTCGTAGCGTTGATCTGAACGGCGCTTGTTCCGTGCTCAGCAGCATAGTTGCTGGTCTGTACTCTTACTTCCTGAACCATGTCGGGGTTCGCAGTGATAGCGCTTCCGTTATTGGCGCCGAAGTCCATCATGCGTGCGCCATCAATGGTCACGTTATTTTGTTCGCCACGGAGACCATTAACGTGGTAGGCATTCGTTGAATTAGCACCACTGACAAATCCAACTTGCTCGAGCGTGTTTGCATCAGGAGCGACGACGCCTGGCAGGATGCGCAACAATTCAACCGCGCTGCGGCTCACGAGCGACAGGTTCTCGATTTGCTTCGCGGTGATCGTATTCTCTCTGGCGCCCGTTTCCGTTTGCAGTTGATCTGCGACCGCGCCGCTCACAACGGTTACCGTCTCAGTTGGTTGGCCAAGCTCGAGCGAGATGTCGAATCCCCTGGTACTGCTACTTTCTACAATAACGTTAGAGTTGGTGTGGGTCTTGAAACCAGCTGCCTCCACTTTCAGCGTGTAAGTACCTGGCGTAACAGCAGTGAAGGCGTACAAGCCCTCGCTATTGCTCTTAGTTGACCTTTCGTCTTTTGTAGCGTCATTAGTCAACGTGAGCGTAGCGTTCGGAACGAATGCGCCATTTGGGTCCTTGACCGTGCCGCGCAGGGTGCCGCTACTTGTAAGCTGAGCAACCGCCGGCTTAACACTACCTAGCATTGCCAACGAAAACACGAATACGGAAACGATTAGCGTCGCATAGATTCTTCGCGTGCTTTTCAAACTCATACGTCCTCCGTTAGAGTGACAGAAATTTTTTAGGTACTCACGACTCAGAACGAGCGTTTAATTCGAAGCTTCCCGACTCAGGACCTTTAAGAGGATCTGACGAACTCAAGAA
>Ga0070698_100004765_pt1 | contig 14885 bp, 12 predicted proteins | sample KBSK1502metaG_FD_65477 | JGI IMG/M metagenome (GOLD analysis project Ga0070698, IMG submission 65477) | Corn, switchgrass and miscanthus rhizosphere microbial communities from Kellogg Biological Station, Michigan, USA - KBS K1-50-2 metaG | ecosystem: Host-associated > Plants > Roots >...
GGAGCCAAGACCGCCAGACAGAGGGGTTTAAGGACTGCGCTCAGCAGGTCATCGGCAATGTCGCCGTACTAATGTGCGAGCAGCTCGAAGCGCCCAAATTGCCGCGGCTTGATTCGGCCCTGACCCCTCTCTTTGTGGCGTCTTGGCTCTGCGGCGCCTTGGCGATTTCTGGGAGTTCACGTCGAGTTGACGACAACGTCAACGTTAAGTGAGTGGCATTGGCCCTAGCGCTCCATGCCGGAGCGCCACGTCTCGATCACGAAATCGATCACATGGCCGCGGTCGACCGCGAGGTAGCTCGCCGCCGCGATCGCGACAAACGCGAGCATGACGTGGAGCGCGATGCGCTGGAGGCGCAGTGGCCGGCGCTGGCCGTCGAGAATCGCGCCCGAGAGCCAGCTCGTCGCGATGCCTGCGCTGACGATCGCGAGGACGGCGCGCGCGATCAGTGGGTTGCCGGTGAACGCGATCGCGACGAGCACGCCGCCGATCGGGACGAGGAATAGCACCTCGAGCGGCGGGCGTAGCACGCGACGAGCGGCCGCGCGCCATGAGCCGGCCGCGCGGCGCAGCGCGATCGCGGCGATGAGCGCGAGCAGCGCGAGCACACCCCACGCGAGCCAGCGAATCGTGCGACGCAGGCGCGCCGTCGCGAGCTCGTCGCGCAGCTTGCGGATCATGAGCGGGCTCGCATCGAGGTGATCGATTTCGACGCGCGCGGCATCGAGCGCGCCGCTGCGGATGAGGACGTGCACGAGCTCGACGTGCGCGCGGAGGCGATCGGGCGGCGACGTTGCGGTGCGCTTCGCGCGCTCGAGCCACGCGACCGCGCGCGAGGGCTCGCCGTCGCGCTCCCAGCCTTGCGCGATCAGCACCATCACCATGGCAGCGCGCGGATAACGCGGATTGCGGTCGACGAGCTGCTCGAGCTTGACGAGCGTCGGGCGCGGATCGCCGCCGCTGCCGATCGCGGGGGCCAGCCGCTCGTGCTCGGCGGCGACGGCATTCCACTCGCCTGCGGATCCGGCGAAGTTTGTGATGCGCGCGAGCTCGGCACGTGCGCGGCGCACGAGCTGCTCGTCGCTGCCGATCGCCCCGGTTCCGGCGATGACCTGCTCGAGGTCTTTGCGCGCGCGATCGAAATCGTTCGCGCGGAGGGCGAGTCGTGCGGCTTCGGACCACGCATCGTCGCTCCAGCGCGTCGGTGGGCGTGCGGCGCCGAGCTGCTCGAGCGCGGCGATGTCGGCGCGCGCGAGCGCCTCGCGAAACGTGCGCTCGGCGTCGGCCTCGGGATCCGCGGCCGCGACGCGCGCGACCAGGAGCATCGCCGCTAGCGCGGCTCGCGTCACTTTGTCTTGGTGAACCCGACGGGAACGAGCGTACCGTCGGCGTGAAACGAGTCCATCGTCAGCTGGCTGGCGCGCACGTGCAGCACGGCCGCCGTGTGCGTCGATTCGATGTACTCGCTCCAGAAGCCCGGCGCGTCATAGCCGTAGAGCTCCGCGCCGGCGCCGCCCGCGACGACGTAGACGGTGCCCGTCGCGTTCGACGTTTGGACGAGACCACCCGCGAGCGGCTTACTGATCTCGTATTGGTGCTCGTGGCCGTTGAGCACGAGATCGAGATGATGTTTGTCGACGATCGGTCCCCATGCCTCTTGCAGCATCAGGTTCGAGCCGTGGCGCGTGCCCGATGACCACATCGGCCGGTGGTGCATGAGGAGCTTCCACTTCGCCGACTCGTTGTCGGTGAAGTCGGCGTCCATCGCGACGGGAATCGTCGTCGTAAGTGCCGACGGATCGTCGGGCGAGTCGTTCGCGACGAAGATCCGCGCGAAGCCGTACGAGAAGCCGAAGTTCTCCTGATCGCCCGGCAGCGCGAACTGCGAATAAAAGTTGATCGCGTTCGCCTCGTGGTTGCCGTTCGTGAGCACGACGGGCGTCGTCGCGAGCAGCGACTCTGCCGCGGCGAGCCACTCTTCCCACTCGGGCTGCGTGAGCCCGATCGTGACGGCGTCACCGGAGAACAGAATGAGGTCGGGCGCGCGCATCTGGATCTGCGTTGCGAGCTGATTCCACACGTCGTAGCCGCCGCGGCTGTCGCCGACGAAGCCGAACACGACTTCGGCGTCGGGATTCGCTTCGATATCCGGCGCCGTGTGGAACGTGTAGACGGGCGACCACTTGTCGCCGCCGCCGACTTGATAGCTGTAGCTCGTGCCCGGTGACAGCTCGCACAGATGCGCTTGGTGCACGCGATAGAGGTCGGTGCCCGTCGAGTTGTAGCGGAAGTGGATGCCTTTGACCGTCTTCGTCAGCTGATCCGACGACAGGTTCGCGCCCTCTGCGTAGCGAATCTCGGTGACCGTTGTCATTTCGTCGACCGTGCGCCACTGCGCGACGATCGATGTCTTCGGATCGCCGACGATACCCAGGTGCACGACGCGCGGCGTCGGATCGGAGCCGACGGTCTTGCCCGACATGCGCGGCGCCTCGGCGCCGTATCGCGTCGTGATCGTGTAGTCGCAGTCCGGAACCTCGAGCGAGCCACCCTCTTCGACGAACGTGTCATCTTCGCCGTCGCAAGCGGCGGCGATCAGAGCGAATACAACTAGCGCGCGCATCCTTAGACTTGTATCAGCTCGCCGGGGGTATCGTCTCGGTCGATGCGTCGGCCGCAGCTAGCGGTTTTGCTGGCAGTCACACTTTCGTGTGGCGGCGCGACTCAGCAACATGCCGAGGACAAGGACGACGACGAGGAGCTGTTCTCCAACCGTCCCGATTACAAGCCAAAGTCGTTTGTTGTCGAGGTCCACGGCCGCGGGCGGCCCGTCATCTTCATCCCGGGTCTGGGCTGCCCCGGCGATGTCTGGCAGGCAACCGTCGACCACCTCGGCGACGACGTCCAGTCGCACGTGCTCACGCTCGCGGGCTTCGCAGGCGTCGCGCCGATCCGCCCGCCGCTCGCCGCGAAGGTCCGCAAAGAGCTCGTGCGGTACATCCGCTCGCACCGCCTCGAATCGCCGATCGTGGTCGGTCACAGCCTCGGTGGCTTCATCGCGTATTGGCTCGCCGCGACAAATCCCGATCTGATCGGCGGCATCGTTGTCGTCGATGCGGGGCCGGCGCTCAGCGCGGATGCCGAAGACGCGCGCCTACTGCGCAACGCGTGGGCGCAATCGGGCAACGAAGAGCTGCCGCAGCAGGTGCGAACGATCTATTCGATGATGACGACGAAGCCAAGACGAATGGCACCGTTCATCGATACGATCGCGAAGTCCGATCGCCAGACGATCGGTGATGCGATCTACGAGTACATCAAGACCGATATCACCGATCAATTGCACGCGATCCGCGCGCCCACACTGATCGTGCTCTCGGATGGCGGCCTGCAGCGGCGCTACCGAAAGCAGACCGAAGCGATCGAAGACCGCGAAATCGTCGTGCTGCCGAAGACGCGGCACTTCGTGATGTTCGACGACCCGGACGGTTTCTACGCAGCGCTCGACAAGTTCCTCGCCGCGCACTAACGGCGGCGCCACATCGGTGCGATGAAGCGACCGCGGCGATGCGCGAGCACGAGCAGCGTGACCGCCACCGACACGCACACGACGACGGCAATGATCGATGCTTCGGGGCCGAACTCGCCACCGGTGATGAGCTCGGGCCCTGCTGTGCGCGTCGCCGCGATGCCACCGATCGAGTGCCCCGATACGGTCGCGCCGAACACGCCGCTCTCGGTGAAGTTCCACGCGAGGTGCATACCGATCGGCAGCCACAGCCGCCGCGTATAGATGAAGCCCGCGGCAAGCAGGATCCCGGCTTCGAGCGCGATCGCAGCGGAGCTCGTGATCGTCGCGTTCGGATTGAAGCCGTGCAAAAGGCCGAACACGGCCGCCGAGATCGCGAGTGCGGCCCACGTGCCGAGCCCGTCTTCGATGATGCGAAACACGATGCCGCGAAACGCGAGCTCCTCGAAGACGCCGGCCGAGATCGCCCACGCGAGCGTCGCGAGCATGACGGAGGCGCCGTCACCCGCGCCGATCGTGCAGCTTGCCGTGAGGCAGATCGCGAGCATCGTCGTCGAGAACGCGGCCACGCCGATCGCGATTCCCAGTGCGACCTGGCGCACCGCGCCATCGCGCGCGAGCTCGTCGACGCGCCGTCGCTCGACAACGCGCACGTAGCTGATGTACGCGGCGGCGCTCGTCGCGGCGATCGCGAGCGCGAGCAGCGCGCTCGCCGCGCCGGCGAATTGCAGCCCCGCCTCCTCGCGGACGATTTGCAACGCGGCGAACGGGACGCTGATCCAGACGAGCCCGATCACGAGCCGCGTCAGCGGGAACCGCACGAATCGCTGCCAACGCGAGGCCATGACGATGCAGGATAGCGTACTAACCAAACACCTCGCGCGCGCGGGCGGCGAGGCCCCACGCAACACTCGTCAGCTCTTCGCCACCGACGACGCGCGCCTCGCCGAACCGCGCAGCGAGCCGGCCGCGCACCGCCGGTACGAGCGAGCTACCGCCGGTTGCGAATACGCGATCGACCTCGCGCGCATCGACGCCGGCACGCTCGAGCACCTGATCGAGCACGCGCTCGATCGCGGCGAGGTCATCGGCGATCCAGTCTTCGAACGCGCGGCGCGGCATCGGCAGATCGAGCGTGATCGGCGCGAGCTCGACTCGCTCGGCATCGCGCATCGACAGTCGCACCTTCGCGCCTTCGACGGCGCGATGCAGCGCGAGGCCGAGGTCATCTTCGACGACGCTGACGAGGCGGCCTACGCGCACGGGTTCGAGCGCGCCGTGCGCGACCCGCTCGAGCAGGCGCTGCGTCGATTCTTCCTTGAGAAACGACAGCAAGTGCCAGCGCCGCAGGTGACTGTACAGCCACGCGGGTACCGGCGCCTCGCCTCCCATTTCGTCGCGATACCGCGTGCCGCGGCCGAGCGCCGGCGCGACGATCGCATCGATGACGCGCGCGTCGAATGCATCGCCCGAGATGCCGATGCCGCCCGTCGCAAGCACGTACGCGCGACCCGGCGCGGCGCGGATGACGGAGAAATCGGTCGTGCCACCGCCGAAGTCGGCGACCACGATCAGCTCTTCGTGATCGAGGGTCGCGGCGTAGCGCGCGGCGGCGCCGACCGGCTCGTACTCGAACACGACGTCGTCGAAGCCGGCTTTTGCGAGTGCATCGCGCATGCGCGCGACGGCGCGCGCGTCGTCATCGTCGGTTTCAGCGCCCCAGTACCGCACGGGCCGACCGACAACGCAGCGCGTGCCGAGCTCGATCGGCGTCGCCGCGCGGACCTGGCGCAAGTACGCCGCGATCATGTCGTCGAGTTGCCAGCGGCGACCGAAGATCGACGTGCGCGTGAACGCTGCACTCGCGAGGTGGCTCTTGATCGATTGCACGAGCCTGCCCTCGCCTTCGGTCTCGACATAGCGCGCGATCGCCGGCGCGCCCGCCGTGAGTGCACCGCCTGGCTCGAAGTAGAGGACGGTGCGCCAGTAGCTCGAGCCGGCGAGCGGAGCGAGCGCGACATCGCCGCGCGCATCGGCGACGGCGACGGCCGAGTTCGTGGTGCCGAAATCGATGCCGACGTACATGCCATCACCGTCGACGATTCGATTTCAATTTACTAGCTGACGCGTTCTGCCTATCCTGTGGGAGCTGCTCGGGATCAGATGATATCGAGCAAGTAGCGAACGCCGAGCGTCGCGTGGTCGTAGGTCTCCATGCCGCGGCTGTTCGCTTGGAAGTCGCCGCGAAAGAACACGTCGAACACGGAGGCGCGCGGATCCTTCGATGTCATCAGGTGCAGCACGACTTCGGGCCCGAGGAAGATCTTGATGCCGTCATCGCAGGTCTCGCTCCGGCACACGCGACCAAACGCGAACGATGCGCCGACCGTAAACTTCCAGATCCCGATGCCGGCGCGCACGCGACCGAGCCATCGCTCGGCGATGAACAGCCGATTCGCCTCGACCGCAACGTTATACGCGGGCCGCTCCATCGTCTTGCCGCGGATGTTCTCGAGGCCCAGGACCTCCTTGCGCACGTCTTCGTAGACCTGCTTGACCATGCGCTCGAGCTCGACCGGCTCGATCGGCCTGCCCATGAGCAGCGACTTCAGTCGATCCTTCGCCTGCGCCTTGATGCGCTCGACGATCAGATCCTGCAGCGTATCCATCGACGGCAGCACGGGCACCTTGAACTTCTCGAAGCCGACGCCGAACGTCAGCGCGACATCGACGTTGTGCGGATCGATGATCGCGCCACTCCACAATCCCGCCGTTGGACCGACCGAGATCGATCGCCGAAATCGCCGCCACGAGCCGCGCGCGACGGTCTCGATCGATGGCGCTTCTTCCTGCGCCTTTTGAATTAACTGATCGAGCAGCGCCTCTTGATCAGACGGCGACGGTTGCTCTGCTGTCGGCGGCTGCTCTGGCGCCGGCGCTTGCGCGCCTGCTGTACCTGTCATGACCGCGAGCGCGATCAGACCCCAGACCGTTTTTGCCATGTGCTCTCATCTTACCGACGGCCGTTTTCCATTAGCGGACAGCGAGCTTCTTCGCGCCACCGGAAATTCCGGCAAAGAAATCGTTGCCCTTATCGTCGACAACGATGAATGCGGGGAAGTCGACGACATCGATCTTCCACACCGCTTCCATCCCAAGCTCTGGATACTCGAGCACCGAGACGTTCTTGATGCAGTCTTTTGCCAGCCGCGCCGCCGGGCCGCCGATCGAGCCCAGGTAAAAGCCGCCGTATTTCTTGCACGCGTCGGTGACCTGCTGGCTGCGGTTGCCTTTTGCCAGCATCACCATGCTGCCGCCGTGCTGCTGGAACAGATCGACGTAACTGTCCATGCGGCCCGCCGTCGTCGGCCCGAACGAGCCCGACGCATAGCCCGCGGGCGTCTTTGCCGGCCCCGCGTAGTACACGCAGTGATCCTTCATGTACTGCGGCAGGCCTTCGCCGCGATCGATCCGCTCCTTGAGCTTTGCGTGCGCGATATCGCGCGCGACGATCATCGGCCCGCTGAGCGAGAGCCGCGTGCGAATCGGATAGCGCGACAGCGTCTTGCGGATCTCGCTCATCGGCTGCGTCAGATCGATCGTCACGACCTCGCCGGGAAGCTCCTCGTGCGTGACGTCGGGCAGATACTTCGCGGGCTCGGTCTCGAGCTGCTCGAGGAACACGCCGTCGCGCGTGATCTTGCCGAGCGCTTGGCGATCCGCCGAGCAGCTGACCGCGATCGCGACCGGGCAGCTCGCGCCGTGCCTCGGCAGCCGGATCACGCGCGCGTCATGGCAGAAGTACTTGCCACCGAACTGCGCGCCGATGCCTGTCGCGCGCGCGATCTCGACGACCTGCTGCTCCCACTCGACATCGCGATATGCGTGCCCGCTCGGCGAGCCGCGCGTCGGCAGATGATCGAGATAGCGCGCCGACGCGAGCTTCGCGACCTTGAGCGTGTACTCGGCGCTCGTGCCGCCGATCACGACGGCAAGGTGATACGGCGGGCATGCGGCCGTGCCGAGCGAGCGCAGCTTCTGATCGAGAAACGCGGCGAGGCTCTTTGGATTGAGCAGCGCCTTCGTCTCCTGAAACAACAAGCTCTTGTTCGCCGAGCCGCCGCCCTTCGCCATGAACAAGAAGTGGTACTCGTCGCCATCGGTCGCGTAGAGCTCGATCTGCGCCGGCAGGTTCGTGCCCGTGTTCTTCTCCTCGAACATGTCGAGCGGCGCGACCTGCGAGTAGCGGAGGTTCGTCGTCGTATACGTATCGAAGATGCCGCGCGCGATCGCCGCCTCGTCGCGCCCATCGGTAATCACGTACTGCCCGCGCTTGCCCATCACGATCGCGGTGCCGGTGTCCTGACATCCCGGCAGCACGCCACCCGCGGCGATGTTCGCGTTCTTGAGCAGCTCGAGCGCGACGAACTTATCGTTCGCACTCGCATCGGCGTCATCGAGGATCGCGCGCAGCTGCGCGAGGTGGCCCGGTCGCAAGAGATGCGCGATGTCGCGCATCGCGGTGCGCGTCAGCAGCGTGAGTGCCTCGGGCTGCACGTCGAGGAAGTTTTTACCGCGCGCCGAAAACGGCGTGACAAAGTCGGTCGTCAGCTGCTTGAACGGCGTGTCGTCGTGATGCCCGACGGGAAGCAGCTCTTGGTACGCGAACTCCACCATGCGCGCAGCATAGCCCAGGGCTACAGCGCGAGGTACACGGTCGCCGCGATGAGCGCGGCGAGCACGGAGTAGACGACGATGCGAAGCACGACCTCGCGTGCGAACGAGCGACCGATCGGATCCGTCTGCTCCTTGTTGACGATCGGCGACGTGCCTGACGGCATGCGCGAAGGTCGCGCCGCGATCGGCTCGAGCTCGGTCTTCGAACCGATCGCGACATCCGGCGGCGGCAGCGGCAGCGGCACACGCGGCACGGACACGGGCGGCCCGATCAACGTCGGCCGTGCGGGCACGGGCGTCTTCCGTTCGAGCTTCGGCTCGATCCACGTGTCCTCGTCTTCGGCGTAGAACGTCGCTTCCTCGGCTTCGAGGATGCGCGCGAGCTGGTCATCGAGATCGCCGACGTCGAGGCGGTCACGCGGATCGCGCGCGAGCGTGCGCATCACGAGGTGTGATAGCGCGAGAGGCACCCGCGCGCGTTCGGCGAGCGGAGTTGGCGTGGTGCCGAGGAGCGTCATCAGCATCGTTGCCGGGCCCTTCGCGTCACCGTAGGGGCGCTCGCCGGCGATCATCTCGTAGATGACGACGCCGAGCGTGAAGACATCGCTGCGACCATCGCAGAGGCCGCCGATCAATTGTTCGGGCGGCATGTAGTCGAACGTGCCGATCATCTGGCCTGCGATCGTCAGATCGCGGTGCTCGAGCTCGCTGCCTTCGATGATCTTCGCGATGCCGAAATCGAGCACCTTGACGAAGTCCTCTTCGAGCGCGTGTTGCTCGAGAAAGATGTTCGCCGGCTTGAGATCACGATGAATGATGCCGAAGCTGTGCGCTTCGCGCAGCGAGCTGCATACGCCGCGCGCGATCGCCGCGACGCGTCGCCACGGCAGACGCCGCGTGCGCTCGTAAAGCTCGAACAGGCTCTCGCCGCGCAGCAGCTCGAGCACGATGTAGAGCGTGCCGTCCTCGGCTTCGCCGACGTCATACATCGTGATCGTGTGCGGATCGCGCAGGCGCGCGAGCGCTGCCGCTTCACGACGAAACCGAGCAACGACGCTTGGATCGCCCGTGAGCTCGCGGTGCAGCACCTTGAGCGCGACGTTGCGACCCATGACGAGGTCCGTCGCCTTGTAGATCGATCCGAAACCGCCGGCGGCGAGCTTCGCGTCGATCCGGTAACGCCCGTCGAGGATCGCGCCGGTGAGCCGATCGAGACGCCGGGGCGTTTGCCCTGCTTCTTGGTCGTGCTCCCTCATGCCCCTTATCAACGGACATGTTTTGAATTGTATTTAAATGTTATTTGCGAACCGCGACGAGCATTTGCAGTCATTTCACACTGGGAATATTTTGCAACGCGAGGCGTCCTGCCTCACTCAGCCGCGTTTCGCCATCGCGAGCGCCTGCGCTTCGAGCGGCGGAATCTCGTCGTAGCCGACGCGACGTAGAGCGCGACGTCAGCCTCTTTGATCATTTCGTCGACGTAGCTGGCAACGCCGCACGACATCGTGACGACGCGACCCGCGAGCAGCGCCGGATGCGGAATCGCGAGCGCTTTGATCGCCTCGCGCAATCGATTCATGCCCGTCATCGCACCGGCGAGGCGCTGCTCGGGCAAGACGAGCAGAAACTCCTCGCCGCCGTAGCGATAGATCGCATCGCCGCTGCGCGCGGACCCCGTCAGCGCGCGCGAGATCGCGCACAGCACGCCATCGCCCGCCTGATGCCGGCCTTGTCGTTGTACATCTTGAAGAAGTCGAGATCGCAAAGCGCGATGCAGAACGTGCTGCACGGATAGCGCCGCGCGCGACTCCACAACTGCACCAGGTCCTCCTGCATGCGCAGACGATTGCCGACGCGCGTGAGCGCATCGGTGCGCCCCTGCTCGAACAGCTCGCGATTGAGTCGCTCGAGCTCGGCGTTCTGCTGCGAGAGCTGGCGATGCAGCGCCGTGATTCGCGCCGCGGTGATCAACCGAACCATCAGATCGTCCGGATCGGGTGGCTTGTGCAGATAGTCATCGGCGCCGGCATGCATGCCGATCATGAAGTGCTGCTTGTCCTCGGCCGCGGTGAGCAAGATGAAGTACGTGTATGCTGTTTGCGTAACGGTCGCCGCGCGCCGCCCACCGCCGCGGATGTGTCGGCACAGATCGATACCGTCCATGCCCGGCATCGTCCAATCGCTGATCACGACGTCGATCTCGGCACCCTGATAGAGCTCGAGCGCCTCGGTGCCATCGCACGCGAGCACGCACTCGTGGCCGAGCCGCGTGATCGCGACCTGCAGGATCCGGCGCGTAACTGCATCATCATCGGCGACGAGGACGCGCAGCTTGAGCGCCGGGACTTGTGTCATCGCGCGAAGGCCGCCGGATCGGTGCTGTAGGCATCCAGCGCGTGCTTCGCGTTGACGAGCTCTTCGTCGATGTTGCCGAGCATCGCGTGGGCGCCTTCGAGCGAACCGGCGCGCGCACGCTCCTCGAGGCGCGTGCACAGCGAAACGATCCGCCGCACGCCGAGATTCGCCGACACGCCCTTGAGCGTGTGCGCGCTGCGCGACAGCGCGTAGGTATCGCCGCGCTCGAGCGCCGCGCGCAGCTCGCGCATGATCGGCGCCGCCTGCTCGAAGTACACCGTGACGAGCTCGCGCAGCAGATCCGGCTGATCCTTATCTTGCAGCGACCGCAGCACCTCGAGCTGCGCGACATCGAGCAACTGGTTGACGCGCATCGCCGGCGCAACGATCGACGCCTCGTCCAGATCCTGCGTGGCAAGCGCGAGCGCGATCTGGAGATCCTCCATCTTGAGCGGCTTGCACAAATAGTCATCCATGCCGGCGGCGAGGCACCGCTCGCGGTCGCCGCGCATCGCGTTCGCGGTCATCGCGATCACGCGCATGTGACGCTTGTTGGCTTCGCGGCGGCGAAGCTCGACCGTTGCCTCGTAGCCATCCATCTCGGGCATCTGGCAATCCATCAGCACGGCGACGTAGTTACTCTTCGCGAGCGCATCGAGCGCGGCTTTGCCGGTCGTGACGACGTCCGATGTGTACCCGAGCTTGTCGAGCATGCCGGTCGCGACGCGCTGGTTGACGATGTTGTCCTCGGCGACGAGCACGCGCCCCTTCGACGCGCGCGGCGACAGCGTGACGGGCTTGGGACGCTTGGGTTGCGGCGCACGCGCCGCGCCGATCACGGTCGCGAGCACGTCGTAGAGCCGCGCTTGCCGCACGGGCTTTGTCAGATAGGCGGCGAGCCCGGCCTGCTTCGTGATCTCCGTGCTCTGCCCTGTCATCGAGCCGAGCATGACGATCGGAATCGCAGCGAGCTCGGGATCGCGTTTGATCTCGCGCGCGACTTCGAGGCCATCCATTTCCGGCATGTTGAAGTCGAGCAGGATCAGATCGAAGGCCTGTCCCTCGCGGCGCGCAGCGTTGAGGATGCGCAGCGCCTGCGGGCCATCCTCGGCGAGCATGCTGTGCGCGTTCCACTGCATGAGCTGATGCCGCAGCAACGTGCGATTGGTCTCGTTGTCATCGACGACGAGGACCTTGAGGCCGGCGAGGTCGACGCGCGGCATCGGCGATGGCGAGCGACTCGCCTGGCGCGCGAACCGCGCGGTGCACGAAAACGTACTGCCCTGCCTGGGCACGCTCTTGACGCCGACCTGGCCGCCCATCATCTCGATGAGGCTCTTCGAGATCGCGAGGCCGAGGCCGGTGCCGCCGTGCCGGCGCGTCGACGAGCTATCGACCTGGGAGAACGATTGAAACAGGCGCGACTGCGCCTCCGACGTGATGCCGATGCCCGTGTCCTGCACCTCGAAGCACACGACGACGTGGCCATCGGTCACGGTCACGAGCTTCGCGCGCATGATCACTTCGCCGCGGTCCGTGAACTTGACGGCGTTACTGACGAGGTTGATCAAGACCTGGCGCAGGCGATCCGGATCGCCGCGCAGCGCGGTCGGCACATCGCGGTAGACAAGGCAGACAAGCTCGAGCCCCTTGCGATGCGCCTGCTCGGCGAACATCTCGGCGACATCCTCGACGAGCTGGCGCAGATCGAAATCTTCGAGCGATAGATCGAGCTTGCCCGCTTCGATCTTCGAGAAGTCCAAGATGTCGTTGATGATCGCGAGCAGCGCATCGCCCGACATGCGGATCGTCGATGCGTACTCGCGCTGTTCGGCGTCGAGGTTCGTGCCGAGCAAGAGCTGCGTCATGCCGACAACGCCGTTCATCGGCGTGCGGATCTCGTGGCTCATGTTCGCGAGGAACTCGCTCTTCGCGCGGTTCGCCGCTTCCGCCTGCTCGCGCGCCTCGCGCAGCTCGCTGATGTTGCGAAACACGAGCACCGCGCCGACGGCGGCGCCCGCTTCGGTGATCGGCGACAGCGTGTACGAGACGGGCAGCTCGCTGCCGTCTTTCCGGCGAAACATCACGTCCTCGCGGCGCGTGCGAAGGCCGGTCTGCAACCGTTCCGAAACGCCGATCAGCTCGAAGATGTTTTTGCCCTCGATCTCGTCGGCCGAGTAGCCGAGCAGCAGCTGCGCTTCGGGGTTGACGAACAACACCTGGCCTTGCAGATCGAGCGCGCACAGGCCTTCGCCGATCGCCGTGATCACGGCCTGCAAGCGATCGCGTTCGCGGCCGAGGCGCGCGTTGAGCTGTTGCATCTCGCTCGACGACAGCTCGAGCGAGCGCTCGAGCAGGTAGCGATCCTGATCGGCCTGCACGAGCACGCGATTTAAATGCGTGAGCAGCTCGGCAAACTGCTCCGCCGTTAATGCTCCGTCCGCGTCAGCACCGATCTTGCGGAGCTGGCGCACCAAGAGCGGATGGATTGCAGGAATTTCCTGAGTGCTCCCCAAAGCAGTTACATGTTACAGCGGACCGAGCGCGTCGAGATCCTGCTGTGTCGCTGTGCGCAGCCACACGAGATATTCCGCAAGAGCATCGCGATCCACGATGGACAGGTCTTTATCGAAGCGCGGCATTTCACTCATCGAACCCAGATGGATGGCGGCCTTGGGGTTACCGATGACGCTCGTGTACCAGTCGCGGCTCGCGAGCCCACCGAGGCCGGGTCCGGAGCCGCCGGCGACGCCCTCATCGAGGCTGTGGCAGTCGGTGCACGCCTTGTCGAACAGTGCTTTGCCGCGGTCGCGCTTGCTTTCGACGACGTCCGCGGCGCCGGTTTGCGAGTACAGCGCCTCGACGACGGCGTCGAGCTCTTCGCCGGCGAGATCGACGGGCTTCATCGCATCGTCGGTCTTTGCGAGCTTCGTCTTGCCCCAGAATGCATGGCCGCCCGGATCCTTCAAGAAGGCCTTCAGCCACGCGCGGCTGTGGTGGCCGGGCGCGATCAGCGGCCCCTTGCGGTCCTTTTCGTCGACGTGACAGCCCTGACAACGCTGTTTAAACAGCGTGCGCGCGCGAAACATCGGCGCGGTCGCGAAGATGTCTTGGGGGCCGGTCGCCGGCACGCCGTTTTTGGCGGCAAGCGCGCGCGCCCGGCTCGCGCGGAGCTCGGCCTGCTGCTGGCGTTTGCCGAGCTCGGGGTCGTCGGAGTCATTCGCGAACGACATGATCGTGAGCGCACCGATCATGAGCAGGACGGCGGCGAGCATGCCGAGCCAGCGCTTGCGCGCCGATGGATCGTAGACCGGGCCGTTGTCGGACAGCGGCAGCGCGATGAGAAAGCCGGCAACGAGTGCCGGCGCGGCGAGCGCAATGACGCCTTCGAACGAGCCGAACAGCGCGCGTAACTCGAACAGCCAGCGGAAGTACCAAAGGGGGCGCGCGTCGTAGGCGGAGGATGGATCGGCGGGCGCGGCGAGGTCGGCGCCGCGCGTCTGCACCGTGTACGCGAGCAGGATCGCGAACACGACGGCCATCGCGAGCGCGTCGCGCAGCGCCTGCTGCGGCCAGCGCGGTACGAGCTCGGCGTCGCTGCGATCCCAGCGCGGCGTCATGCCGTGACGGCGAACGAGCCCGATATGCAGCGCGGTGAGCGTGACGACCAGCGCCGGAAGCACCGCGACGTGCAGCGCGTAGAACCGCGTCAGCGTCAGGTTGCCGTATTCGTTGCCGCCGATGACAAGCTTCTTCATGCCGGCGCCGACGACAGGCGTACCCGCTGTGATGCCGACCTCGACTTGGTTCGCCCAGTAGCCGGCCTGATCCCAGCGCAGCACGTAGCCGGTGACGGCGAACGCGAGCAGCAGCAGCAGCAGCACGATGCCGAGCCACCACGTCAGCTCGCGCGGTTTTTTGTACGCGCCGAACAGCGCGGTTTGCACGAGATGGATGCCGGCAATAATGACGAGCGCCGACGCGCCATGATGATGAAGGCCGCGGATGAGCCAACCCGCGCTCGCGCGATCTTGAATGTAGGAAACCGAGGCCCATGCGTCCGTCGTCGACGGTGCGTAGAACGCGGCGAGCGCGGCGCCGGTCACCGCCTCGACGACGAGCAGCATGACAAGCGTCCAACCGAACACGTACGCGAACGACGGGCCGGGCACGTTCGCGATCGCTTGGGGCGGCCCGAGGCGCTGTCTGAGCCAGCTCATTGTTGTCTCCCGCTCGCCGGTCCTCGCTCGCAGCGCCGGCGGGTCCGACAAGCGGACCCGCCGGTTTCCCTGTCGGGCGCCGCTGCGCTCCTCCGGACCGGCTC
>Ga0070698_100004766_pt1 | contig 14885 bp, 12 predicted proteins | sample KBSK1502metaG_FD_65477 | JGI IMG/M metagenome (GOLD analysis project Ga0070698, IMG submission 65477) | Corn, switchgrass and miscanthus rhizosphere microbial communities from Kellogg Biological Station, Michigan, USA - KBS K1-50-2 metaG | ecosystem: Host-associated > Plants > Roots >...
TGTTGGGTTGCTCGCGCCATCGGCATCGATATGTTGCGGACTATATCTTGTGCGACCGGGGCGAAAGCATACAACAACTTGTCAAAAAATACTACTGAAACGATTACGAAATCTTGAAACGAAATGAGTAAGTCGGCCCGTCGAGCCACGCCGGCTCATGGCGATCTTTAACTCGCTGGCCTGGGCCCGACTTGCAACCAGGGCCAACCCGGCCGCTGCGGTCCAAGCCGGACTTTGGACATCCTCAATCAATCCACCAAAGCGGTCCCTTTCGGGATAACCAATGCGAACGGGTGCGTCGAAAACTTGTTCTGCGATTTCAGTCATGCCGCTTAACAATGCACCGCCGCCCGTCAGCACTACGCCGCTCGAGAGTTGTCTTTCCCAACCGGCGTCCTTGATTTCGTCTGCGACGTGCATCAACACCTCTTCCGCGCGTGGCTGCAAAATGTCGCAAAGTATCTGTCGAGAAAGTTGACGCGGGGCGCGACCTCCGACGGACGGGACATCCACTAACTCACCGCGTTCCATTTCGCTCAGCGACGTACTGGACGCACAGCCAACGGAGCGCTTGATCTTTTCGGCATCCGGAATCGGCGTTCGCAATCCGAAGGCAATATCGTTCGTGAAATGGGAGCCGCCGAGGGGAAATACCGCCGTATGTTGAACCGCGCCCCGCTGATAAATGACCAATCCAGTCGTTTCGGCGCCCACATCAACAAGAGCTGCACCGAACTCCTTATCGTCTTCGGTCAACGAGGCTTCAGCCGCCGCGAGCTGCTCAAGCACCATGTCAGCTACTATCAATCCGGCCCGATTTACGGCGTTTATGGCATTTTGGCGAGCAGTGACTGGACTGGTGACGATGTGAACTTTGACAGCGAGCCGGGCCCCGATCATGCCAACCGGGTCGTTAATTCCGTCCTGGTCGTCAACGATAAATTCCTGTGGTAAGCGATCTACTATTTCACGTCCAGCCGGAAGTTGAATCGCGCAAGCAGAGTCGATAGCTCGGCGCACGTCCTCAGTGGTGATCTCTCTGTCGCGGCCTGAAACAGCTACGATCGCCTGACCGTTAAAGCCGAGAATATGAGAGCCCGCTAGATTGATCGTCACTTCTTCGGCTTCTATCCCGCTCATTCGCTCAGCTTCTTCAACCGCTCTTTTGATTGCATCGACGGCGGCATCAGGATTTACTATCACTCCCTTTCGCAATCCACGGGCTTCAGCCTCGCCGATGCCGACGATGCTCAACAATCCACTTTCGCCCGGCGCACAAGCAATACACGTCACCCTGCTGGTCCCAATGTCGAGACCGATTGTGTGCTGTGTACGCTTGGCCATTTAGAAGTGCTCCTTGATTGAACCGATTGCGATCATTTATCTGTGGTCCGGCTTCTTCGCCTTGTCTGATCTCTTTTCCGTTGCCGTAGACCTGTTGGTGCGATCCCTCGCGGTCTTGGGATCGTCATTTCTAATAGCCAGGGCATTAGCACTCGCGCGCGATACAGCAACCGCCGTCTGGCGATCAGGTGTAGTGTCGCTGGCCGATCCAATGGTCGGATTTGAACTTGCTTCCGTCGCATGAGCACCGGATGTCAGTCCAATAATTGCCCGCTTATTCCCCTGGCTCAGATCGATATAACTAATAAGTGAGCCCCGCGGCGACTGCTTTTGCGCGTCAAGCACTTCCAATCCATCCTTCAGCCGTTTGCCGTGATCCTGAGAGCCCAGCCGAATCTCGATGTGCGAATCGTCGCCAGCCAACTGCGCTCGAATATCCCGAACGTCGATCAGATTCACTTCACTAACACGTTCGGATAAGCCGGCGGCGTCCCAGGCTCGCTGCAACTCCAAAAACTTTTCCACCCGCTCGCGATTCTCTGTACGCGCTCCCTCCGAGTCTTCCTCGTTCAGGCCACGCAGGAAGAAAGAAGGTATCTGATCCGTTGGCAACATCTCACCGAGCAGGACTGCATCGTCATCCACCCAGCGAAAGCGTCCTGAGGCCGTGCGCACCACCGCGCGAGGTACTCGCTCAGTGATGCGGACGCGGATCCCATCAGGCAACACGCGCGACACAATCGCGGTTCTTATCCATGGTAGTTTTTCCAGGCGAGCATTCATTCCTTTCAGATCAGCCTGCCAAACACCGGTCTTCTCAACTTCTTTGCGAACCAGCGCCTGAACCTCATCAGCTGAGACTTTCGACGTGCCCTGCACTTCGACTTTTCGAACCTGGAAGAAACTAGCCGATGCCGCGGCGCGATAACCTGCAAAAATGACCACGCCCACAACAATTGCCAAGACGATCTTCAGGAATACCGGGACATAACCAAGTAACGTGCGCAGGCGCGCCACCAACGCTTCCCCGGTACTTTCACGTCGCGCTGGCCGTTGTGTCGCCGTACCTGAGCGGCGGTGATTGCCCAGGCCGCTGCGGTTTCCCACCTTTTGTCCTAAGACTTGTTCTCTCACTTCGGTTCCTTTCGATCCGGTTCAGCTTGCACATCGTCGGCCGCTGGCTTGTTTTTGGGCTTGCTCGCCCGCCAAAGTTCGACCTCATACTCAAGCTCAATGCCATGTTCGTTCTTGACGCGCTCACGAATCTCTTCGGCCAGGGCCAGCGCATCTTCGGCTCGCGCGCCCTCACCCTCTGTAACAATGAAATTCGCATGAACCGGAGAAATAACCGCGCCGCCTCGTCGCGAACCTTTCATTCCCAGCTCATCAATAATCTTGCCGGTTCCCACTGCACTTGTCGGTGGGTTTTTAAAGAAACAGCCGGCTGAACGCGACCCATGTGGTTGCGTTGCCATCCGTCGCGACTTGGCGTCTTCCATGCGCGTGCGAATTTTCTCCGGATCGTCAGGTGTCAGCCGCAACCTTGCCCCAAGCAATAACTCGCCTTCCCTAAATGAAGTGTGACGATAGTTCCATTGAACGCTTGCGCCGGGAACATCGACCACCAAGCCATCGCGGGCCACGCGTACGGTCTCCGTGACGGTACCGATCTCATGTCCATAGGCGCCCGCATTCATCCACAGCGCACCGCCAACGGTACCTGGAATTCCACCCAGACCTTCGATTCCCGAAAGGCCCTGACGCGCGACGTCGATGCAAAGGCGCGGCAACGAATAACCGGCCGGCACCGATACACGCTCGCCGTCAAACTCAAGCTCACCCTTCAAGTCCTTGAGACTCAAAACAACGTAGTGATGATCACTGTCATCGGCCAGGATGTTGCTTCCTGAGCCCAGTGCTCGCCAGCCAATTCCCGCCTGGTCCATTTCATGCACGACTGCCGCCGCCTGCGCTTCCGTGTCTGGCGATAGAACCCAATCAATCGCGCCACCTACGCGCAAACTCGTTAACTCGGCAAAGCGACGGCCGCGTTCGGCCCGCACGCCGAGTCGCGCTGCGATCTCCTGGAGGGCAACGTCGCGTGCTTGAAAATCCTCTGGTTCAGCAGTTTCGAACATAAACACCAAGAAGCGAACGATCAGTTCGCGCAAGCGGAAAACTAAACACTCTTGCCTTCGCTTTTTTCACGAAGCAGTGTCAACAACTGATCGCTCACGCGGCTGACCGTCCCGGCTCCCAAAGTTAAAACCAAATCTCCCGGTTGCACATGATCGCGCAAGGCCCCGGGGGCATTTTCCAGCGCTCCAACGTAGCGGGCGTCCTTGTGGCCATACCGCTGGATCGCAGTGGTCAGCGCCTCCGCCGTTGTCCCTTCAATCGGATCCTCACTCGCTGCATAGATGTCGGTAACGAAAAGCGTGTCGGCATTGTTGAAAGAGCGCGCAAACTCTTCCATCAAATCGTGTGTGCGACTGTAACGATGCGGTTGAAACAACACGACGATGCGTCGCCCACCCGAACCGATTTTGGCTGCTGCCAGGGTCGCCTTAACTTCCGTCGGATGGTGGCCGTAATCGTCAACAACCATCACGCCGCCAGCCTCGCCTTTAAATTGAAATCGTCGGCCGGCTCCGCTGAAGCTCGCCAGGGCTTCTGCTATTTGTGTGAACGGGACGTCTAACTCAAATCCAACGGCAATCGCGGCGAGCGCGTTATAGACGTTGTGCAGCCCGGGCACACACAATGAAATGTCGCCAACCACATCCGCACCGTGCCAGACGGTGAAGATTGATCCGAAATTCTGATCGTAACGAATTGCATGCGCCGAGATGTCGGCCTGCGCGCTAAGACCATAGGTAATGCGGCGACGTTCCACAGCCGGAATGATGGCCTGCACGTTAGGGTCGTCGAGACAAAGAATCGACGCGCCGTAGAAGGGGACCTTGTTTACAAAATTCGTAAAGCAGGCGCGCACATCGTCCATGTCGTGGTAATAATCCATGTGCTCGCGATCGATATTTGTGACGACCGCAATTGTTGGCGTCAGCATCAGAAACGATCGATCACTTTCATCGGCCTCAACGACCATCAGATCACTGGTACCGAGATGCGCGTTTGATCCGAACGCGCCAACAACGCCGCCAACGACGATGGTTGGATCCATGCCGGCATGGCCAAGCACAGTTGCCACCATCGAGGTAGTCGTCGTCTTACCATGGGAGCCGGCTACCGCCACCGTGTGGGGTTTTAGTCGCATCAATTCGGCCAACATCTCCGCGCGTGGAATCACCGGAATCGAATGACGATGAGCTTCCACAACTTCCGGATTGTCTTCGCGCACTGCGGTGGAACAAACCACCACGTGAGCGTCACCTACGTTTTCGGCGGCATGACCTTCAGCAAACTCGACTCCCATCTGCTGCAGCCGGTCCGTGACGTTCGATTTCTTGACGTCGGAACCGGACACACGGAAACCCAGATTGACCAGCACTTCGGCAATACCGGACATGCCGATGCCGCCAATGCCAACAAAATGGACATGTTGAATTCGTCGAAACATAAGAAATCAGCGGCCAGTGGCCGGTGGCCAGTGGCCAGACAAAACAAAATTTCCCGCCGAGCGGTCTTGGTCTTTGGATTTTTGTCTTCGGTTCTTCAAGTAAATAGGCGGCCTCTGTTTAGTGTTTGGTTGCCTTCTGGCCACTGGTCACTGGCCACTGGCCACTGGCCACTAATTTTTCCGCCATCCCCACCACGGCCGCCGCCGCGTCTCCACGCGCCAACTTGCGTGCGGCTTGTTCCATCGTTGTAATTCTCTCCGGCTCGTGCACCAGTGTCGTTATCACTTCTGCCAGCCGCTCACCTGACAGGTCCTGCTGCAAAATCATCTTTCCTGCTCCCGCGGCCTCGAGCGCTTCGGCATTCTTTCGCTGGTGATCGTCGGCCGCCAACGGAAAAGGAATCATTACAGATGCCTTGCCGGCGGCGATTAGTTCTGCCGTCGTAGTTGCGCCGGCCCGACAAATAACCAGATCGACCTCGGCAAAAGCTTCCACCATGTTGTCAATGTACTTCCGGACGGTGGCTCGTTCGCGCCAGACAGACGCGACGTATCTTGAACTTACTTTGGCGAAATCTGCTTCGCCTGTTTGGTGCGTCAGCTGCAACTCATTCTTCAACGCTTTCAATAACGGCAGCGCCGCAATCATCGCTTCGTTGATTGCGTGAGCGCCTTGCGAACCGCCAAACACGAGAATTGAAAACCGTCCCGGCTGACGCTCTTTCGCTGGTATCTCAAAGAACTCCCGGCGGACCGGATTGCCCGTTACCGTCGCTTTGCCGCGGAAAAAAGGCAACGCCTCATCGAAGGAAACCGCCGCCCGATCTACAAAACGTGCCAGCACGCGATTAGTCCAACCAGGTAACGCATTCGACTCCATCACCAGCGTTGGCACCTTCAACAACGCCGCAGTCAGGACCACTGGACCCGAGACGTAACCTCCTGCGCCGATTACCACATCAGGCTGGAACGCCTTAATCAAACTTCGAGCGGCCCAAAAACTCTTCGGCAACACTAGAAGGCCGCGCGCCCGCGCGACGGGCCCAACATTCTTAAGACCGGAACTGTCAATGAGCGATAGTTCAAAACCCGCCAGGGGAACAAGTCTGTTTTCAAGACCATGCGCCGTGCCAACAAACCTGACTTTCGATTCAGGCGCGCGGCGCAGGATTTCATTCGCGACCGCAATTCCCGGATAAATATGTCCACCGGTTCCTCCGGCGGCAATCAGTACGCGCATCGTATTACCCGGCGCGCGAAGAACCGCTCGCATGTTGCGAGATGTTCAGCAAAATTCCGACGGCTGCGAGCGTTGGAACCAGCGACGATCCGCCGTAGGAAATAAACGGCAGGGGAATGCCTTTCGTCGGCACCATCGAGAGCACCACGCTCATATTAAATAAGGCCTGCGCAACGATTCCCGTGACGATGCCGATTGCTAACAATCTCCCAAAGCGATCCGGCGCCATGAAGGAAATACGAATCCCGCGCCATAGAAACAAGGCAAATGCCGACAGCACGGTGAGTGTGCCGAGCAAGCCCAGTTCCTCACCGATCACGGCAAAAATAAAATCAGAGTGGGCAAACGGAAGAAACATCATCTTCTGTTTGCCTTGAGCGAACCCCAGTCCATTCGTCCCGCCCGAACCGACCGCAATCAGCGATTGAACTACCTGAAAGCCGCTCTTTTGAGGATCGGCCCACGGATCCCAAAATGACACTAAACGGGCCATTCGCCAGGGGACGAAAATTAACAATCCCGCCGCAACCAGAAACGCCGGCGCTGCAGCCATGGCAAGATGCGAGAGTCGCGCGCCGGCAGTGTAGATAACGATGACAAAGGTGACTGCCAGCATCATCGATGTACCGAAGTCAGGTTCCACCACGATAAGTCCCGCAAGCACTGCCGTCACCACGCCACAAGGAATGAACGTCCGCCAAAAGTCTCCTTCTTCACCAGCCCGTCTCTCGAGGAAGTACGCAAGAAAGATTGCCAGCGCCAGTTTGGAAATCTCCGAAGGTTGCACGGAGAAGCCCTGCAACTTGATCCAACGCCTCGCGCCGTTAATGGCTGGGAAAGCAAAGACGGCAAGCAACATGAAAACGGTTAATGCCAGTAATCCGTAAACGACACGGCGATCCCGCAAGCGGTGGTAATCCACCTGCATCGCGATGAGCATGGCCACCAACCCAATTGACGTCCAGATCCCTTGCTTGATGACGTAATAGAAACTCCCATGATGTTCGCTTTGCGCCAGTACCGCCGAAGCGCTGTAAACCATGACCACGCCAAACAGCGCCAACCCGATGGTTGCCGCAAAAAGCCACGTGTCTGGATATAACTTCCTCGCCATACTTCTCAAGAGTTTCAAGTTTCAAGTTTCAAGTTTCGAGTTTGCGGTTCCGAGTCAGTGGATTCCGGCATGCCTTCTGGACTTGAGACTTGGAACTTGAGACTTGAAACTGCGTCTTTAAATACGCTTCCCCGGTGCTCAAAACTTCTGAACATATCAAAGCTCGCGCAGGCCGGCGCGAGCAAAACAATGTCGCCTGCTTGTGCTGCCTGAAACGAAAGTGTCACCGCCTCACCCATATCTTTGGCACGCGCGCTCGGGGCAAAATCTCCCAATTCGCGTTCAATCGTTTCCGCGTCCTCACCTACCAGAAGCAGCTTTCGAACTCGCTCGCGTACCAGCGATGCCAATGGAGCGTAGGGAGCTTTCTTTCCCCGTCCGCCCAAAATCAATACGATCTTTCCCGCTTCATCAGCGAATGCTTCAAGCGCTTTGACGGTTGCATCAACGCTGGTGGCTTTAGAATCGTTGTAGAACTTTACGCCCTCTAACTCTGCAACAAACTCCAGCCGATGCTCGACCGGCTCAAAATTCCTGATCGTCTCGCGCATCGAATCCGGAGCGGCGCCGCAAGCAAGCCCGGCAGCTACTGCAGCCAGCACGTTCTCGACATTGTGCAGGCCGCGAAGTTTCATCTCATCCGACTTTAACAACACCCGCTCACCACCAGGCGCGCGGGAAACGATCTCGCGACCTCTCAGGAAAAGCCCTTCTTCCAGTTCTCGCTTGACGCTGAAAGGGGTGACATGCGCCCGCAAACCTTTCGCCCAGCTGGAAATGATTTCGTCGTCAGCATTAAGAATTGCTACATCGCCCGGTTGCTGGTTCATGAAAATGCGATGCTTGGCCGCTGCATAGTCGGTAAACGATTCGTAACGATCCATATGATTTGGCGTAACGTTCAGCGCTACCGCGACTGTCGGATGAAATTCCTTGATTGTCTCTAACTGAAAACTCGACATCTCAACCACTGTCCAACCGTCATCGCGCGAACTTTCAACTAAAGAAATGAGTGGCGTCCCGATGTTTCCGCCGACTAAGGTTCGCAAGCCCGCGTCCTTAAGTAACCGGGCAATCAACGATGTAGTCGTTGTCTTGCCATTCGAGCCGGTGATTGCAACTATCCGTCCTTTCAAATACCGCGAAGCCAATTCAACTTCGCCGATCACTTCTGCTCCCGCGCGTTCCGCGTAACGAAGCGGAATCGCTTTGGTTGGAACTCCCGGACTGATCACAACCAGATCGAGCTGATCCAGCAACCAACCTGGCAATTCGCCACTCAGACAACCTACGCCTTCGTTCTTTAACGCCAGCGCATCAGCGTTCCAATTCTCAATTGGTTGCGCATCGTTAACCGCTACCGTCGCGCCCCGTGCTATCAAAAATCTCGCGCTCGCAATACCGCTGCGCCCCGCTCCCATCACCAGTATCTTCTTGCCCGCGACGTTCATGCGGCAGCCAGTGGCCAGTGGCCAGTGGCCAGTAAACAACTTGAAGCCGCCCGCACGAAATACTGAAGACTAGTTCTCTTAACGTTCATAAAAGCGTGCTCACGAATCACTGCTCACCGTCTCCTGCCACTAATCTTCCTGCTGGCCACTGACCACTGGCCACTGGCCACTGTCTCCCTACCTCAGCTTCAACGTCGACAGACTCAACAGCGCAAACAGGATCGCAAGTATGAGGAACCGGAAAACTATCTTCGACTCTTTCCAGTCCTGCATTTCAAAGTGGTGGTGCAATGGCGTCATCTTAAACAACCGCCGCCCGGTGCCGGTCGTGCGCTTTGTCATTTTGAAGACGCCGACCTGTAGCGTTACCGACAACGCTTCGATCACAAACACGCCGCCCACCATCAGCAGCATGAATTCCTGCTTAGTCAGCACCGCGACCGTGCCGAGGGCTCCGCCTATGGCCAGGCTGCCAACGTCGCCCATGAAAACTTCCGCCGGTGGCGCGTTGTACCAAAGAAAACCAAGACTCGCCCCCGCCATGGCGCCGCAGAACACAGTCAACTCGGCCGCTTCGGGCCGGTGCGTCAACTCCAGATACTTTGCCCAACGTGCGTCGCTACTTAGATAAGTCAGGGCTGTCAAAGCTGTCATGGCGATGAAGGTCACGCTGATCGCCAGGCCGTCCAAACCGTCTGTCAAATTCACTCCGTTTGAGAATCCCAGCAAGACGACCACGATGAAGACCAAATATAGGTAAGGTCCGAAATCACTGATGCCCTTGGGAATTGCGGTGGCCTTGATAAATGGAATACTGATGTTCCACGAGTAGTCGCTGGCGAAATACATCGTCAAGATAAACAGCACCGTCCAAACGCCGAGTGCGATTAGCAACTGCCCCAGTAACTTTTGCTTGCCGGTAAGGCCAAGACTGCGCTGCTTCGCCATCTTGTAGTAGTCGTCGGCAAAACCGATCCCCCCGAATAGCAAGGTGGCTATCACGACCGTCCAAACGTAAACACTCGACGGCTTGGCCCACAGCAAAGTTGAAATCACGACGGAGCCAATTATCAGCACTCCTCCCATCGTTGGCGTGCCGTGCTTTGCCTTGTGGCCCTGTGGGCCTTCCTCTCGAATCTGCTGTCCTACGTTCCAGGTCTTCAAGGCGCGAATCAAACGGCCACCAAACACCAGCGAAAGCAGCAGCGCCGTTATCGAGGCGTAGGCGGTACGAAAGGTGACGTACTGAAAAACGTTGAGCGCCTTGATTAGAAACCAATCTTTCTCCTTAAAGTGGTTATAGAGCAGCTCGTATAGGACGTAATAAATCATTCGCTATTTTGTCGTAATCAGGCGCGGGGCCAGCCCACTTTCCTCACCTGAGAGATTTTCCGAGTTCTCCTTAAATCTAGTTTGAGAGTCTCTCAACCAAAGATCAAAACTCAACTCCAGTCAGCTCATGGTCGGGAGGGTGTGCTTGCCCCCGCTTCACCTGCCAGTGGGAACTGTTGTCGAATCGCAGCAACTATCCTGTCAGTTGCAACGCCCCGAGAGCCTTTAACTAAAACGAGATCGCCTTCCTTGATCTCCCCAACCAGCGCCCGAGCGGCATCGTCAGAAGTCTCGAAGAAGCGCGCCCCAGTTATCCCTGCTTCCCGAGCGCCGGCCACGATCGCTGACCCCAGACCTCGTACACCCCAGACGACGTCAACGCCCGCTCGGCCAATTTCCAGTCCAGCTTCGCGATGAAGCGCGGCCTCATCAGGCCCCAGTTCCAACATTTCACCGGCGATTACGATTCGCCGCCGGGCTTTTACGCCGGCCTCAGTTATGGTTCGCACCATATTTATCAGTGAACGCGGATTCGAGTTATACGAATCATCCACCACTGTAAAGCCTGCTGCGAAATCAAGCACCTCGCCACGCATACGAGGTGGTTTGGCTGTCTGCAAAGCCGCGGCAATCTGCCCAGGCTCCAGTTCAAAACAGGTTGCCACTGCCGCTGCCGCGAGAGCATTCATCAGGTTGTGACGTCCGCTCATCGGCAGTTTCGCAGGTGCTTCACCGAACGGAGTTTGCAGCCGAAACTTGATCGAGCCCAGATGGCTGGTATCGATCTCACTGGCCGTAACATCAGCCGGATTATCGATTCCAAAGGTAACCGTGCGGCCCTTATGTTTCTCCCGCATTCGTATGACCCACTCGTCATCCGCGTTGAGGACAGCGACGCCGCCCGGCTTAAGCCCTTCGATCAACTCGGCTTTGGCCGCAGCGATGTTTTCTATGCTTCCCAGGTACTCCAGATGCACCGGGGCGATCATCAATTCCACAGCAATATCCGGCGGTGTGATTTTGCAGAGCCGCTCGATCTCGTGCGTTGGCGACGACATTCCCATCTCGAGTACTGCCACCTCAAATTGCTCCGGCGATCTACCTTCGCTCACGAGACGCAGGACCGACAGTGGCAGGCCCAGACCGTTGTTGTAGTTGCGCTCGCTCTTCAACACGCTCCGGCCATTGGCGCTTAACAAGTGCGCGGTTAATTCCTTGGCAGTCGTTTTCCCCGCGCTGCCGGTAATACCCACCACGGGTTTGCCCCACGCTTCATAAACTCGATGTGCTAGCGTCTGGAGCGCCGCAATAGCGTCGTCCACCAGAAGTAGTCGGCCCTTCAGCATCTGGAGACTCTGATCAGCGGCCACACGATCAGTTCGAGCGACGGCGGCAACTGCACCTCTCTCAAACGCGCTCTCAATAAATTGATGCCCGTCGTGAAAAGCGCCATTGAACCCCGCGCGAACGTAGTCTTCCTGCGATAGAGCAAAGAAGAGCTCGCCTGGTCTAACCGACCTGGAATCGATGGAGAAATCTATTATTTCATTGTCAAAGAACTCTGAACCTGCGTCAGCAACGCCGGCGCTCATCAAAAGAGATGCTTCCCGAACATTCACGTGATTCCGACCTCTGGCTCCTCAGTCTTCTGGCTGGCTTCGAAATCGCCCGCTGCGTAATCGTGGAACTGCATTAACGGGGCTGCGGCTTCCGGAAATAATTCTTCGACTATACTAGTGTCGGCTTGAGCCTTGAGCATTACGCGACTTTCACGCAAACGCTTTCGACAGGCCGTCACTCGGTTTTTTAGTCCACTACCCGTTATCTCGTTACTAAGCATTCGATGGGGGATCATTTGCCTGGCTCCGTTGATGGTGGTATTGCAATTATTTAAAGGCCAACAGTTGGTTGGCGCTTATCTCAGTTAAGTCTCCCAAAATCTACGTAAACTACCTGGCCCGGGCGCAACTCAGAACCGGCTTCCGGGTTTTGCGCCACTACGCGCCCGCCCTCGCCTCGCGCTTCCACCTGCATCCCCAGCCTTGCGCAAGCGCGCGCGACATCACGCACGCTCCGGCCGCGTAAGTCCGGCATCAGGATGGCGTTATCCATGGCAACTGCATAAACAATCTCGCCGCCTCGATTGTCGCGCGCGGCTACCGTGGGCATGGTTGCGTCCCTGGTCTGTTCCTGTTGTAACTCGCTCTCGCGACGCTTTTCTTCCCGGCGCAACTGTGCGACTTCCGCCGGTGTTTCCGCAGCTTGCGCCACCAGTTCCGATTCGTTGAAATCCGTGTCTGGTATCACTCCCATCGCCGGCAGAATCTGTTCGGCGATCTGCCGAAATACCGGCGCCGCTACGTCGCCGCCGTGATAGGAACCTCCCGGCTCATCAATAACCACAATGATTACTACCGCCGGATTGTTGACAGGCGCGAAACCGACAAAGGACGCCACAAACTTCGACGTCGAATATGTTCTGGTCCTGGGGTCAATTTTCTGCGCCGTGCCGGTTTTGCCCGCGGCCGTGTAACCATCCAACTGCGCCTTCTTCGCGGTACCATTTAAGGTGACGCCCTCAAGCATTCCTCTTAGCGCGGCGGCGGTTTCCTTCTTGATGACGCGATGCTGTTCGGGATTTGGACGGTAAGTTGTAACTCCGTTTCCGTTTCGAATCTCGCGAATTAGATGCGGAGCGATACGCACGCCGTCATTTGCCAACGCTCCGAAAGCTGCCACCATCTGCAAGGGCGTAACGCCGACTTCCTGGCCAATGGCTACTGAACCGATTGACGACGGCTGCCAACGATGGAGTGGCCGAACCAGACCGACGGTTTCGCCAGGCAGTTCAATTCCGGTGCGCGCACCAAAGCCAAAGCGAGTGATGAAGTCGTACATAGTTGGATCGCCGACGCGCAGGCCGAGTTTGATGGCCGCGACGTTGCTCGACTTGGCCAGTGCCTCCGCGATGGTAAGGTTGCCAAAGGGTTTATGATCGTGAATCAAACGCTTAGCTACGGTGATTGAGCCCATTTGGCAGTCGATGTGATCCTCGGGTTTCGCCAGTCCTTTTTCGATAGCCGCTGAGAAGGCCACTATCTTGAAGGTCGAGCCCGGCTCGTAAATATTCTGGAGTGCCCAGTTAGCACGCGCAGCCGGCGGCGCCGCCCCGACGTCGTTGGGATCAAAGGTGGGCGCGTTGGCGAGCGCCAGGATGTCGCCGGTGTGCGGGTCAAGCACAATGGCGGTGCCGGCCTTCGCGCGGGAGCTTGTGATTGCCGCGGTCAGGGCCGCCTCAGCCTGATATTGAATCGACTGATCGATTGTTAGAATGACAGTCTGCCCGGGCCGACCCAGGACCTCAGTACTTTCGTAGGGTCGACCAAGCGAGTCTTTTTCAATGAAGATCTTCCCCGGTTCGCCGACGATTTTTTCGTTGTAAACCTGTTCGATTCCAGCCAGGCCGTTACCGTCAAGCCCCACAAAGCCAAGCACGTTGGCAGCCAAAGATCCGTTTGGATAAAAGCGCTTCGGCTCTTTCCGGCTATGAACTCCGGCGAGCTCCATTTTCTCGAGTAACTCCGCCTTTTCGGGATCGATGCGCCGGGCAATCCAAATAAAGCGGCGGCCACTGTTCCTTGCTTCGTTAATCTGATCGAGGACGGCTTTTTTATTCAGGGCCAATACCGAAGAAAGCCCCTGGGCGGTCGACTCGATTGCGGCGTTAACTTGAGCGTCAGAATCTTCTTTGTTCTGCTTGAATTCATCCGGAGCAACCGATACCGAGGTAGTGTCAATCGTCCGTGCCAGCTCCCGTTCTTCTCGATCGAGCACGGGCCCGCGCGCGGCACTGGTCTCAATGGCGTCCTGCTGTTGCTGGCGAGCGCGAGCAACCAGCTTATCGTGCCGGGTCACTTGCAGATGAACCAGCCGCGCGCTGATTCCAACCATCCAAAAAGCGACGAAAGCCGCAACGAAGAGCGTGCGGCGAATCGAAACGTCTGGTTGTGACTTCGTCTGACGGGAAAGACGCGCCATCGAGGATGTATCCCTTCTCTGAGATCTCAAATCACAATTTCAGATCTCAAACCTGGAATCTGAGACTGCTAGTTGCCAGCGCGCCCCGGTTAACGCTGCAGCGAAGCGGAAGGAGTAAGCAGAGCCGGTGCGATTGCCAATTGGCTCCGCCTGCCGGCCTTCTGGGTTCCGACCTGACTGGCCAAAAGCGGTTTGAGGCCGAGTTCCCGCGCCTGTACGGCCAGCCGCGCGGGAGCGAAGGCCTGTTCCTTCTTCAACATCAGGTGTTGCCTTTCTTCGAGCAGGCGCGCGCGCTCACGACGAAGACTTTCGCTCTTGTAACCATAATCAACGGCTGCGAAATGCTGCTGCGCCGCGAACACGAAGCCGCTCGCCAGAACCAGGCCGCAGATTAGCAATAGAACGAGACGGGAGAGGGCGCGCACGTCGCGATCACGATGAACCTGGGAATTATGATGCGTCGAAGGAACTCTCATTGGGAACTCCGGGTCTAGTAGGTTCTCAGTAAATCAAAGCTTGCGACATGCGCGCAGCTTTGCGCTGCGCGATCGGGGATTCACATCGATTTCAATGTCATCGGCAACCAGCGGACGCTTTGTCAAAATTTCGACGACGTGGCTGGCGCCACAAGTACAAAGATCGGGCCGGCCGCGGAAGTCGCATTGACAGTAGCCGGCGAGTCGCCGCAACTCCTGCTTCATTATCCGGTCTTCAAGAGAATGAAAGCTGATGACGACGAAGCGTCCGTCGGGTTGTAAAAGATCTACTGCTGTAGTGACGAATTGA
>Ga0070698_100004767_pt1 | contig 14885 bp, 9 predicted proteins | sample KBSK1502metaG_FD_65477 | JGI IMG/M metagenome (GOLD analysis project Ga0070698, IMG submission 65477) | Corn, switchgrass and miscanthus rhizosphere microbial communities from Kellogg Biological Station, Michigan, USA - KBS K1-50-2 metaG | ecosystem: Host-associated > Plants > Roots >...
GATGGAGAGGGGGAATATGTATCGCACCTCCCGGCAAGAAGACTGGGGAGAGGCTCCATATATCGAGGATTTTTGGGGACGCACAAAGGAACTGGCGCTTGTAGGGCAATGGATTACTAGAGATCATTGCAGGGTGGTAGCGGTATTGGGGATCGGAGGCATCGGCAAAACTACGTTTGCCACGACGATCGCAAAGCAGGTACAGACCTCATTTGAGCACGTCTTCTGGCGCTCGCTCCAACACGCCCCACCTGTCGAGAGCGTTGTGGAAAGTTACCTCCGATTTGTCTTTCCTGAAAGAAGTGCGCACTTACCAAAGGACCTTGAGACGCAGCTTTCACTCCTTGTGTCGAGCTTTCGAGAGCGGCGCTGTCTCTTGATTCTGGATAATGTCGAGTCAGTGATGGAAGCAGGCCAGAGCGCGGGCAGGTATCGCAAAGGGTATGAGGGCTATGGAAGATTGGTGCAGCGCGTAGGGGAGGCATTTCATAGCAGTTGCCTGCTACTGACCAGCCGGGAGAAGCCGCGAGAGGTGGCGCGCATGGAGGGGAGGGTTTCTGCCGTGCGGGTATTGGAATTGCACGGAGTGGAGGCGCCAGATGGTGAAAAGATACTAAAGAACGCGGGGCTTTTTGGGGTAGACGAAACATGGAGGAGGTTGGTAGATGTCTACGGCGGTAATCCACTGGCTTTGAAACTGGTAGCGGAGCCTATTCGCGAGGTATTTGGCGGAGATATTGCCGGTTTTTTGAGAGAGGAGGCCACGGTGTTGGGGGACCTCGATGACCTGCTGGAAGAGCAGTTTGAGCGCTTAGGGGAGTTGGAACAGGAGACGCTGTACTGGCTGGCAATTGCACGCGAAGCGGTATCGCTGTCCGAACTACGCACACGCATGCTGAATGGCACGCCGAGAAACGCATTAGTGGAAGCACTGGATTCGCTGCGACGACGATCCATGATCGAAAGCAGCGAGGGTGTACGTTTCAGTTTGCAACCCGTCATCATGGAGTACGTCACGGGGAGGTTTGTAGAGCAGGTCTTTAAAGAGATCGAGGCAGAGATGGCCGGCGGCTTTCTTGAACGTTACGCACTGATGGAGGCTTCGGGTAAAGAGTACGTGAGGGGCAGCCAGGTGCGCTTTATTCTAGCTGTACTGGCGGAACGTTTGCTGAGGGCCTTTGGGCAAGAAGGAAGTGCAGAGAAACTAAAGCGTATACTCTCCGCACTACGCGCAGGGCATATGTACGAATATGGGCCGGGAAACATCCTCAATATGCTGGTGCAGTTGGGGGCCGACCTGCAAGGCACAGACTTTTCTGGTCTCAAAGTGAAGCAGGCCTACTTACAGGATGTAAAGCTTGCCGGGGTGAATTTTGCGCATGCCAACCTTGCGACCTGCGTGTTTACCGATACGTTCAGCAGCATTCAGTGCGTGGCATTAAGTTTAGACGGAGAGCTACTAGCAACAGGGAGTACGACCGGCGAGATAAGTATCTGGGAGGCAGATAGGACCAGCCTGCGCTTTACACGTACTGAACATTTAGATGGTATACGGGCTGTTGCATTCAGCCCGAATGGGCGGGTGCTGGTAAGTGGCAGCGAGGATGGAACGCTGCGGCTATGGGATACGAATACTGGCCAATGCGTTAATGTCCTGCGCGGGCATACGCGCCCGGTGCGCGATGCAGCATTCAGCCCGGATGGACGAACGATTGCCAGCGCGAGCGAAGATGCCACTGTACGCACCTGGGATGCGGCCACAGGCCGCAGTCTTGCCATTCTGCGAGGCCATAATGGCTGGGTGAGAGGTGTGGCCTTCGGCAGCGATGGAAATGTGCTGGCCAGCAGCGGTGAAGATGAGACGATACGGCTATGGGATACGAGCACGGGCCAGTGCTTCAATGTACTACATGGGCATAGTGGACCGGTGAGAGCGATTGCTTTTTGCCCACATAAGGCACTGCTCGCGAGCGGTGGTGAAGATACTACGGTGCGCACCTGGAATACGAGTACCGGCGAATGCTTGCAGGTGTTGCACGGGCATGCTGACCTGGTGAGGGCTGTGGCTTTCAGCGCTGATGGTACGATGATTGCCAGCAGCAGTGACGATACGACGATCCAGCTGTGGGATAGCAGCAAGGGCGAGAGCATGCGGGTATTGTATGGGCACAGCAGCCGGATATGGTCGATTGTTTTCTTCCCGGCGAATGAGACGCTAGTAAGCGCGAGTGAGGATGACACGCTGCGGTACTGGGAGGTACGCAGCGGGCAGTGTACACGAACCTTACATGCATACAGCAGTTTGATCAAGGCAGTGGCTTTCAGCCCTGATGGCCGGACGCTGGCGAGCGCTAGCGAGGACCGGCTGGTGCGTTTGTGGGAAGCTGGGACAGGCCAGCCCACGAGGATATTAGAAGGACATACCCATCGACTGCACTGCGTGGCTTTCAGTCCAGACGGGGCAAGCGTAGTGAGCGGCAGTGAAGATGAGACGGTACGGGTATGGGATACGAGTACCGCTCAGTGCCTCAAGGTGCTGCAAGGACACACCCACCTGGTACGGTCTGTGGTTTACAATGCCGATGGCAGCCTCATCGCGAGCGGCAGTCATGACCAGACGGTACGGGTATGGGATGCCAGCACAGGAGAGTGTCTCAAGGTATTGCGAGGGAACGGGGGCGTAGTGTGGTCGGTAGCCTTTAGCCCCGATGGAAGATTGATTGCCAGCGCCAGCGACGATGCGATGGTACGCATCTGGGATGTAAGTACAGGGGAGCATATCAACACGCTGGAAGGGCACGAGGACCGTGCCTGGTTCGTGGCTTTTAGCCCTGATGGAAGATTGATTGCCAGCTCCGGTGACGATGCGATGGTACGCCTGTGGGACACGAGTACGGGCGAATGTTTCAATATCCTGCGCGGGCACAGCAGTTGGGTCAGGTGCATCGCTTTTAGCCCTGATGGGAGCCTGATTGCCAGTGGGAGTCATGATGCGACCATACGCCTCTGGGATACCGGCACAGGCCAATGCATCGAGACCATGCGCGGACACAGCAATTGCGTATGGTCTGTGGCTTTCAACCCTGCTGGGAAGACGGTGGCGAGCGGCGGTGATGATGGCACGATCAGGCTGTGGGATGTGAGTACGGGCGAATGTACACAGATATTGAGAAGTGAAAGACCATACGAGGGCATGAATATTAGCGGTGCAGTAGGACTGACGGAGGCTCAGAGGATGTCGCTCAAGGTGTTGGGAGCGGTCGAGGTGATGGTGTGAACTACGCGCATTATAGCGCTTTCCAGACCTGCACCGTTTTATCCAAGGAGCAAGAGGCGAGGAGTTTGCTGTCAGGGGACCAGCATACTGAGCGTACGCTGTCAGTATGACCGGTATAGGTATAAATGTGACCGCCATTAGTGGCATCCCAGACTTGCACGGTTTTATCGCCGCTAGCGGAGGCGATGCGCCTGCCATCTGGCGACCAGGCCACAGCATAGACAAAATCGCTATGGCCAGTATAGAGAAACAGTTGACTGCCATCCGCTGCATTCCAGACCTGCACAGTCTTATTATTGCTGGCCGAGGCGATACGCTTGCTATCGGGCGACCACGCTATGGACCACATTGACGTGAAATACAATGGAAATTTGTAGAAAAGGTTTCCATTTGCCGGATCCCAGACCTGTACCGTTCCATCGCCGCCTGCCGAAGCGATACGTGTGCCATCGGGCGACCAGGCCACGGAAAAGACAGAATCTGTGTGACCACGATAGATATACCTGTGACTACCATTAGAGGCATCCCAGATATGCACGGTTTTATCGCCGCCTGCCGAGGCAACGCGCTTGCCATCGGGCGACCAGGCCACCGTCCACACCCAGTTGGTATGACCTGTATAAGTATAGAAGTGATCGCCAAAGGTGGGATCCCAGACCTGCACTGTTTTATCGTAGCTGGCCGAAGCGATACGTGTGCCATCGGGCGACCAGGCCACAGCATAGACTGCATCTGTATGTAGGCGATACGTGTTAAGGTTATCTCCATTGAGCGCGTCCCAGACCTGGGCTGTGGCATCACTGCTGGCCGAGGCGATGCGCCCGCCAAGAGGGGACCATGCTGCCGACCACACCCAGTTGGTATGGCCGGTAAAGGTATAGAGAAGGGCCGCCTGTTTTAGCGGGACGCTGGGGGGCTGCTGCAGGTGTGCAACCAGGGCAAGGCCACCGCCGAGCGCGCCAGCAGCCGCCACGGCAGCCAGGCCCACAGCAACATTGCGCCTGGAGATGCCACGGCCCTTTCCAGGTAGTGTGAGCGAGGTTGTCTCCGATTGCTTCGATTCGGGAGCCTCGGCTGAAAGCTGAGGGGGTCCGTTTAGCAGGGACGAGGTAGCGGGGAATGCAGATGAGATGCTCGGTACCGTGAGGAAGTTCTCAGCGGGCGATTCTGCCTCAGATAAGACAATCGTACTTGCAGGCTCAGATGACTGGTTTTCGGGAGCAGGAGCGCCAGTCAGTGTTGAGAGAGGCTGTGGTTCTTGCCCGGAGGCACGACTCAAAGCATCAGCAAAAGCCTGCACTGTGTCAAAGCGGTCTTGAGGGTCCTTGGCGAGGACCTTTGTGATCACCTCTTCGACAGCAGCAGGGACTTTCCCATGCAGTGATGGCGGAGTAGCCAGGGTGTGTTTGACAGCGATTTCAGTAAACGACCCTTGAAAGGGTCGCTCGCCGCTAAGCCACTCGTAGACGACGATGCCAAGCGAATACTGATCGCTTTTGGGGCTTGCCTGCGATTGTATCTGTTCCGGGGCCATGTAGGCGATGGTCCCGGCCATGTCTTGTATATCCTGCGGGGTACTTGAGCGTGAACTTTGCGCTACCAGGGCAATGCCAAAATCGCTGAGCAAGATCTCGTTGCGCCGGCCCACCAGCATATTTTCTGGCTTGACATCGCGGTGAATGACTTTTTGCTCGTGCGCGTATTGCAAGGCCGAGGCGAGCTGTGTGACGTAGCTGACTATAGTCGAGAGAGGAAGCGGAACGCTCCTGGGATGGCGTTTGCGCAGCGTGCCATTGGGAGCATAATCCACCACGAGGTAGGGGATTGAGTCTCTCACGTCAAATTCAAGCACGCGGACGATATGGGGATGCACCAGACGGGCAACGGTGCGAGCCTCGGCAAGAAAGTGTTCTACATCATCGCTGGCTATGCGAGCGTGGAGGATTTTAATGGCAGCCAGGGTATCCAGGTAGACATGCTGACCCAGGTAGACTTCGGCGAAACCGCCCTGTCCTAACAAACGGATGAGGCGATAATTGCCGAGCTGCTGCCCTACACGTTCTGCCATGATTGTCTCCTTCGGACGTAGATCGCGACCCAATTTGCGATCTCTTCTCTGCCATTGTAGAGAATCTAGATAAGGTACGTCAAGGATGCCGGTTGACTCACACTGACAAAAAGCTAAAACATTTGTTTCATTTTAGGATATCACCTGGAAGATTCCGATACCAGGAGTCAAAGGAAGCGTGAGGCTGAGATTTCTGACAGGGTTGTGGCGGGCCTTTGTAAAGATACCCCGTATCTTTCTTGCCCCCTAGCCCCCTCTCCATCTTTGATGGAGAGGGGGCTAGGGGGTGGCGAATGGCTCCTGGGGCTGCTCGCGGCCAGATAGCGTGCAACTGTGGCGCATTTGCGCCCTATTTTTGGGTTTTTCTCTTTCTTTGCCTGTTGAGGCAGTGTTCAAAGGTGTGCAAATTGTGCATATCATGCTCAGTTTCATGTGTATCTACTCCTGCAGGTGGGTGGACCATGCGCATGGGAGAGGGAGGGAAACCCCCTCTGCTCTTATATATTCTTTCCCAGCGAAGAGAAGTGGCTCCTATGCATGGGTAGTCTAAGCGACGCGCAGTGAGGGGAGGCACAGCGGGGTGGGGCAATGCATTCGCGCAATGGGAACGGGTCAGCGACGACGGGCTCTAGTGTTCTGTCCAGGAGCATTTGATGGGTAGGAACCTGACCCCCGCAAGGGGGGTCACTACATTTCGTTGACCCAACTCATCAAATGGTGATAGACAGACCACTAGCCTCAAGGCTCTTCAGATGACTCAATCCATGAACCTGCTTCCTTGAGCCATTCGATGGTCATCTGCTGCATCTCCAGGGCGATTTGCAGGGCTAGCCGGGCTTGCTTGTGCTCAATCGCGCGCTGAAAGCGTGCAAAGCGCTGCATTGTTTGCGCCTGCATCTCGCACCAGCGCGCCCAGGTAAACATGGAAAAGGGGACATCGTAGCCAGTGTTCTCTTTGACCTCGCAGGAGAACCATTCATCAAGCGTTTGCGCGTTGGGCTCGTTCATGTCTGTGTTCTCGTTTCTGTTACGATCACATTTGGGTTCCAGCAAGAATTGGGGATTGGCGGCCAGGGCGGGGCATGGCTTGCAGGGCGGGGGCAAGCCCCGCCCCTACTATACACGGCTGCGCTTTTCCCGGCATTAGGATGTGTCATGGCGATACTAGCTCCCGATTGCTGGTAGAACCTTACATTTTTGTTCTTGTGAGATACTTGAGGGCATGCTATACTACCCGCGTTGGTAGTTGCTCCCTTGTCCTTGCTTGCCAGCGGTTGGCGAACCGGGTAGTGATCAGTTTATGTCACCAGTGTAGCTGGGAATGGTGGGAATGCCAGGCAAATATTGGGAGATTGTGGGCGAAATTCAACTACCACATCAAGTAACTTCTTGTCGGACCGGGTCGGGTTGGGAAATCTGGGAGCCGCGATATGAGAGCTAGTACTCGATCTTATTCCGACCGGCAACAGACTGCGTCCTTCTTGAAAGCCATCTTGCCAACGGACTGCGTCCTAGCTTCGCTCAGGCAAGATGTAAGGAATTACCTGCGGTCAGCCGGTCGGAGAGGTAGTATCTCTCTGGATGATAGATTGAGAATTTTGGGAAATGAAACACTTTGGTGCGTTCCTCGCTAACCTGCGTAACAACACAGGGCTTTCTCAAGAAGACCTGGCACCACTGGTTGAGAGCAGCAAAAGTGCTCTCTCACGCCTGGAAAATGACGAGGTTCCCCAGCCGTTCAAGGGACCGATCCGTAAAACTGTGATCGCGCTGGCCGAGATGCTCTGCGCCTCCAAAAGAGAAACCGAGCGCTACCTGGAACTCGCGGGGATCGATAGATCACTGCTCACGGAAACAGAGGAGATCCAGCTTGGTTTCATGCCCCGCATACCGATCGGTTCTCCAGAAGAAGTAACCAATCTTGAATACCTCGAGGGCATTTACGAGCAGCGGCTTCGATATTTAGAAGCCCAGGAGATGAAACTGGGGATCAGCAGTTCACCGCGAACACTGAAGCTTAAAATCCAGGAATACGCCAATACCTTGCAAGAGATTCAGAGACGACTTGACAAGCTCTATAACAGGCCAAAATCTCCTGAACTAAGTGCTGCCCAGGTCGTGCCAACACACTATATAGCAGCACTAGCAGGAAGAGTAGTCGTCGGACATGAATATGGAGATAAACTGAACATGGCACTTCCATCAGGAGATCTTTACGCACTTGCCTCATCGAATGCTCGCTGGCTGATGGAACTCGCCAACGTTGAGCGTTTTGCGGTTGATGATTGTATTATCCTGACCAACAGCAGAAACTTTATAGGATGGGCATCGCACGAAATCAAGACCATTGTGCTCGATACAACACTCCCTATTCCTGATGATTTAGAGACGCTCAAAGAACAGAAACTTCCTGTGGTTGAGAAAGGCTATTTTAATATTCCTCATTATAGACTGGTCTCATTCACCCCATCGTTTAGTGAACTGGATCATCTCGAAGTAACCTTAGCCTGCCTAGACTTCTACGATTATTATACTTTGACTCCGTTTTTTGATGAACCTCTCTTGACAGCATTGGACGGATCAAAGGTATCCATTCGGGAGAAGTATGGAAATACCGCGCTTACGTACAGTTCAACTGATCGTGGTACATCCCTGATCCCTACGCCAGTAAGCCTTCAGTGCATCATGGTCACGAAGGACGAACAGATTATCCTGATGCAGCGCTCCTTATCGGTTGCATTCTATCCAGACCACCGGTCAGCTTCATTTGAAGAAACAATGAATGCTCCCGACTTTGACCTGCAAAATAACAGAGCACGACCTGGTGATGCTGATTTTTTTGCAGGTGCCATCCGAGGACTAGAGGAAGAGTTCGCTATTCCAGCTAGTGCAGTGGAGAGTATCAAGGTGCTTTCCTTGAATGTCGAATACCTGACCCTCTCGGTGGATGTCATTATTGTTATAAAGATCAATCTTACATCAGAGGAGATCAAGCAAAACTGGCTACTAAAGGCCTGGCACAGGGACGAAGCATCTAGGCTTGCTCTGCTACCCACTGAACTGACAGCCGTAGTCGATAAATTGTTTAGCAGAACGCTGTGGCATCCAACTTCCAGGATGAGGCTAATCCAATTCTTGTTTCATACCTATGGAGTTGATGAGGTGGCGAGGGCAATTCAGGCAAGAGGAAATACATAACCGGACCGCGTTGTTTACTGTACAATTTAAGCCAGAGGAGGTCATGATGCCTGCCTTGTCAACGATAGCTCTCTTTCTGCTGGCGGCTTTGGGATTGTTGCTCATCCCCGGTCCCTCCGTCTTGTATATCCTCACCCACAGCGTCGCTCAGGGGAAGCGAGCAGGACTGGCTTCCGTCTTGGGCATTGAGTTGGCGGGCCTCATCCATGCGATTGCAGCAGCCCTGGGACTATCCGCGCTGCTGCTAACCTCAGCTCTCGCCTTTAGCATCGTGAAATATTTGGGGGCTGCCTACCTGATCTACCTGGGCGTGCGTACCCTCTTGGCTCGGGAAGAGCGCCAACAGACAGCGGTATCGGCTCCCAAGAGTTTCTCTCAGCTGCTCACCCGAGGCTTCCTGGTAAACCTGCTCAACCCCAAAACGGCGCTCTTCTTTTACGCCTTCCTGCCTCAATTTGTCAATCCTGCCAGAGGAGCAGTGGCAGGACAAATGCTCTTGCTTGGGGCACTGTTCGTCTTGCTGGCCTCCTGCACAGATAGCCTCTATGCCTTGCTCGGCTCGACAGTGGGGAAGTTGCTCACCAGGAATGCCGGCTTTCGACACCTTCAACGCTATGTCACGGGTAGTATATACATCGTGCTTGGCGTGACTGCAGCCGTTGCCGGTTCGGAGAAAAAGTAAGGGAGCGCAGTCCGAAGCCGATCACACTACAAGGCATGCTACGATTTGACGGCGACGACCAGGAAGCGATGCCTGGGCAGGTGAATCCCCTTGTCCGTTTGGAACCTTGCCACGTAGGCTTCCAGCGAGAGCCTATCCTTCTCTGAGTCAAAGTCTTCAAAGATTGGAACCCCTTGGAGAAAGACATCGAGGTCGTGATAGGAGGCAAAGTATTCGTCAAACAGCACATCTTGCCGATAAACTACTTCAAATCCCACTCGCTGTAATCGCTCTTCAGCTTGCTCGAGGGCCGAGGTCTTCCAAGCACCATATCCTTGACCTCGACCAAAGGTCTGTTTGAGTTCCCAGGCGTCTTTCTCGCCAATGCTGATCGTTAAAAAATAGCCTTTGGGTTTGGTAATCCGATAGCACTCCTGGTAAGGGGTAGGCCCTCTGCGGCTGTACACGAGATCAATGATGTTTCCCGCAAAGCTGGTCTGGGAGGCATCTTGTTGTTCAAACCGCACATTGGTTTGCTCTTGCAACTGCTGTTCTGCTTGAGCCAGTTTCAGCCGCTCCACAGAGCTATCGATACCGACAATCTCTTGAAAGTAACCTGCCATACGCAGGGTAAATCTGCCATCGCCACATCCAAGATCTAAGGCGACTTTGTCTTTTCCGCTGAGTTCAAAGAGCTTCTGCTCGAACATCTCTTCCGGATTGCCCTGTGGGTAGGTGGTAAGAGGTCTCGGAACCCCTTGAAACGTACCAAACTTCCTGGTGACTTTGTCATAAAACTGGCCTGTCATTCCTGGCACCATCCTTCCTGGCTGTCGTGCTCAGTATAGCGCCTTCAAGCGTTTCGGTCTAGATCGGTACAAGTAGCTGTGGATTGATACGAAGATGCAGTCAAAGCTACAACTTTTTACCAGCAAGGGGCGATGCTGGCACCTATCCGTCTCGGCAACGCGACTGCGTCGCTACAGCTTCGCTGTCAGCCGAGACGCAAGGAGACGCATCCCCACCACCCGTCCGCACCTCTCCCGCCCCTACGCGGCCCGCGTGAGTGAAGCGGTCATACGAAGATGCAGTTTACCGACGAGAGGCGATGCAAGCATCCCCACTCCACACAACCCCACTCCCGCCCCTACGAGGCTCTTCTATGAGGGGTCGCAAATCAGTATCAGCCGTTGGGGAAGCGCCAGCGGGTGGCGCTGCCAGGAAAGTCCTCAGCGGTCGAGATAAATGCGAATGCGACGCGGGGGTGCACGGCGTACAACACTCCCTGATTCGTATCTATCTCTTCCTGGTATTTCTGCTCGTAGGCTGCTTTGAATTTCTCAGAAACTGCGGGATCGGTAACCTCTTTGGCGATGCCTTCCACGATGACGGCTTCGTCAGCTCCGTCTGTGCAGACCACGCATCTTGGATCCGCCGCAAGGTTACGCGCCTTCTGCGAACTCGTGAAGGTGCTGAAATAGAATTTCTCGTCGAGCCAAGTGCCCCAGACCGGTACAACGTGCGGCCCTCCACCCGGCCGTGTTGTGGATAGCCAATAGTTGCGCGAGTTTGATAGGCGTTCCCTTGCCCAGCTCCAGGGAAGCAGTCCCTTACCCTCTGCGGGGTCGAGAATCCCATACTCCGGCGGCATACTCGGTCGGCTTACCTCGGGCTCAGCACGCTCTGACTTAGACATGATCTGTCTCCTCCCTTGTTCGTTTTCAACATAAAGTATAGCAAAATTTGCAAGGAAATGAAGCGTTGTGCAAAGAGCAATCGACCATGATGATATCTTCCAAATAGATGATACAATGCAACCTGAGAAATAAAAACACCTCAGCTACGAGGAAAATGCAAAAGACGGAGTTACCCGGTGTTGTAAAGTGAAAGAGAACGACAGATGGCTACCTACGTGAAAGCACCCTGTGACGAGGGCGTTATTCGCTCTGCTCCTGACACCGCCCCCTGCGCCCCGAATGTCGGGGTGTGGGTCCTGGTCGCAACCATCCTTGGATCAAGCATGGCCTTTATTGATGGTTCTGTTGTCAGTGTCGCGCTGCCGGTCATCCAGAGAGAGCTAAACGCAACAGCCACTGATGTGCAGTGGATCGTGGAAGCGTACTCGCTCTTTCTCGCCGCCCTCATTCTTGTGGGCGGCTCATTGGGTGATCACTTTGGGAGAAGGCGCATCTTTGCCATTGGCATTGCAATCTTCACTGTTGCCTCAATCGCGTGTGGCTTGTCGCCAAATGTGCTTCAATTGATTATCGCGCGAGCCTTTCAAGGAATTGGTGGCGCGCTGCTGGTACCAGGCAGCCTGGCGATCATAAGCGCCTCGTTCAGCAACGAGCAGCGCGGGCGAGCGATTGGTACCTGGTCAGGTTTTTCTTCTATCACCTCATTGGTAGGTCCGGTGCTCGGTGGCGTGTTAGTCCAGTACGCCTCCTGGCGCTGGGTCTTCTTTATCAATGTCCCCCTGGCAGCAGTCGTGCTCGGCGTTTTATTCTGGCGCGTGCCGGAGAGCCGTGATGAAGACGCGTCAGGAAGACTGGATTGGTGGGGCACTCTGTTCGTGACGCTTGGTTTAGGAGCGATCGTGTATGGGCTGATCCAGGCGGGTTCCCTTGGCCTGGGCAGTCCACTGGTGCTCATCGCTCTGGCTATTGGTATCGTCGCGCTCATCGCATTTCTCCTGGTAGAAGCTCGTACCCCGGCACCGATGGTCCCACTTACCCTGTTCCGCTCACCTACCTTTAGCGGGACGAATTTACTCACGTTCTTGCTGTACGGAGCTCTGAGTGGCTTAACCTACTTCTTACCTTTCAATTTGATTCAAGTACAGGGGTATACTCCCACGTTTGCTGGTGCCGCCTTTGTGCCGTTCGTCCTGATGATGTTTCTGTTCTCGCGCTGGACTGGTGGTCTGGTGAACCGCTTTGGCGCGAAGCTTCCACTGGTGGTTGGGCCGGTCATCACTGCCATTGGTTTTGTCCTCTTTGCCCTGCCAGATATCGGAAGTGGTGCGGGCAGCTACTGGATCACCTTTTTTCCAGCAATAGTCGTGATGGGCTTCGGCATGACCATCACCGTTGCACCGTTGACGACAGCGGTCATGGGGGCGGTGGAGCAACGTCACGCGGGTATTGCTTCCGGTATCAATAATGCCGTGTCCCGCACAGCCGGGTTACTCGCCATTGCAGTATTCGGCATTGTTGTCTTATCTGTCTTCACAAGCAATCTTGATAGCCAGCTGGCAACACTGCATCTAGCGCCCGGTGTGCAACAGCTTATCGATGCGCAACGTATCAAGCTGGCTGGCATCACCATCCCCACGAATGTGAGCGGTGGGGTGCAAGTGGCGCTCAAGAGAGCGATCGATGAGTCATTCGTGAGCGGTTTTCGCCTGGTCGCGCTCATCAGCGCAGCATTGGCCCTGGCAAGCGCACTCAGCGCCTGGTTGTTGGTTGAGGGGAAGAAACCAGCTCGCGCAGAAAGCACAGCCAAAGAGTCGCAGGCTTCTGCTTCTATAGTAGGAGCGGATGAACAGGAACCTCAAATATCCGCGGACTGAGCGAGAACTCTGTAAAGCGTATTTGATAGGCCCGAACCAGGCTCGACGTTTTGAGCAGGGGAAAGTATGGCCCACTCCAGGCGGAGTAGCCAATCGAGGAGGATTATTTTATGGCGAATGTTTCCAGTGTCAAGACGAAAGTCAAAACGGGTGAAGTGAACGGGTTCTATGACCCGCAATTTCAACGGGTAGCCGATGAATTCGTGCGCAATTTCGAGGAAAGGGACGAGGTCGGGGCATCGGTCTGCATCGCGCTCGAAGGCGAGACGGTCGTAGACCTGTGGGGAGGGAGCGCAGACCCCGCTACCAACGCGCCCTGGGTGGAAGATACGATTACACTCGTATGGTCAGCGACCAAGGGGGCGACTGCGCTGTGCGCCCATATGCTTGCTTCGCGAGGTTTACTTGACCTCGATGCGCCGGTAACGGACTACTGGCCGGAGTTTGGCCAGGCCGGTAAAGAGGGGATTACGGTGAGTATGTTGCTCAATCACCAGGCTGGTCTCGCAGCGCTGCGCCAACCCGTGCCCCCCGGAGCATTCTGGGATTGGGACCTGATAGTCAGTATGCTGGAGAAAGAGGAACCCTGGTGGAAGCCGGGCAGCATGCACGGGTATCATGGTCTTACGTTCGGATGGCTTGTTGGAGAGGTCGTGCGCAGGGTATCCGGCAAGTCGCTGGGGAGCTTCTTCCGCGAGGAAGTAGCGGAGCCGCTAGGTCTCGATTTCTGGATCGGCCTGCCGGAAGAGCATGAAAGCCGCGTAGCTCCCATCATTCCTGCGCCTCCTCCTGACCCGGCTGGGCCAATCTCACCGATGATGGCGGCAATGGTCGATCCCGCTTCTCTGCAAACCTTGCTGATGTTTAATACCGGGGGTCATATGCTCCCTGGCCCTGATGGGGTGTTCGGCTTTAACCTGCGGGCTGCGCGAGCCGCTGAAATCGGCGCTGCCGGTGGTATCACCAACGCACGTGGGCTGGCCGGAATGTATGCCCCGCTTGCCAACGGAGGCAGCATGAAAGGTGTCACCCTGGTGAATCGCGATACTCTGGCACGCATGGCGGCGGTTTCCTCGGCGAGCGCTCTCGATGCGGTAATACTGACTCCCACCCGTTTCGCGCTTGGCTATGTGAAAACCACCGATAACCGGCGCGTGCCGGGCTGCACCGAAAACGATAGCCTGATAATATCAGAAGAAGCCTTTGGGCATTCCGGCTTTGGCGGTGCCATGGCCTTTGCCGAACCTGCTGCCGGGATGTCTTTCGGATACGCGATGAACAGGATGGGTGATGGCATAGGACTCAATGTGAGAGGCCAGAGCCTGGTGGACGCCGCCTACCTCTCCCTGGGCTACACTTCCAATGCGTCGGGAGGCTGGCTTAAATATTAGCCATGTAGCGCGGGGTCGAGCTTTTCCAGCACGAAGTCGGCGAATTCACGAATGTGCCATTCAGATGGAACATAGACACCGCCAGATTTGAAAGCCCTGGAAGTCATGCCTAGCTGGGTCATTTCGCACACTTCCCAGTCCTGCTTGTTGACGATATCGAAGAGTTCGACGGCATCCATGGGGTCAAAGTCCGGCAAGGTCATGACTTCGGGGTCAAAGAGCCACTCGCAGACCACGCGGGAGCGGCCGGGCGATTCGGGCCATACCGTGTGGACAACGATGTGATCGTCGAGCAGGTTGATCAGTATGTTGGGAAGGAGCACCTCGCCGTAGTAGCGGCGCAGGTCTTCGGGACGCAGCCCCTTGAGAGGCGGGCGGCTGGCCTTGCCTGTGATGGTGAATGCTTCGATATCCCCGGCATATGTAGCCGCATCGCCATTGCCGTATGTCTTGCCCGAGCGGAAGCCGGGAAGTGCATCACATAGCTCGGGGTGCATGGGAGCGCAGTGATAGCACTCCATGAAGTTTTCGATTAGCAGCTTCCAGTTGGCCTGTACCTCGTAGGTGATCGTCTTACCGATCTTCAGTTCCCCGACTCCGTAGCGAGCGAACGGCTCGTAGCTCCCGAAACGCTGGATGATCTGCCGGTTAAGCTGGGCATCAGCAGGCGCAGGGCTGCCGGACAGGTTCAGACAGATAAAGCCCTCCCAGGTCTCCAA
>Ga0070698_100004769_pt1 | contig 14884 bp, 13 predicted proteins | sample KBSK1502metaG_FD_65477 | JGI IMG/M metagenome (GOLD analysis project Ga0070698, IMG submission 65477) | Corn, switchgrass and miscanthus rhizosphere microbial communities from Kellogg Biological Station, Michigan, USA - KBS K1-50-2 metaG | ecosystem: Host-associated > Plants > Roots >...
GCGCTGCGCGCGCCCTTGCCGGCGGCGCCGGCCTGCTTGGAGACCGTCGCCGTGTTGAACCCGTTGCCGCCGAGGAACTGGCCCTGCCAGCCCTGGTTGCGAGCGCCGGTCATGATCTTGGCCGGGATGCCGCCGAGCGACGTGATGAAGATCACGTCGGGCTTCAGCTGCACCGCCTGCGTCACGTAGGAGGAGAGGTCGGCGTCGTTCTTGCTGAACGGGATCGTCTTCAGCAGGTTGATGCCGTACTGGCCGACGGTGTCCTGGACGATCTTGCCGCCGTCGCTCGAGAACTTGTCGTCCTGCGCGACCAGCAGCACCCCGGTCTTCGGGTGAGCGTCGTCGACATATGACTTGATGTTGTCGGGGATGGCGGTCTGTTCGCCCAGGCTGTCCCGGAAGATGTACTTGCACGGCGTCGGGTCCGGGTTGTTGCAGTCGGGGACGATGTGGATGCCCGTGGTGCTCGTCGCCAGCATCGGCGTCTTCAGGCTCTCGGCCAGCGGATGCGCCGCAACGGCGGAGTTGGAGAGCGTCGGACCCAACAGCGCCAGCACCTGGCTCTGCTGGATGAGGCTCTGCGTCTTCTGGGCCGAGGTGGCCTTGTCGGACGTGTCGTCCTCGACCGTCAACTCGATCTGGGCTCCGTTGATGCCGCCGGAGGCGTTGATCTGCTTGACCGCGAGCAGGGCGCCGTCCCGGCTCTGCGGCCCGTAGACGCCTCCCGCGCCGGTGATCGAGTAGACCGCGCCGAACTTGATGGTCTTGCCCGCGTAGGAGTTCGCGTTGCCGCCGCCCCCCGAGCTGCCCGTGGACCCACAAGCGGCCACCATGAGGGTTGCTGCGACCCAACCGATGAGAAGCCTGCGGCTCATTTCATCCCCCCGAAAGGAAGCTTTCTTTGCAGATCCTTAACGTAGCAAACCTGCTGTCTTCGAAAGCTTAGAAACACTCCTACGCCTGGAGGCGCTTCAGGAGGCGAGGGATGTCGAGCTTGGGGTGCGGGTACTGCGGGTTCAGCGCCCGCAGCGTCTCCAGCAGGACCATGGTCACCGCCCAGTTGCGGTACACCTTGTCGTCCGCCGGAATCACGTACCAGGGCGCATACCGTGTGGAGCACCGGGTGATGGCCAGGCCGTACGCGCTCATGTAGTCGTCCCAGTAAGACCGCTCATTGATGTCCTGCTCGTTGAACTTCCAGTGCTTGTCGGGGTCTTTCAGCCGGTCGATGAGCCGCTTGCGCTGCTCGGCGTACGAGATGTGCAGGCAGAGCTTGACGATCGCGGTGCCCGACTCCACCACCTGCTTCTCGAAGTCGTTGATCTGGCCGTAGCGCCGCTCGATCACCGCCGGCGGAGCGAGGTTGTGGACGCGCGCGATCAGCACGTCCTCGTAGTGCGAGCGGTTGAAGATGCCGATGTCACCGGCCACCGGCAGCCGTCGCCGGATGCGCCACAGGAAGTTGTGCCGCTTCTCTTCCGGGCTCGGCTGCTTGAAGGGCGTGATGAGGACTCCCTGCGGGTTGAAGTTGCGCACCACGTGCGTGACCGTGCCGTCCTTGCCCGCCGTGTCCATGCCCTGGAGGACGACCAGGAGGGAGCGCTTGTGCTCCGCGTACAGGCGCTCGTGCAGCTCGAACAGCTCGCCCTGGTGCTTCTTGATGTCGCGCAGCGCGCGTGGCTTGCCGCCCTTCAGGCCGGGCGTCGTGTCCGGGTCGACGTCGGCCATGCGGAATCGCCCGTCCCGGATCTGCGCGCGCAGGAGATCGCGGACCTCCTCCTTCGCCACTAGAGTGTCGAGCTCCCGATGTCCCACGCATCTTCGCGTCCTTGGCGGCCGGGCGCCGCACCACCCCACGAAATCTGGCGATTTCGCGGGGACCCCGGTGGAGGCGCTGAAGCCTGCGTCAAGGGGCCCGGCGCTTCCTCGCTGCCCCCGCGACCACGACGCGGGGACCCCAGTGAGGTGGCACTCCTCGTCGCGCCACCCTTTCCTTGGCTCCGGCCGCCAACGCCGCGAATCTAGCGCGGGACACGAGAGCTCGCCACTCGGGGCGAGTGTAGTCGACCCCGGTCAGTCGAGCCCGGTTACTTCAGCTCGACGGGGACGACGTCCAGGTTGAGCAGGTTGTCCTTGCGCAGCACGGTCAGCGTCAGCTTGGCGCCGATGCGCGCCTCGACCATCAGCCGCTGCAGGTCGCCGGCCTTGGTCACGCCGACGTCGCCCACCGAGACGATCACGTCGCCCGCCCGCAGCTGGCCGCCCGCGGCGGGGCTGCCGGCCACGACCTCGTGCACCTCGACGCCGGCCTTGCGGCCCAGCCGCTCGGCGACGGGCGGCGGCAGCGGTCGCGTGCCACCAGCAATCCCGAGGTAGGCGCGGCGCACGCGGCCGTTCCTCATCAGCGCGGCCAGGATGGCCTGCGTCGTCGAGTTCATCGGCACGGCCAGGCCGAGCCCCATGCCGGCCACGGCGGTGTTGACGCCGATGAACCGCGCGCGGGAGTCAGCCAGCGCGCCGCCGGAGTTGCCCGGGTTGAGCGCAGCGTCCGTCTGGATGACGTCCTCGATGAAGCGCCGGTGCCCGTTGCCGTCTGCGGTCGCCAGCGAGCGGCCTAACCCGCTGACGACCCCCGACGTGACGGACCCTGAAAAGCCCAGCGGGTTGCCGATCGCCACGACCAGCTGCCCGACCTTCAGCTGCTCGGCGTTGCCGATCTTGGCTGGGGCCAGCGTCGCCGCGCGGGCGCGGACGATCGCCAGGTCGGAGAGCGTGTCGGCGCCGACGATGTCGACGTCGTACTCGGTGCCGTCGATGAAGGACGCGCTGGCCGCGCCGCCCGCCGCCACGACGTGGGCGGAGGTGACCAGGAAGCCGTCAGGGGTGATGACGACGCCGGACCCGGCGCCGCCGAAGCCGCGGCCACCCCGGCCGATGCGCAGGCTGGCGACGGACGGGAGGATTTTTTCCGCCACGGCGGTGACGATCGACGAGTAGGCGTCGAGGGCGGCGACTTCCGGATCCGGGGGCTCGGAGACGATGGGTTCTGGCATGGTGCTTACAAGATTACCAAGCAACAGATGGCCTAAACATGCGCCTTTCGGCGCAGCGCCTGGAACTCCTTTTCGAACCCGTCGACGATCTTTTCCGGGTCGGGGACCAGGCCTTCGTCCGTCGCCACTCCGAGCATCACGCCGCCCGCGTAGCTGAGGATGCTGATGCCGAGGCCGAGGTGGCCGGACTGGGGCACCCAGAACATCGCCCGCTCCAGCTTGCGCCCGGCGAGGAACAGCGGCTCGCGGGGCCCCGGCACGTTGGTCAGCACCGCCGTCGCCTTGCTGCCGAAAAAGCGGAGGCCCAGGCGTTCCACCTCGGCCGGCGCGAAGCCCATGACGTTCAGCACGGCAAAGGCGACGAGCGCCTCCGGCGAGCGCTTCAGCTCGTCCATCTCCTTCTTGATGGCGCGCAAGCGCTGGAGCGGGTCGGCGACGCCCACCGGGAGCGTCAGGAACACGAGGCCAAACGAGTTGCCCAGCTTGTGCGCTTGCTCGAGCGGCCGCAGGTTGACCGGCACCGACGCGCGGATCTCGAGCCCGTCGATCGGTTCGCCGCGCTGCTCGAGGTACCGCCGAAGCGCGCCGGTCGCGGTCGCGACAAGCACGTCGTTGACGGTCGCGCCAAAGGCCTTGCCGATGGCCTTGAAGTCGTCGAGCGGCACGGCCTTCGACCACGCGGCGCGCTTCCGGCGGCCGAGGTCTCCCTTGAACACCGTCGGCGGGTCGGGCGGCAGCACGACGAGGCGGCCCAGCCGGTAAGCCCCCTCGGCGATGCGGCCTGGGTCGGTCACGACCTTCATCGCGGCGGGCAGCCAGTCGAGCGGACCGGCGCTGTTGGTCTTCGCGTTCTCGTCCCGCTTGCGCCCGCGCGCCGGCGTCTGGGTCGCATCGGTCAGCGAAAGCATCACCCGCACGAGCGCGATGCCGTCCGCGATCGAGTGATGGATGCGCGCGACGACGACCGACGCGCCGTCGTAGCCGTCGACGAGGTGCACCTGCCACATCGGTTTGGTCATGTCGAGCGGCGTGCTCATCAACTCGCTGACGAGCTTCCGCAGCGCCCTGTCGCCCCCAGGCGTGGGGAGGGCGATGTGGCTGATGTGGTTGTCGATCGCAAACCGTTCTTCGTCCTTCCAGTGCGGCAGGCCGCCGCGCGTGCGCGGCCGCACCACGCGCTGGTGAAACCGGCCGAACGGCGCCAGGCGCTTGTCGAGCAGGGTGCGCAGGCGCTTGATGTCGACGGGGCCGTCGAGCGTCAATACGCCGGTGACCATCATCAGGTTGGTCGGGTCTTCCATCCCCAACCACGCCGCATCGACGCTCGACATCGGAACCAGCCGGGCCATAGCCGGCTCGATCCTACGCGCGGCCGATGCTCCCGGCTCCGCCCGATACGTGCGTTGGGATCCAAACTCTGGTCTCGCGCGGCGCGAGCACCCTTCAGGCGGCATTACGAATTCTTCACATCCAGCTAATGCCACAGGACGGCGCTCAGGATTGGAATGAAGCCATGAGCCTCGCCCCCCTTGACGAGCCGGCCGTCGCCCCAGCCGTCAACCGTCCCCCCGGCATCACGCGCCGCCAGGCCCTCGCCGCCGCGGTCGCCACGGGTGTCGGCGTCGGGGCGATCCGCTTGCTCGGCGGCTCGATGCAGCAGATCGCATCAAGGCAGGCTGCCTCGGGCACAGACTGGATCTCCCCGCTCAGCAGCGAGTCAGCCCGGGTCATGCACCTGCTGCGGCGCACCACCATGGGCTACAACGCGACCCAGCTCGAGGCTGCCCTCTCAGACGGATTCGACAAGACCGTCGACCGGCTCATCGAAACGAAACCCGCGGAGCCTCCCGCGCTCGCGGTCGCCTACACGCCCGGCGGCCGCTTCGCGGTGACCGACCTGCAGCAGTGGTGGATCGGCCACATGCTCACCACGCCGACGCCTTTCGCCGAGCGGATGACGCTCTTCTGGCACGGCCACTTCACCAGTGACTACCGCAAGACCGCGGACGACACCTTCATGTACTGGCAGAACCTGACGTGGCGCCGCATGGCCATGTCGGACCTGCGTTCGATGCTGATGCAGGTGACGACCGACCCCGCGATGCTGCGCTACCTCGACCTGGCCACGTCGACCGGCCAGAGTCCTAACGAGAACTACTCCCGCGAGCTCATGGAGCTGTTCACCATGGGCGCCGGCAACTACGCGGAGGCCGACGTGCGCGAAAGCGCAAAGGCGCTCGCCGGCTGGCAGCTGCCGCAGCCCGACTCGTACGCGACCGTGGTCGTGGACAAGAACAACAACGTGACGCGCAAGCTGCCGGTCTACTCCGGCCAGAAGTCCGGCGTGTTCAACGCGCGTCGCGCGTACAAGGGCAGCGTCACGTATCTCGGCAAGACGGGCGAGCTCGACACGCAGGGCGTGATCGATCGCATCCTCGCCCAGCCCGCGACCGCGCCGTTCATCGCCGGCAAGGTAGCGCAGCACTTCGTCACGGCGCGACCGAGCGCGACTTACGTGAAGAGCCTCGGCGACACCTTCCGGCGCACCAAATACGACATGAAGTCGCTGCTGCGCGCGGTGTTCACGAGCGCGGAGTTCACCTCTGACCAGAGCTACCGCGGCCTCGTCAAGTCGCCGACGGAGTTCATGGTCCACACCGCTCGCGCCCTCGGTCTCTCGCTGGGGTCGAAGATCGTCGCCGGCTCGGGCTCCGGCATGGGTCAGAGCCTGTTCGACCCGCCCGACGTCAACGGCTGGCCGAACAACGAGGCCTGGATCTCGTCGAACACCGTGGTCGAGCGCGTCAACTTCGCGACCGCGGCGCTCGCGCAGGCGAAAGGCACGCTGCCCTCGGCGTCGGACGCGGTGCACAAGCACCTCGACGGAGTGCTCAGCCCGCAGACGGCGAGGCTCTTCGACGAGGCGCCGGACGACCGCGCGCGCTGGTTCATCCTCCTCGCCTCGCCGGAATTTCAGCTCAAGTAGGTGCACGAAGAATGAACAGAGAGGTCGGCATCAGCCAGCTCAAGCGCCGCGACTTCTTGAAGGCCGGCCTCGTGTTCGGCGCCGGCGCCTCGGGCCTGGCCGCCGGCTACGCCGCGGTGCCGGACGCGTTCGCGCGCGCCGTCTACGCGGCCAAGAAGGAAGGCATGGCCAACGACAACATCCTGGTCATGATCCAGCTCGCCGGCGGCAACGACGGCCTGCGGACGCTGGTCCCGCTCGCCGACCCGACGCTGCACGACCTCCGGCCCAAGCTGGCCGGACCGATGGTGTCCCAGGCGCTGCCGCTGAACGCGCAGTACGGCCTGAACCACAATCTCGCCGGCATCAAGGGCCTGTGGGACAAGGGCAAGGTCGCGATCGTGCAGGGCGTCGGCTACCCCAACCCGACGTTCTCGCACTTCGAGTCGATCCGCATCTGGGAGACGGGCGACCCGACGCGCCGCCAGGTCGACGGCTGGCTCGGCCGCACGCTGGCGACGAGCTACGACTCCAACGGCCATCCGCTCACGGGCTGCGCGTGCGGCGCCACCGACGCGCCCGGCGCGCTGCGCGACCTGCAGGCCACCCTCACCGTGATCCAGAACCAGAAGACGTTCGGCTTCACGGGCGGGAGCGAGGTGGAGGCAGCGGTCGGCGCCCTGTACAAGGGCACGCCCGGCATCTACGGCGCACTGTTCGACACGGCGATCGCCACAGCCACCGAAACCATGGCCACGCTGCGCACGTCAGCGTCGACGTATCAGCCGATGGCCGATTACACCGACAAGGTCAAGCTCGTGTACTCATCGAAGAACCAGCTGGCGGCCGCGCTGCAGCTGGCGGCCGAGCTCATCGTCACGGGGACGGGCGTCAAGCTGCTCCACGTCACGCTCGGTGGATTCGACACCCACTACACCGAGCTCAACCGGCACGACGACCTCATGGGCTACCTGGACTCCGCTGTGTCGGCCTTCTATCAGGACCTGGCCGCACACAACATGGCGGACAAGGTGCTGATCGCCACGTGGTCGGAGTTCGGACGCCGGCCGCGAGAGAACGCGAGCGGCGGCACGGATCACGGCGCCGCGGCGCCGCTCCTGCTCATCGGCGACCCGGTGCACGGCGGGCTGTACGGCGAGGAGCCGAGCCTGACCAGCCTCGACAGCACCGGCAACCTCAAGTACGCCGTGGACTTCCGGTCCGTCTACCAGGAGATCCTCTCCGGGCACCTGGGCGCCGACTCGACGAAGATCCTTGGGGCGCCGTTCGACAGGGTGTCGTTCCTGAAGGCGCCGGTCGCGGTCTGAGGCGTTGCGGCTCCTCCTGCTGAAGGCCGCCGCCACGATGCTCACCGTCGGGGCGACGATGGCGTCGGCGGTGTACGTCACGTCGCACCTGAAGAACCCCTCGGCGCCGCTCCAGCCGGCCGTGCTCAACGCTTCAACGACATCGGTGGGCGGCGTCGCCATCGGCCCGGCGGTGCGGCCGACCGACGAACCCGCGATGACATCGACGTATGCGTCCTGATCTCGTCTCGCACCGGTTTGACGCCATGGGCACGAGCTGCAGCCTGCTCGCGATCGGCCGTCCGCACGCGGAGCTGCTCGAAGGTGAGCGCATGGTGCGCGGCATGGCCGCGAGGTTCACCCGCTTCTCGCCCGGCAGCGAGCTGTCACAGCTGAATGCGAGTGCCGGCGAGTGGCGCCGCGTGAGCGGCGATCTCTCTGCTGTCCTCCGCGCCGCGCTCGACGCTTACGCGATGAGCATGGGACTCGTCAACGCGGCGGTCCTCCCGTCGATGCTGGCGATCGGCTACACGCGAACGCTTGCCGAGGGCCCCGCCGTCGCGACGCTCGAGCAAGCGCGGCCGGCGCCGCCTCTGCCCGAAGTCCTCGAGGTTCGCGATGGAGAAGCTCGCGTCGCCGCGGGAGCCGGCATCGACCTGGGCGGGATCGCGAAGGGGTGGATGGCGGATCGGCTCGCCCAGGTCCTGGGACCCAGCTGCGTCGTCAACCTCGGCGGCGACCTGCGCGCGATGGGTGCGTGGCCGGTCGGTTTCGGCGACACGACGCTCCTGCTTCGCGACCAGGGCGCGGCGACCAGCAGCGTGCGGCAGCGCCGCTGGGGCGAGCTGCATCACCTCATCGACCCGCGCACGGGCCTGCCCGCCGAGACCGGTCTCGAAGAGGTGTCGGCCGTCGCGGCCGGCGGTCTCGAGGCCGAAGTCATCGCCAAGACCGCGCTGCTCCTGGGTCCGCACGGCGCGCCCGCGTACTGCGCGGCCCATGCCCTGGCGTGGTGGCTCGGAGGCCGCGGTGACGGCTGATCAGTTCTTCTGGGTGCTGGCGCGCGTCGCCGGGCTCAGCTCGTACGCGGCGCTGGCGATCGCGCTGGTCACCGGCATCGCGCTGCGGACGGCCGTCCTCGACTGGCTGGGGAGCAACCGCATGGTGCGCTCGGTCCACGAGTACACGACGGTGTTGTGGATCCCGCTGGCCGCGCTGCACCTGCTGGCTCTGCTGCTGGACTCCACGGCCCGCATCGGCGTGCTCGACCTGGTGGTGCCGTTCCACTCGAGCTACGGCACCCTGGCGATCGGGGTCGGCGCCCTCTCGCTGGACCTGCTGCTGGTCGTGACGGTGGCCGCCTACCTGAAGCGACGGATGCGCAAGGAGGTGTGGCTGTGGCTGCACCGTCTCGCGTACGTCGCTTTCGGGCTGGCGTTTCTGCACGCGGTGCTGAGCGGCACCGACTTCAGCGACCCGGTGGTGTCGGCGATCACGTGGGGGTCGGCGGCGGCGCTGGTGACCCTGGCGGTAGCGCGGGTGCTGGGAGGCCGCCTCCCGGCCTAGAGGGCCGCCGCGCCAACCGGCGATAGTCGCGACTATCGCCCATTCCGGGCCGCGAAGCAGGGCGATAGTCCGGACTATCGCCTACATCCCGCGCCTGGCGCGTCACGCCGCCACCCAGTGCCGCAGCTGGATGACCCGCCGCCGCAGCTCCTGCTCCGCCTCCAGCGGCGTGTCGATCTCCTTCCGCTCCCGATGCCATCGCTCCATCGCGAGGTCGAGCTGCGCCGTCTGCAGCCGCGACACCGTGAAGTAGCCGCGCACGCCCGCCCGCCCCATCGCCCGCATCCGCTGGGCCAGGCGCTGCCACGGGCTGGCCAGGATCTGCACCTCTTCGGGCAGGATCGCGCCCTGCCCGGTCGCCGCCTCCTTGCGCAGCTGGTCGACCAGGTTCTGGCCCTCGTACCGGATGCCGAAGATGAGCAGCGCGATCAGCCCCGCCGTGAACGGCCCGGTCATGATCAGCGTCCGCAGGTGGATTTCGACGATGCCGAAGAAGTTGTTCTGAATCGGAAAGATCGTCGCCCACGCGTCCCAGGAGAAGTGCGCGGCGATCGCGACCACAAACCCCGCGACGATCGCCAGCGCCTTGCGGCGCACGCTCGGCAGCTGCCTAGCGATGCCCACGCCGGCGCCGATATACGCCGTGTACGTGGCGTGCCCGAAGAAGAGACCCAGCACCTGCCGCCCGTACCACTGGATGCCCGCCGCAAACGCGCCCGTCCCCTCTGGCTGGTAGATCGAATACAGGTTGGTCATGTAGCTGACCGACTCGAGAAAGTTGAAACCCAATCCGACCGCGGCGCCGTAGACGATCCCGTCCACGACGTCGTCGAACTGGTCGCGCATGACGAGGAACAGCAGCAGCACCGCCGTTCCCTTGGCGAGCTCTTCCAGGATGCCGGCCATGAAAGCGAGCGAGGTGTCCAGCCCGGGACCCGGCACCAGCGCGTGCTGCGCCGACGACTCCCAGAGGGTCTCGCCCCACACGACAAGGCTCGTCGCGACGATGGCGCCCCACGCGGCGGCCACCAGCACCAACCGCCACGGCTCCTTGTGGTTGCGGTCCATGCGCCTGACGACGAAGAGCCCGAACGCCGTCGTGGGCAGGCACGCCAGAGCGCACACCGCGGCGATGCCTGGGCCGGCCGACTGCGTGAACACGAACACGTCGATCACCAGCAGCCACAGCAGGACTCCGAGCCCGATCAGGACCGCCGCGCGGATCAGATGGTTGCGGCGCGTCGCGCGGTCGCGGTCGAACGCGCGCACCAGGATGTAAGTCCCGAGCGTGATCGAGGCGACGGCGAGCAGCCCGTACAGCGACGCGCGCGCCGGGATGGTGTCGAGGTAGACGTAGTTGAGGATCGAGCTCGCGATCAAGGCGAGGATCACGAGCGCTGTGACGGCGATCGCCACGCCGTAGCGCAGCGGGCGCAGCCTGGATTCCGGATCCGCCGCGGGCGGCGCGGTGCGCGTGATCACGAGCGGTCGACCACCACGAACCGGCGCCCCAGCACCTCTACGGGCATGCCGTCTTTCCAGCGTTCGACGACGAACGTGTAGCGCCCGGGCAGCACGTAGTGAAACCCGGGTGGCACCTCGACCGGGATGACGCTGTCGCCCGCCAGCTGGGCCGGCGTCCCCGGCCCGACCTTGCCTTCGAGCGCCCCAAACGAGTCGTACCAGCGCGCATCGACGACCAGGCTGCCGGGCAGTGACCCCCAGTCGACCACGGCCGCAAACTCTCCCGCTCGCGGAAACTCCGAGCGGTCAGGTCCGTTCACCTGCTTGGTCGCGGGGTCGTACGCGTATACGCCGACGATGTGCGCCTTGATCCCGCTCGACTGGCCGGGTGGCTCGTAGTACACGAACTCGACCAGCCCGATGGCCAGGATCACCGTGCCGACGGTGGCAAAGATAAGCAAAGTCCTGTATAGCACGCGCAGCTGGTCGTAGGTGACGGAACTCAAGCCCGCTCAGTCGAATGGATTTGTCGGCGCGTTGTCAAGAAAGAAACGAAGGAGGTTGTGAGGAAATGCCACACCGCGCGTGGAGTGACAAGCGCGAGCGACAGTACGAGCACATCAAGGAAGGCCTTCTCGAGAGAGGCACGGGCGAGGAGAAAGCCGAAGAGATCGCGGCTCGCACTGTCAATAAGGAGCGCGCCCAGCACGGCGAGGCCAAGGAGGCCAGCCGTACCTCGATCGAGGACATGCCCGCCGGCCGCCGCGGAGGGCTGCGCTCCCACCGCGGGTCGCGCGGACCGACCTATGACCAGTTGCGCAACGAGGCCAGGCAGCGAGGCATCCGAGGCCGGTCGCGCATGAACAAAGAACAGCTGGAGCGCGTGCTGGGCCGCTGAGGCGCTGCCCTGCAGGGGGCAAACATCCACCCCAGCCGATACCGGCTAGCCCGCGCGTTCTAGCCTTTGGGTGGGGAGGCGATCCGTCGGAGGGATGAACAAGAGAGTCTTCAGCGCGATGGTCGGCGTCGCCGTCGCGCTTCCATCAGCCGTAGTTCAGTTCGCCCTGGTGGTCCATGCCCATCCGGCGGCGATCAACTTCTTGCCGTGGCTGGCGGTAGGCAACCTGGTGCTCCTGGCGGCGCTGGTCGCCGCGGCGGCCGACTATCCGCTCGCCGGCAGAGAGGGTCGCGCGGCGCTCGTGGGCTTCGCCGTCGCGCTGGTCATGCCGGCGCCCACCGCGCTCGACTCGATCCTGACGTTCTCGACGCCGCCGGAGATCCTGCTGCCGTACCTCTTGCTGCTGGGCATGCTCGCGTGCGCGGAGGCGGGCCTTTACCTGCTGGCGACGAGCACTGGTGCGGCGGAGAGGAGTTGAACCTCCACGACCTTGCGGTCACTAGCTCCTGAAACTAGCGCGTCTGCCATTCCGCCACCGCCGCTTCTTGGGGGCGAAAAGTGAGTATACCCAGGGCCTTCCGATAGCCCGATCCGCCCAAACGGACCTCTGACGTCAGCGGTGCGAAATTTCGCGTTACCAAGCGCCCCGCTGGCGCCAGACGTGCGAAATCGCGCGTCTGACGAGCCCTAAGCTCCTCCCATAACATGCGTCGCGCGGCCCTCGGGATCGTCTTGCTTCTCTCCGCGTGTGGTGGCGGGCAGCAGTCCACGCACAGGTCCACGGTTCGCTTGGCGACACCTGGGCGTGGAACAACGCTGCATGGCATCGCGCGGCCTCGCCGGACCCTCGCCCCGCTACTTGACGGCTCTCGCCTACGACGCCGACCGCAGGCAGTTCGTGCACTACGGGGGGCAAACCGCCAAAGGAACGTCGGACGAAACATGGCTTTGGGACGGTAATACGTGGCGCGCGGCGAACCCGGTCGACAAACCCGCTGCGCGGCGCGCTGCCGGCATGGCCTGGGACGCGGCGACTCATGCGGTGGTCTTGTACGGCGGACTTGTCGCCGACGCGTTCGAAGGCCATGATTCGGGCGACACCTGGACGTGGAACGGCAACGACTGGTCGGAGGTCGATGCCGGACCCGGCCTGCCTAGGGTTGCGCAAGAATCCCAGCCTGAGCGACGCGGGCAATCGGTTGCTCCTCTTCGGCGGCAACGTTGGCAACGTTGCGTATTTCGGTGACGTCTGGTCATGGCAGAACGGCACGTGGGCGCATGGGGATCACGCGCCGCGCCCGCAAGGACGGGGCGCCTCCGCGGTCGCGTGGGATGCGTCGACGTCGACGATGTTCGTGTACGGCGGTTTCGGCCTGAACGCCGCCGCCGGCCCCGGAGCACTGGGTACGCCGCTTGCCGACGGGTGGTCGCTCACCAACGGGGCGTGGAAGCAGCTTGGCGCCGAAGGGCCGGGTCAGCTCGAGTATGCGAACGCCATCTCGTCCACCTCTCGCTTCATGGTTCTGCTTGGCATGCAGTGCCCTAACCCCTCGGACGCCGCGTGGTCGTGGGACGGCACGAGCTGGTTGCGAGACGCCAGACCCGGCATGTCAGCGCGATGGGGAGCGGCGCTGGCGCAGGCGCCAGACGGCCAGGCTCTGCTGTTCGGTGGGTCGAGCGAGAAGGGCTGCTAGAGAGCTAGCTCGCGACGAACAGCGTGTTCCACGCCGCTTCGACCAGGTCGCTCGTGAGCTTCGGGCGCACTCCCCGCGCCGACGACACGTCGACCAACCGCTCGAGCAGGTCCCGCGGGTGGTTGCCCCGCAGGGGCCGGCCGCCGTACATCGTCTGGATCATCTCCAGCGCCGAGGGCTCGGGGGGGATCGTCAGCCGCTCACGCTCGCGTTCGAAGATGCGGCACCACATCTCCCACGTCGGGTCGGGCATCAGCACCTTGTAGGCGAGTCGCCTCAGGTACGCCTCGTCGAGCAGCTCCGCCGGCTTCAGGTTCGTGGAGAGGGCGAGCTGGGCGCGGAATGGGATCTCAACTTTGCGCCCAGAGGCGGTGAGGTTCAAGAAGTCGGTGTCCTGCTCCAGCGGCACCAGCAGGCGGTCGAGGATCTGCTTCGGCGACACGCGCTGGCGCCCCAGGTCGTCGATCAGCAGCACGCCGCCGTTGGCCCTCACCTGCAGCGGCGCGCCGTACACGCGGGGTCCGTCCTCCCACGTGGGCTCGAACATCTCGAGCTGAAACTCGCCGCCCACCTGGACCAGCGGCCGCGACACGCGGCGCCAGCGTCGGTCGGCCGGTTGGTTCGGCTCCAGGCGGTGGACGGCCCCGTCGAAGACCGTCATCACCTCGCCGCCGCCGACGTCGAGCGCGACGGGAATGACGATCGGCGCGCCCAGGAGCGACGGGATGCGCCGAGCCAGCGTCGTCTTGCCGTTGCCCGCCGCGCCGTAGATGAAGATCGAGGAGCGCGAGTTGACGGCCGCGCGCACCGCCTCCATCACGCCGGGCGCGAGCTCGATGCCGCTCAACGCCAGCGACACCTTGACCAGGTCGAGGGTGCCCGGCTTGGCCGCCTCGGCGAGCACCGCCTTGTACTCGGCCATCGACACGGGCGCGGGTCCGATATAGCGCGTGCTCGCGTCGCCGATCTGGTCGCTTCGCTGGCGGCCCTGCCTCGTGATGGCGTAGGACATGCGCTCGGGCAGGGGCCGGCCCAGCCATGGCCCCTGCTCCTGGGCGATGCCCAGCGCGTCCAGCAGGTTGCCGCCGGTCAGCGCCTTCAGGATCGGCTCGATGGCGTTGAAAGGCAGCGCCAGCGTCTCCGCCACCTCGAAGCCCGTCACCCGCGTCGCCGCGCCGGCGATGCGCAGCACCATGCCCTCGATCAGCGTGCGGTTGATCTCCGGAGGTGGAGGCGGCTCGATCTGGTGCTGGGTCGAGGGCGTCGCCGAGGGCACGGGCCGCGGCGCGTCGACATGCTCGAGGATGGCCGCGAAGAGCTTCTTGCCGAAGCGAGCGCGGTCGGCGTGGTCCGGAGCCTCGCCCTCGCGCCGCCGGGTGATCCAGTCGGGGATCTCCTTGAACACCACCGTGTTGCCGATCAGCAGCTGCACGTAATCCGGCTCGTTCGCCGCGACCCGAACGGCGATGCGGATCAGGTACCCCTGGCTCTTCAGCGCCGCCCAGCTCCGCTCCCACGCCACGTCGTTGTGGCCGGACCAGGTCTGGCGCACGGTGCGATCGCGCGCGATGGTCACGTCCTTGCGGTTCTGGTAGCGCCGGCGCACCAGCTCGGTCACGTCCTTGTCGACGTCCTCGGCGACGAGCGCCGCGAGCGGCAGCGCGCGGTCGTCGACCGCGGGCCGGTTCTTGATCTCGAAGATCGTGTTGGCCGTCGGCGCAAGCGCGCGGATGACCGAGGCGTGCCGAGGACAGAACGGCGTCCGCTCGATGAACTGGATGTGGCGCCGGCACCACCAGCTGTTGCACTTGCGCCCGGTCATGTCCGAGTACGCGCAGGCCCAGCCTCGTCGCTCGTTGCAGTCGCTGTACGTGCACACACCGGACGGCTTGTGGCCGTCCGAACGCGCGGGCAGCGGCTGCGGCTCTTCGGCCTCG
>Ga0070698_100004770_pt1 | contig 14880 bp, 12 predicted proteins | sample KBSK1502metaG_FD_65477 | JGI IMG/M metagenome (GOLD analysis project Ga0070698, IMG submission 65477) | Corn, switchgrass and miscanthus rhizosphere microbial communities from Kellogg Biological Station, Michigan, USA - KBS K1-50-2 metaG | ecosystem: Host-associated > Plants > Roots >...
CCAGGCGTACCAACGTCGCGCTACGGCAGAACAGCAATCGCCTCGATCTCGACTTTGTAGGCCGGATCGGCCAGTTGCTGGACTTGCACCAGCGTATTGGCCGGCGGATTCGCGCCTACGTACTTTGCGCGGACGGCAGCGACTTCGGGTGAGCGAAACTCCGAAATGCTGGTGACAAAGGTGGTCGTCTTGGCCACATGGCTGAAGTCGGCTCCCTGCGACTTCAGCGCCGCCGTCAGGTTGGCCATTACCTGTTCCACCTGTTCTTTCATCCCCGGCCCGACGACCTTCCCGTCGGCGTTGACGCCGGTCTGACCGGCGACGAACAGCAGCTTTCCGGACTTCACGACGTGCGTGTACGTCCCCGGCTGCGGCTTCGAAAGCCCCGGCGGATTGCTTCTTTCCAGTTTTTGAGCGGCGGTCGCGACAACGGCCACCAGGAGCAGCGACATGACGGTAATGGTGGTTGTCATGCGCTGTCTTTTACCACAACGGAGTTGATCGTCATGAACGCCAGCCTGGGCAGGACATCCGCGCGGCACAGGCACAGGACATGGGTGCTCACGCGATGCGCTCCGCGAGAGTCCGCAGGACATGCTCGGCTCGCACTTCGAGGTGCGAGGCTGGTTCAGGTACTTCTCGACGTCTCGATGCAGGATCTCTCGCGCGAAAGCGAGCGCATCTGGTCGGGGACTGGCACCGCGCGCAAGGCGTTCCGCGATGATGGCCCGAGCGGAATCTTCAACGGTCGCGTAGCCCATGCCAGCAAGCCTGGCGAGGAGCGTCGTCTTGCCCGCACCTGGCCCGCCGGTGACGATGACATGAGGCATTGATACCTGGCATCTGCGACGCCTGATGTTCGCGCTTCAGCCAGGCGGCTTCACAATCCCATGGAGCGCCCGCTGTCAGCCGGCAATGCGCCCTTGACGATGCGCGCGCACGGAAACATGCCGGCCCGCTCCAGCGCAAGCCTCGACCCCGAATTGCTCTCGTTGCATCTGGCGGCGGGAATGTGTCCTGTCTCGCGGCAGATCCGCTTGAGCTCCTGAACCAGGTAGCTGCCGTACCCCTTGCGCCGGAATGGTTCTGCAACTTCCATGTAGATATCGCCGTACGGCGGGTTGTAGTGAAAGAAAAGCCCGCCCGTCGCGACGATGCCGTGGTCCGATTCGAGTCCCCAGCCGCCGACGGGTTCGACGGTGTGAGCAAACACCTGTGCGCGATCCGCGTCGGTCAGCGGTCGCAGCCTGACGCCTGGCGCCCGGTGATCTGTGGTAACTGCGTCGCCGAAGAGAATCGTGTCGCTCGTCAAATCGACCGCGCAGTCGTGGAGCATGAGCGACAGCAGCACATCATTCGTCTGGGCTTCAATCGTTCGCGCACCGCTGACGCCCACGAGCCGCCGGAACAGCGGCAAGGCCGCCGCACGCCGCTCGGAAAGGACAAAAAACTCCTTGACGGTGGTCTTCGGTTCGGGCGGGGCTCCACCGACGGAACCGTAGCCCACCACCGCCTGCCCCATGTGAAACAGATACGACTGCGTGAAACCGCGAGCGTGCCAGGAGTCGTGCACGATCTGACAGTTCATCTCGCGCCGATACGCGTCGCGCATGCCGAGAATCGCGTCGAGTTGAACTGGATGGACGTCGATCGCCGGACTCGACGTCAAGAGCGACCGGTCCCTATTCCAGCCGCACGAGCCCGCGGCGCGTCGCCACCTTGACGGCTTCGGTCCGGCTGGTCACGCCAAGCTTCTCGAACAGGTGGCCCAGGTGTGTCTTGACCGTGCGCTCGCTGATGTCGAGCGCGCTCGCAATTTCCTTGTTCGCCTTGCCGTCGGCCATCAGCTTGAGGGCGGCCATCTCGCGCGGCGTCAACTGCACGCGGGTGACGCCTTCGGCGAGCTTCGCGGCAGCCGCGGGAGCGATGTACGTCTTGCCGGCGAGCACGTCGCGGATGCAGCCGACGAGGTCCTCCGCGGAAATGTCCTTCAGGACGTACGCCTTCGCGCCGGCTTTCAGCGCGCGCGAGATCTCGTCGTCGGTGTCGTAGGTCGTCAGGACGATGACGCGCGCCCGCGGATCGCGTTCGCGGAGCTGCCGCACCACCTCCACGCCTTCCATGCGCGGCATCCGCAGGTCGAGCAGCGTCACGTCCGGGTGATAGCGCTCGAAGGCTTCCACGCCCTCGACGCCATCGCCCGCCTCGGCGACGACATGCAGGTCGGGCTCCTGGTTGATGATGTTGGCGACGCCCGTCCTGAGCAGCGCGTGATCGTCGACGAGGAGGACGGTGGCCTTCGTCACAGCCACGGCCTCAGACGGCAACGTGCACCTGCGTCGGCAGATTCGACGGCTCCCACGCGAGGACGACCTCGGTCCCGCTGCGCGGCGCCGTCACGATCGTCAGCGAGGCGCCGATGCGCTCGGCGCGCTCCTGCATGCTGGTCATCCCGAAGCCGCTGCTCGTCCGCTCGCGCGTGATGCCGCGTCCGTCGTCCGCGATCGAGAGCCGCACGCCGATCGAGCGGACCGTCGACGCGCGAACGGTGATCCGCTGCGCGCGCGAATGGCGCACGGCGTTGGTCAGCGCCTCCTGCGCGATGCCGATGATCTCGCGCTCCACGACGTCGCCCAGGCGCGGCAACTCCTCGACGTCCAGGTCGATCGGCACCGTGCTCGTGCGCTGCGCGACGCCGGCGATCCGCTTCAGCGCGGCCGCGACCTCTTCACCATCGCTCACATTCGGGCGAAGCGTGCCGACGGATCGCCGCGCCTCGGTGAGGTGCGTGCGCGCGAGATCGACGGCCGTGTCCAGCTTCGCGGTGACCGACGACGGCAGGAACATCGCCTCGCGCCGCGCGCCCTGCAGCTGCATCAGGATGGCGGCGAACCCCTGCGCGAGGTTGTCGTGGATGTCGCGCGCGAGCCGGTTGCGCTCCTCGAGAATCGCCTTCCGCCGCTCTTCTTTTCGGCTCTGGTCGACGATGCGACTGTGGTGCAGCGCGAGCGCGGCCTGGCGCGCGATGGCCTCGAGGAGGCCGATGCGCCACCACTGCCCGTCGCCTTCCTGCGGCCGGCCGTTCGCCAGCGACATCCATCCGAGCACGCGCCCGCCGAGGATGAGCGGTGTCGCAATCGTCGATCCGCAGTCCATCTTCCGGCTGAACTCGCGCACCGGCTCCGGGAGCCGCGCATCGTTCGGTTCGTACTCGATGGTCTGACTCCAGCCGGGCGTATGCGTGAACAGGTGAGCCGCCATGCTCTGGAAGGGATAGGTGCCCTCGCACGGCGACTCGCTGGGATCGGCGCTCCAGTCCGGCATCTCGGGCGAATAGAGCCGACCGCTCACGTACGCCATCCAGAGATCGCAGCGCTGGTCGTCCTCATCGATCAACCAGACGCTGCAGGCGACGCTCTCGCCTTCTTCGACCATCGTCTTCGTCAACGCGCCGAAGAACCCCACGAGGTTCGGTTCGCGCACGAGCAATTCGAGCGCGTGCTTGACGACGTCGGCCTGCATCTTCGCGTTGCACTCGGCGCGGCCGCGCGCCGTCGCTTCGCGAACGAGCGCCGCGCGCAGCACCTCGGGATCGTTCGAGGCCAATTCCGGAGGCCGCGGTGTGCCGTGTCCTGCGCAGTCGGGTTCGTTGCTGGTCATGCTGTTCCTGCCCTGTTCCTGCCCGCCTGAAATTATCCGCCAGATCGGAGGACGCGGCCATCGTCCAAAAGTCGCAGACCGGCCTCGGCCGCACGTCATGCGTTCGTGTCGCGCGCACGACACATGCCTCGATCGACCTCCTGCCTGATTGGAAATGCACGCACCGAAGTTCAGAGTTGCATGGTCCAAGAGGGAGAAACGAAGGAGGTCAGTTATGACACGTTGGATAGCAGTACTGCTCGCGGTCGTCGGTGTGGCGGGTGCAGGTCAGGCGTACGCGCAGGAGTCGAACGCCGCGGGACCGGGACCCGTCGTGGTGACGATCATCCCCGGCGGCGCGACGTTCTTCACGGAAGGCACCGACGCGAAGGGACCGAGCTTCGGCAACTACGGTCTCGGCGGCAGCGTCGCGGTGAACTTCAACCGCTTCGTCGGCGTCGAGGGCGAGGTCGCCGGCGCGCTCGGCATCACGCAGGACCTGGCGCTTCCGGGCGGAACGTCGAATCTCAAGACGCCGAATCTTCTCAACTACAGCGGCAACCTCGTCATCTCCGCGCCGAACAGGAGTTCGGTGGTTCCGTACGTGACGGGCGGCGTCGGCGGCCTGAGCGCGTTCAAGAAGGAGTCGCTCGGCATCCTCGACAACCACACGTTCTTCACGAGCAACGTCGGCGGCGGCGTGAGCTGGTACGCCGGGCGCTGGGGCCTGCGCGGCGACTATCGCTTCATCGCGCTGAAGTCCAAGGACGACGCGCCCGCGTTCTTCGGAAACGAGACGCGGTACGGCCATCGCGTGTACGGCGGCGTGCTGCTGAACGTGCGCTGAGAGGACACACATGGCCAAACGGATGCTCGCAATGCTCACGCTCACAGTCCTGTTCATCACAGGGCTGGGATTCGTGAAGTTCAAGCAGATCCAGACAGCCATCGCCCAGGGGGCGGCGTTTCAGCCGCCTCCTGAAGCGGTGACGACGGTGGTCGCCGAGCAGGAGCGGTGGCCTTCCACGCTCAACGCCATCGGGACGATGGCGGCAGTCCGGGGCGTCACCGTCTCCGCGGACCTCGCAGGCATCGTCCAGGAAATCCTGTTCGAGTCGGGTGAGGCCGTCCGCGAGGGGCAGGTGCTCGTCGTGCTCGACACGCGGCAGGAGCAGGCACAGATGGCGGCCGCGGAAGCGCAGCGCGTGCTCGCCCGGCTCAATTTCAACCGGATGCAGGAACTGCTCGATCAGAAGGTGGTGTCGAAGGCCGAGTACGACAGCGCGACCGCGGAGTCGCGGCAGGCCGAGGCACGCGTCGGTGAAATCCGCGCGGCGATCGAACGGAAGACGATTCGGGCGCCGTTCCCGGGGATCCTCGGCATCCGGCAGGTCAACAAGGGTCAGTACCTCGCGGGCGGCGATCCCGTCGTCCCGTTGCAGTCGCTGAACCCGATCTACGTGAACTTTGGCGTCCCCCAGCAGGCGATCGGCCAGGTGCAGATCGGGCGCGCCGTGCGCGTCACGACCGAGCACCTGGCCAACGCCGCGTTCGCGGCGCGCGTCACCGCGATCGACTCGGTGGTGGACCAGACCACGCGCAACATCCAGGTGCAGGCGACGCTCGCCAACCCTGCCGGCAAGCTGCGGCCGGGCATGTTCGTGCAGACCGAGACGCCGCTCGGCGCCGAGCAGCGCCTGGTCGCGCTGCCCGCATCCGCGATCAGCTACGCGCCGTACGGCGATTCGGTGTTCGTGGTCTCCGACCTGAAGGATGACAAGGGCCGCAGCTATCGCGGCGTGCGACAGCAGTTCGTCAAGCTCGGGCCGGCGCGCGGCGATCAGATTGCCGTGATCTCCGGCATCAACCCGGGCGACGAGGTCGTCACCTCCGGCGTGTTCAAGCTCCGGAACGGCGCCGCCGTGCTCGTCAACAACAAGGTGAAGCCTGGCAACGACCCCGCGGCCAGGCCGGAGAACAGCTGATGAAGTTCACCGATCTCTTCGTGAGGCGACCGGTCCTCGCGATCGTCGTCAACCTGGTGATCCTGATCGCCGGGCTGCAGTCGATTCGCGCGCTCAGCGTCCGGCAGTACCCGCGCAGCGACATCGCGGTCGTCCGCGTGACGACCGCGTACGTCGGCGCGAACGCGGACCTCGTGCGCGGGTTCATCACGACGCCGCTCGAGCGCGTGATCGCGAGCGCCGACGGGATCGACTACATGGAGTCGTCGAGCGCCCAGGCGGTCAGCACGATCACCGTGCACCTGAAGCTGAATTACGACACCAACGCGGCGCTGACGCAGATCCAGGCGAAGGTCGCGCAGGTCAGGAACGACCTGCCGCCCGAAGCCGAAGCGCCGGTGATTCAGCTCGAGACGGCGGATAACCAGTTCGCGGCGATGTATCTCGGCTTCTCGTCGTCCGACCTCGATCAGACGCAGATCACCGACTACCTCACGCGCGTGGTGCAGCCGAAGCTGAGCGCCATCAGCGGCGTGCAGCGGGCCGACATTCTCGGCAACCGGACGTTTGCGATGCGCATCTGGCTCAAGCCCGACGAGATGGCCGCGCACGGCATCTCGCCGGCCGCGGTCCGCGACGCGCTCGCCCGCAACAACTACCTGTCGGCGCTCGGACGGACGAAGGGTTCGATGGTGTCGGTCAACCTGATCGCCAACACCGACTTGAAGACGACCGAAGAGTTCCGTCAGCTGGTCGTCGCCGAACAGAAGGGCGTCGTCGTACGACTCGGGGACATCTCCGACGTCGTGCTCGGCGCGGAGAACTACGACCAGGACGTGCTGTTCAACGGCGAGTCCGCGACCTTCATTGGCATCTGGGTGCTGCCGACCGCGAACGCGCTCGACGTGATCAACCAGGTGCGAGCCTCGCTCCCCGCAATCCAGGCGCAGCTGCCGGCGGGCATGAAGCTGGGGATCCCGTACGACTCGACCGACTACATCAAGGACGCGATCAACGAGGTGCTCAGCACGCTGACCGAAACGCTGCTGATCGTCATCCTGGTGATCTTCCTGTTCCTCGGCTCGTTCCGCTCGGTGATTATCCCGGTCGTCGCGATTCCAGTGTCGCTCATCGGCGCCGTCTTCCTGATGATGGTCGCCGGCTTCACGATCAACCTGCTGACGCTGCTCGCCATCGTCCTGTCGGTCGGCCTCGTCGTCGACGACGCGATCGTGATGGTCGAGAACATCGAGCGTCACATCCACAGTGGTCTGCGGCCGCATCAGGCCGCGCTCGCGGCGGCCCGCGAGCTGGTCGGCCCGATCATCGCGATGACGATCACGCTCGCGGCCGTGTACGCGCCCATCGGGATCCAGGGTGGCCTGACGGGCTCCCTTTTCCGTGAATTCGCCTTCACGCTGGCGGGCGCGGTGATCGTCTCCGGCGTCGTGGCGCTCACCCTGTCGCCGATGATGGGCTCGAAGCTGCTGCGCCCGGCCGAAAAAGAGCGCGGCTTTGCGGCGTGGATCAACCGGCGATTCGACTCGGTCCGCAACGGCTACATGCGCGCGCTCGGCTCGACGCTCCGCTACCGGCCGGTCGTGCTGACCCTGTGGGTCATCGTCGCGCTGCTGATCGTGCCGTTCTACATGTTCTCGAACCGCGAGCTGGCGCCCGCCGAAGACCAGGGCGTGGTCTTCTCCGCGATCCAGGCGGCGCCGAACGCGACCATCGAGCAGACGAAGCTGTTCACGTCGCAGATCCTCGACGTCTACAAGGCGCTCCCCGAGACCGCCGCAACCTTCCAGCTGATCTTCCCCAACGGCGGGTTCGGCGGCATGGTGACCAAGCCGTGGAGTGAACGGACGAAGACCGCGCAGCAGCTGCTGATGGAATCCTACGGACCGATGTCGAAGATTCCCGGCATTCGCGCGATTCCGCTGACGCCGCCGCCCCTTCCAGGAGGTGGTGACTTCCCCGTCGACCTGGTGATCGGATCCGCCGCGGAGCCGCAGCAGCTCAATGCCATTGCCGGCCAGCTCGTGCAGAAGGCGTTCGCATCGGGCATGTTCATCTACGCGGACTCGGACGTGAAGTTCGATCAGCCGCAGGCCGAGGTGGTCTTCGATCGCGACAAGCTGCGCTCGCAGGGCGTGGACCTCAGTCAGGCCGGACGCGACCTCTCGGTGCTGCTCGGCGGCAACTACGTCAATCGCTTCAGCATCCAGGGACGCAGCTACAAGGTGATCCCGCAGATCGAGCGCGCCGATCGGCTGACGACCGATCAGCTCTCCCACATCTACATCACCGGATCGAACGACAAGCTCGTTCCGCTCTCGACGTTTGCGAGCCTGAAGACGAGCGCCGAGCCGAGGGAGCTGAAGAAGTTCCAGCAGCTCAACGCCGTGCGCATCCAGGGTGTGATCCCCCCGCCGGTGCCGCTCGACAAGGCGCTGACGTTCCTGGAGAACGAGGCAAAGACCCTGCTGCCGCAAGGCTTCACGATCGACTATGCGGGCGAGTCGCGCCAGCTTCGAACCGAGGGTGGCACCTTCCTCACCACCTTCCTGCTGTCGGCGATCCTGATCTACCTCGTGCTGGCGGCGCAGTTCGAGAGCTTCGTCGATCCGTTCATCATCCTCGCGGGCTCGGTGCCGCTGGCGCTGTCGGGCGCGCTGCTGTTCTCGTTCCTCCAGTTCACGACGCTGAACATCTACAGCCAGGTGGGGCTCATCACGCTCGTCGGCCTGGTGTCGAAGAACGGGATCCTGATCGTCCAGTTCGCGAATCACCTGCAGGAGACCGGCAAGGACAAGCTCGCCGCGGTGATCGAGGCGGCCGGCACGAGGCTTCGCCCGATCCTGATGACGACCGCGGCGACCGTCGTCGGACACATGCCGCTCGTCTTCGCCACCGGACCGGGCGCAGGCGCGCGCAACAGCATCGGGACGGTGCTCGTCAGCGGAATGATCGTCGGCACGCTGTTCACGCTGTTCGTGGTGCCGTCGATCTACGTGCTGCTGGCGCGGCGGCGTAGCGTGATGGCGGACGCGCGGGCGCGCACCGCGCGCGTGCCGGAGCTGGCTGCGGCAGTCGCGATCGTGCTTGCGATCGGGATAACCGCCTCGCCAGCTTCGGCACAGACCGTCGTAGGGGCCGACCTTTCCGCCTCCGCCAAGGCTACGGCGGACCCGCCGAAGCGCGAGCGCGAAGGCGGGCAGGTCGGCCCGTCCGGCGGACTGCGCCTGACGCTCGACGAGGCGGTGCGCCGCGCCGTCGAAAACAATCCCGACCTCGCCGTCGTCCGGCTCGACACGGAGGTCGAGGCCGCCCGCGTCGGCGAGTCGCGCAGCGCTTATACGCCGGTGTTCTCGACGACGCTCGGGCGCTCCGGCAACACGACGCCTCCGTCGAACTTCCTGCTCGGCGACCGCGGCGTGGACGTCAACGACTGGTTCTCATCAACCGGCGTACGGCAGCGGCTGCGCCTCGGCGGCGGCACGTGGAGCGCGTCGTGGGACAGCGCGCGCACGACGACGAACAATCCAATCAGCAGCTTCGACCCGAGCCTGCAGGCGGGCTTCGAGCTGGCGTTCTCGCAGCCGCTGCTCAAGGACAGGCGCGTCGATTCGGCGCGCTATCAGTACGTCATCGCACGACGCAACCAGGAAAGCTCCGAGCTGCGCTTCCGCGAGTCGGCGGTCCAGACGATCGCGACGGTCAAGCAGGCGTACTGGACGCTGAAGGCGACGCGCGCCAACGTGCTGGTGCAGCAGCGGTCGCTGGAGCTCGCGGAGGAGCTCGCGCGCCAGACGAAGATTCGCGTCGACGCGGGGCAGATTCCGCCGCTCGATCTCGTCCAGGCGGAAGCGGAGGTCGCGCAGCGGCGCGAGAATCTCATTCGCGCGCGGACGGGCGATGCGGACGCGGAGGATCGGCTGCGGCGGCTCATCATGGATCCCGCCGACGCGTCGTTCTGGCGGACGCGCCTCGATCCCGTCGAGGAGCCGGCCGGCCAGGGCGCGCTCCCGGACGTCGACGCCATCGTCGAGAAGGCGCTCGGCGGGCGGCTCGACGTCTCGCGCGCGAACCTCGATCTCGAGAACGCGAAGGCCACGGTGGAATTCCTGAACAACCAGCGGCTGCCCGACGTCCGCCTCGAGACGTCCTACCGCGGCAACGGGCTCGCCGGCAGCCAGTTCATTCGAAGCGGAGGATTCCCCGGGACGATCGTCGGCGCGCGCTCGCGCGGATTCGCCGACGCGCTCGGCCAGGCGTTCGGGCCCGATTACCCGGCGTGGAGCTTTGGCGTCACGGTGAGCTACCCGGTCGGGCGCAGCTTCGAGGAGGCGAGCCGCGCGCGGGCCGAGGTCGAGACACGCCAGACCGCGGCGCGCATCTCGAGCCTGCGATTGGAAGCTGCCGAGACCATCCGCCAGGCGGGACGCCAGATTGGGAGTACGGCTGAGCGGATCGACGCGGCGCGTGCGGGCGCCACGCTTGCGCAGCAGCGGCTCGACGCCGAGCAGCGCCGGTACGAGGCGGGACTCTCGACGACGTTCCTGGTGACGCAGGCGCAGCGCGACCTGCTGCAGGCGCAGGTCAACCTGCTGCAGACGACGCTCGATTACGAGTCGGCGATGGTGAACTTCGAAGCGGTTCAGCAGGCGCCGGCCGGCATCACCGGCGACGCGCTCGGCGTGCGCGGGGCGAGCGTCATCGCCGTGCCGACGCCGGCGCCGCGCGGATTGTTCCGGCAGGCGGCGGGAGCCGGGTTCTAAGAAGGCGAGGGGGCGATGCTGCGACTGCTCGTTGTGTTCGTTCATGTGTGCGCCGCGATGGGGATCTTCGGCGCGGCGGCCATCGAGGGCGCGTCGATCCTTCAGTTGAACCGGCCGGGTGGGATCCCGATCAACGCTGCAGGGCCTCGGCCTGTCGCGGCGCCTTGGCTCGCTCAGCTTCGCGCTGCTCCTGCTCTCCGGCATCTACCTCACGCAGACCGTGTGGGGGTGGGAGACCGCGTGGATCAGCGTCTCGATGTCGAGCCTCTTCGTCATCGTGGCGGTCGGCGCGACGGTCAGCCGTCGCGCCGTCGGCCGGCTGCGCGGGGCGCATGACGTGACGGGCGCGTACGACGCGCTGATCAGGTCGTTCCTGCTTCGCGCGGTGCTGCTGCTCGGCATCGTCTTCCTGATGACGGTCAAGCCGCCGTTGAAGGAATCGCTGGCCGTGATGGGCGCCGCCGCCGGAGCGGGATTTCTCATGGGCCTGCCGTCGTCCGGCCGCCGGCGCGAGATTCGGGCTGCGTAGAGGCAGGTGAGGCGTGGCAAGCGCGTTGACGAAGTTGACCCAGGTCCTGTTGCGCCTTTGCGCGGCAGGCTTCCTGTCGCGCGGCGCGGACGAGCGATACCGGCTGGTCTCAGGCCGCTAGCAGCCCACGGCGCGCCGCCGCGGCAATAGCCTCGGCTCGGCTCGCGACGCCCATCCGGGCAAAGAGGATCGCGAGCGACGATTCGATCTCGCGGTCGTTCACGCCAAGCTGCCGTGCGAGCTCGCTCGTCGCGACGCCGCTCGCCAGCTGTTCGAGCACGCCGCGTTCCCACGGGGTTATGTGCAGCACAGCCATGTTCAAAAACGATAGTCCACGATTGTGAATAGATTGTGTGTCGATCAACTCCACGCCGGCTGATACCGGTAGAGCCGGTCGGTTGACCACCGTACCACGGTCGCCAGCAGCAGGCTGACGAACCGATCGCGCTCCCAGGCGCCTAAGACGCCGCGCTTCTGCTTCTGGTTCCCGCGCGCCGGCCGGGGTAGATGTTGTCCACGAAGATTGGATACGCGGTGTGCCGGAGAACGGTTTCAACCGGCGGGGATGACCACGATGGCCGCTTCGCGGCGTACACGGAGCCTACGAAAGTTACTGTGCCGCAGCCGCGCGGGGCCGGCCGCCGGGCCAGAACTCTTTCCCGTCGTCCCTGACGGCCTTCATCCAGAGCGCGCCGGGACGACCGTCCTTCATCGGATGACCGGTGATGGTGACCTTCGTGCCGAACTTCAGGTCACCGGGACGCACGCCGTTGCGCAGCAGCGTGCTCGGCCCTTCGGCTTCGAAGCCCCACGTCGTGACCGAGCCGTCCTTGTTGGTCACGTCCACGAGCAGCCACGAGTGCGGGTTCGTGTACTGGAACTCCTTCACCGTCCCCTCGAGCGTGACTTCCTTCTGATCGTCGAACATCACCGCGGAGTGATGCGCCTCGACGCGCAGCGTTGCCGCGACGAGCAGCACCGCGCCAATCACCGTGACGAGTCGACCGATCATTTCGCAGGCTCCTTCGGCTTGTCGTCGAACGTGAAGTCCTTGTAGTTGGTGCTTCCGTCCGGCGTCTTGAAGACGTCGTTGTTCGGGTTCTCGTTGCAGTTCCAGTAGCGGATGCGCAGGCTCTTGTCCTCGTTCGGCACCTGGTTGTAGCGCCGCTCGATGTACCACGGCTCGGTGTAGAGCGCCGTGTCGTAGAGCCACACGTCGGCCTTGACCGTCGTCGGGCTGATCTTCTGCCAGATCTCGACGGTCTCCATCTTCTCGCTCTGCGCCGGCTGATTGCGGCCCATCGACCGCTCCATCAGCTGGTTCGTGTGGATGACGAGCTTCTGCCCGTCCCAGAACCCGATCGAATCGCCGTAGTAGAGCGGATAGCGTTCCTCGACCGGCGGATGATCGCGGCCGTCGGTGTAGATGCGGCGGACGTTGTTCACCGTCTCCGACGTGAGCCAGGTCTCCTCGGGCCGGACGATGAATTCGCGCATGAACGGGATGACGAGCCAGCGCGGGTACCCCGGCGGTCCGCACTGACTGAGGTTCTCGTCGTACTCGATGCCGCTCTTTTCGTTGTCCGAGCCCTGCTTGAGCGCGGCCTGCGCGGCAGCGGTCAGCTTTGGCGCGACGCCGCCGGGGCCCGGCGCAAAGAAGTTGCCGCCGCCCGACGCCATCCAGAGGCCCGACCAGTCGGGCATCTGCGCGAAGGACGGCATCTGGCGCCCGCCGCCCGGCGCGGCCTTCTTGAGCGCGGCATAAAGCTCGGAGGCGGTCGCGTATTTCGTGCCCATCGCCAGCATCCGGCGGAATTCGTCGGGCGCCTGGCGGTTCGCCTGCGCGAGCGCGGCCGTGCCGGTTGCCAGGATGAGAAAGCCGGCCAGGACGAGATGTCTCATTGCCATAACGCGTTGCGAATTATAAGCTACCCGCCACTGAGGTATTGACGAATGGCGAAGAACGGATCCGTTGATCGTCGGGATTTCCTGAAGAGCGCAGCGGTGACTGGCGCGGCCCTCGTCGGAAGCGCCGCCGGCGCCGACGCGCAAACGGCACCACCGGCACCGGCTGCCGCCCCGCCCGCTCCCGGGACCGCGCCCGTCGCGCCGCGCGAGGCCGACCCGTCGCCCGAAACCGACATCGTCACCACGGACCGCCCGGGCGGCGACTTCATGGTCGACGTCCTCAAGGCGCTCAACTTCGAATACATCGCCGCGAACCCCGGCTCGAGCTTCCGCGGCATCCACGAGTCGATCATCAACTACGGCAACAACACCAGCCCCGAGTTCATCACGTGCTGCCACGAGGAATCGTCGGTCGCGATGGCGCACGCCTACGCGAAGGTCGAAGGCAAGCCGATGGGCGTGCTCGTGCACGGCACCGTCGGCCTGCAGCACGCGGCGATGGCGATCTACAACGCCTACTGCGACCGCGTGCCGATCGTCATCATGGCCGGCAACACGCTCGACGCGACGATGAGACGGCCGGGCGTGGAGTGGGCGCACAGCGTGCAGGACGCGGCGGCGATGGTGCGCGACTTCATCAAGTGGGACGACCTGCCGTGGTCGCTGCCGCACTACGCCGAGTCGATGGTGCGCGCCTACAAGATTGCGATGACGCCGCCGATGATGCCCGTGTTGATCGTCCTCGACGGCGGGCTGCAGGAAGATCCGATCTCGGCGGAAGTGAAGGAGCGGCTGCGCATCCCGAAGCTGACGCTGACCTCTCCGCCGCAGGGCGAGGCCGGCGCGGTCGCGGAAGCGGCGCGGCTGCTCGTCAACGCGCAGAACCCGGTGATCATCGCGGACCGCGCCGCGCGGACACCGGCGGGCATGACGCACCTCGTCGAGCTGGCGGAGCTGCTGCAGGCGCCAGTGGTCGATCAGGGCGGCCGCATGAACTTCCCGTCGCGCCATCCGCTGAATTTGACGTCGGCTGGCGGCCGGCAGTTGATCGGCAACGCGGACGTCATCCTCGGCCTCGAGCTCACCGACTTCTGGGGCACGGTCGACTCGTTCCGCGACTCGCTGGTCCGCAGCTCGCGCTCGATGGTCAAGCCGGGCACGAAGCTGATCAGCATCACCGCCGGCGACCTGTATGTGAAGGGGAACTACCAGGACTTCCAGCGGTACCCCGAGGTCGACATCGCGATGGCCGCCGACGCCGAGGCGACGCTGCCGGCGCTCGTCGAAGCCGCCAAGAAGCTCGTCACCGGCGACCGGCGCCGCGTGTTCGACGAGCGCGGCAAGAAACTCGCGGAGACGCAGGCCAACGCGCGCGACCGCGCGCGGCTCGAAGCGACCTACGCGTGGGACGCGAGCCCGATCAGCACCGCGAGGCTGACCGCGGAGCTCTGGGCGCAGATCAAGAACGACGACTGGGCCGTCGTCTCCGAAAGCGGCAACACGAGCGGGTGGTCGCGGCGCCTGTGGGACTTCAACAAGTCCTATCAGTGGGCCGGAGGGTCGGGCGGGGCGGGCGTCGGCTACGGCGCGCCGGCGGCGGTCGGCGCCGCGCTGGCGCACAAGAAGCACGGCCGGCTCTCGGTGACCATCCAGGGCGACGGCGACTTCATGTACGCGCCCGGCGTCTGGTGGACGGCGGCGCATCACAAGATCCCGCTGCTGGCGGTGATGCACAACAATCGCGCGTACCACCAGGAAGTGATGCACGTCCAGCGCATGGGCAACCGGCACAACCGCGGCATCACGCGCGCGCACATCGGGACGACGCTCGAGGATCCGTTCATCAACTACGCGCAGGTCGTCAAAGGGATGGGCGTCTACTCCGAGGGGCCGATCAGCAACCCGAACGACCTCGGCCCCGCGCTGAAGCGCGCGCTCGACGTCGTCAGGAAGGGCGAGCCGGCGCTGGTCGATGTCGTCACGCAGCCGCGGTGAGGGCGAGATGAAGAACTATTTGAGTCTCGCGTCAGGGGTGTTCGTGATCGCTGTGGCGGGTCCG
>Ga0070698_100004771_pt1 | contig 14879 bp, 15 predicted proteins | sample KBSK1502metaG_FD_65477 | JGI IMG/M metagenome (GOLD analysis project Ga0070698, IMG submission 65477) | Corn, switchgrass and miscanthus rhizosphere microbial communities from Kellogg Biological Station, Michigan, USA - KBS K1-50-2 metaG | ecosystem: Host-associated > Plants > Roots >...
AAAAAGAAGGGGCCCCGAACCAAGGCCCCTTTTACAAGCCACCATCCTCTTCCACCTAAGAGGTCGTTTAACGATCAGAAGTTGATTGACGACTGGACAGCGGACTCGTTACATTCTTGCAACTGCACTCCATTTTCGCTTTGTAACGGCGGTTCTTCATAGGTCAGCACTGGCGTCACCCTCTGATCTGCTGTAATAATGTATATAAAAAGAGCTTTTTTTATTTAATTTTCGATGCTTAGAGTAACAAATATGATACCAATAATGGTTTATGATTTTAATTTACAGATATAATTTTTTTGAATTCTTGCGCCTGATTCGTGAAGGAAATCATATACAGTGTTTTGGTGATCATTTCAATTACTACTGACAAATGTATAACCAGTTAGGTTCAATAACAATTGTAAATATGCCTGCTATTTTAACTGTTGAAAAGTCAATATAAAGGGAAAACTTTCCATCAACAATAACGTCAGTAGAATGTAAAAAAATGAATGAACTGAACTTAGCTTTTTTACGATTTCAAGACCGAGTTTTTCCAATTAGTAGTATGTATTTTATACGCAATATCACATCAGCTACCTTTGTTTGCTTATGAATATTGTTTTTTATGCCCCATCCCTGTTTAAAAATGAAAAATCTGAATTTGATAATTTTATCGTTGAAACATTCTTTTTATTCGTTCAGCAAAACCCTGAAAACAGGTTTATTATAATAACCGATAAAAGGCCTGAGGAACAATTTTCATTTCATGCAAACTCAGATATCGTAGTTGTAAAACTCACACCTAAAAATGCATTATTAAAAAAACTCTGGTGGGATGTAAGGCTTCCTGGTATATTAAAAAAACTAAAAGCAGAATTGTTTATCTCGGTCGATAATATTTGTTCGCTAACCATTTCGATCCCTCAATGTATAATAGTCGGAGACAGGGAAAGAATAAAAGGCGCCAATGTTAAAAAAGCTCAGCTTTTAATTGTTACAGATAAATTGACAAAAAAAGAGCTGACAGAAAAGTATAAAATACCGGGCGAAAAAATATCTGTCATTTATCCTTCAGCAAATAAAATGTATGAAGTAATTAATTCAGAAGAAAAAGACGGTATAAAAAATAAATACTGCGATGGCAAAGAATTTTTTTTATACAACAGTAATTTTTCCGACCCGAAGGATTTTGTAACCCTTTTAAAATCTTTTTCTCATTTTAAAAAAAGACAACAAAGCGGTTTCAAATTATTATTGACAACAGCATCAAATCCATTTTTTGAAAAAAGCCTCGCTGGTTATAAATATAGAAATGACGTAAGTTTTATTAATACGAAAGATAAAAAGACCCTGGCTCTGATTACCGCTTCGGCTTATACTGTTGTTCTTCCGTTTAATCGAAATGAAGAATTCATGGCTGCGTTAAATGCATTGCGATCAGGCGTGCCGGTGATCTCAATAAAAGATTCTGTAATCAGTGAAGTAGCGGGTGATGCAGTCTTATATGCAGAAACAGGTACAATAAAAGATATTGGTGAAAAAATGATGCAGGTATATACAGATGAAGATGTCCGTTTCCGGTTAATTGAAAAAGGAAAACAGGCGGCTGCAATATATACTTACGAAAAAGCTGCCGAACTCTTACGGCAATCTATAAGTAAGGTCTTACAATGATTTAAGTATTTTTGTCACCACTTTACAATTTAATAGAATGAAAACTTCAACAATAGCAATAGATGTTCAGCTGAGTGATGACAAGGTGCCTGAAGCCATTTTATGGAAGGCATCAGACTCAACAATTGAAAATGTACAAAAGGCAAAAGCCATGATGCTGTCTTTTTGGGATGGCGCAGAAAAAACCGCATTGCGTATCGACCTTTGGACAAAAGAAATGATGGTGGATGAAATGACCGATTTCTTTTATCAAACTTTAATGACAATGGCAGATACTTATGACCGGGCTACCCAGCACCAGGAATTAGTGGATGAAATGAAAAAATTTGCACATGAATTTTATCATAAGTCAAAAGAAAAGCAAATGCAGGATAATAAAGCATAAACTTTGATATTCGGGGGTTTGATATTGAGCTAATGAGAACATCAAATAACCCCGAACTTCGAACCTCAAACTTCAAACAATATGAGTCTTGAACAAAAAATAATGGGTGAATTAAAAACCGCCATGCTTGCAAAAGATGAAAAAGGGTTGCGCAGCCTCAGAGCTATTAAAGCTGCTATCTTATTGGCAAAAACCTCGCAAGGAGCCGGTGGTGAACTAAAAGAAGATGATGAAATAAAGTTGTTGCAAAAATTGGTGAAGCAACGCAAAGATTCACTCGAGATCTATCAACAGCAAAATCGCACTGATCTTGCACAAAAAGAACAGGAAGAGATCGAGATAATTGAAAAGTTTTTACCAAAACAACTTTCTGCTGATGAGTTAAGATCGGAAGTAGCTGCAATAATTACTGAAGTTGGCGCTTCTTCCCCGGCTGATATGGGGAAGGTGATGGGAGCAGCAACAAAAAAATTGGCGGGCAAGGCCGATGGTAAAACTATTTCTGCATTGGTAAAAGAACTTTTATCTAAAAGCTAATATTTATAATGATACTCGACATCATTGTTGCTGTGATCTTGATTCTTGCCATTATCAAAGGATACAGGCAGGGATTGATCGTTGCACTTTTTTCTCTTATAGCATTTATAATTGGTCTTGCTGCTGCTATGAAACTTTCGGTAGTTGCAGCTGGCTACATCGGCAAAACTGTAAAAATTTCCGATAAATGGTTACCAATAATTTCTTTTGCAGTTGTTTTTTTGATCGTTGTTTTACTAGTGCGATGGGGGGCAAAGCTGATTCAAAAAAGTGTTGAGTTTGCAATGCTTGGCTGGGTAAATAGGATTGGCGGGATTTTACTATATGTTGGTTTGTACATTTTAATTTTCAGTATTCTTATTTTTTATGCAGACCAAATGAGTTTTATAAAACCCGAAACAAAAAGAGAATCTGTTACTTATTCATATATTCAACCCTGGGGGCCGAAGCTTATGGAAGGATTAGGAAAAATTATTCCGGTTTTCAAAGGAATGTTTCAAGACCTTGAGAATTTTTTTGATAACGTTTCCAAACAAGTGCCGCCGGCTAATTAATTTTTGAATGTCAGCATTCATTTAAGCCTGAACTTTGCAGTAAATCAACTATTTTAGCAAAAATTAATTGCTGGGAATATTATGCCCTACGAGGTAAGAAATAAGGATAAATTTCGATATGTTGAAGAAGGTGAGGGAGAACCCCTTGTGCTTCTGCATGGACTTTTTGGAGCTCTTAGCAACTTCGAAAATCTTATAGAATATTTCCGTCAGCATAACAAAGTCATTGTACCAATTCTTCCTTTATTTGAACTTGATATTCTTCATTCAACTGTGGGTGGTCTTGCCAAATTTGTACATAGATTTTTGGACGCAAGAGATCTGAAAAATGTACATCTTCTCGGAAATTCGCTTGGTGGTCATGTTGCACTGTTGCATGTACTCAAATATCCAGAAAGGATCAAATCATTGATACTAACCGGCAGCTCGGGTTTATTTGAAAATGGAATGGGAGATAGTTATCCCAAGCGAAGCGATTATGAGTATATTAAAAACAAAACTGAGGTTACTTTTTATGATCCTAAGACTGCCACAAAAGAATTGGTGGACGAAGTGTATGGGATCGTAAATAATCGCATCAAGGCTATCAAAATAATTTCTCTTGCTAAAAGTGCCATAAGAAATAATCTTGGCGAAGAACTCAATCAAATCAAACAACCTACGTTATTAATATGGGGGAATAATGACAACATTACTCCGCCTTTTGTAGCCCGAGAGTTCAATAAGTTGATACCCAACAGTGAATTGCATTTTATAGATAAATGCGGGCATGCTCCGATGATGGAGGTGCCTGATGAGTTCAATATCATCTTGCATAAATTTTTAAAAAAACTGAACGAGCCTGCAACAGTAGCATAGGAGTTGCTGTCTCTAAATGAAAAGCCGCTATTCATGTTAACCCGTGAACTTATATCTCCATCTTTACCTATTCTTCATTTGCATGATAAAGTTTTTAATTCGCTGCAAATGATGAATGATTGCCATGTGTCTCACCTGGCAGTTGACGATGAAGGAAAATATGTTGGGTTAGTGAATGAAGAAAGTTTGATGCAGGCGCCAGATGATACTGTGGAGATCAGGGAACTTAAAGAAGGGTTTGCTGGTTTTTTTGTAAATGAAAATGATCATTTTCTAAAAGCATTACAACTGGCGGTGGAAAACAGGCTCAGTGTTGTGCCTGTAATTGATGAAAATAAGAATTTGCTTGGTGTAGTAAGTTACCGTGAGTTGTTGAAACAAGCATCTGAATTCATGAATGTAAAAGATCCTGGCGGGTTAATTGTATTGGAACTGGAAAGTAATAGTTATTCTTTTAGTGAAATAAGCCGGCTTGTAGAAACCAATGATGCACAGATCACACAGCTGAATACGTATACTAATCCGCAAACTGGATTAATGCAGGTTACTATAAAGATCAATAAAACTGAAATATCAGATATTGTCGCCACTTTTCAACGCTATGAGTATAATGTAAAATACTATTTTGGCGAAGAAATGTATGAGAATGAGTTGCGCAGTAATTACGATAACCTGATGAATTATCTCAAACTCTGATGTGATTTTTTCTCTTCTTTTTCAAGCCGCAAAATCTATTAACTTAGAAACCGGTTTTATACAACAGAGTTATGCAGCGGATGGCGAAATTTTCGATAATAATTTTTTTCATGCTTATGTCTGCGGGTTTTGTCAATGCACAACCCGGTATGTCCGATCTATCTGTTACAGATACCTCCGTCAATTATTTTTTAAAACAGGCAGGCAAGGAAAATGTTTTTATCGTAAGGGAAATTGCAATTTCCGGCAATAAAAAAACAAAAGAATCAGTCATTCTCCGGGAACTTCCTTTTAGGTCAGGTGATACCTATGCCTTATCAGAACTTGTGAAAAAATTTGAAGTGGCAAGGAAACAATTATTGAACACAGCTTTGTTTCATGAAGTGGTTGTTGCATTAAAAAGTTTTGAAGGTAATAATGTAGATATACTGATTGCTGTAAAAGAAAGATGGTATTTGTTTCCTGTTCCTTATTTCAAATTTGTTGACAGGAATATTAATCAATGGCTGGTAGAACAACATGCCAGGCTTAATCGTGTAAACTATGGATTAAAAGTATTGTATAATAATGCCACTGGTCATAATGATAAATTGAATTTGTACCTGATCAACGGTTATACAAGACAGATATCATTTAGCTATGACCGGCCATATTTTGATAAGACTATGAAATGGGGTTTGAATATTGGAATGGCGCTAGGGAATAACCGGGAAGTAAACTACAACACAATTAATAATAAGCAGGTATTTTTTAAAGACACAAATAATTTCGTTCGCACATTTTTTAAATCTTATGCAGAACTTACTTTTCGTCGTGCGATAAAAACAAGACACCGGTTTGGTATTGCCTATACTGAAGAAAGAATAACCGATACAATTGTAAAGCTTAATCCATCTTACTTTAAAAACGGCAGGGATAAAATTTCTTTTCCTGAATTTTATTACCTGATGAATTATATAGATGTTGATTACAATCCTTACCCGTTAAAAGGATACATAGTCGAACTTTATTTTGCAAAAAAAGGACTTAACAATATCATAGATATGTGGGTGCTCACGGCAAAAGCTAGCGGCAGTTGGGAAGTAGCAAACAAAACATATTTTGGTGCAAAAGTGGCTGGTGCAGTCAAGTTTCCTTTTCACCAACCCTATTTTCATCAGCGGTTGCTTGGCTATAGCGATTTTTTTATGCAGGGTTATGAATATTATGTTGTAGATGGTGCAGCGGGAGGCTATGTAAAAGCATTATTATCGAGAGAAATTTTGAATTTTGGTTTTCATGTAAAAAGAAAGAAAGATGAATTACCCTATCGTATTCCTTTTCGCATTTATGCAAAAGCGTATACCAACGCAGGGTATATGTATCATCCAACCCCTGGTCTGAATACACTTAATAACCGCATGCTTTATTCAGGCGGTGTGGGCATCGATATAATTACTCATTATGATTTCACGATAAAGCTCGAGTGGAGTTTCAACCAGTTAGGGCAAAACAGTTTATATTTACACAGAAAGTCTTATTTCTGATCCTCCACATTTATGAAGATTGCCATTTACAGCAGGTTACTGGAAGAAGATAAGCGAAGCGATGTTCAATTTTTTTTTGATGAGTTAGGACGTCAAAAAATTTCTGCTGCTGTTTTTTTACCTTTTTATGAAGAAATTAAAGACAGGATCAATCTTCCAGCTGATACTTCAACTTTTTATTTATCTGATGATCTTACGAATGATATAGAATTTATGATCAGTCTTGGTGGCGATGGTACTTTACTCGATACTGTTGGATTAGTAAGGGACAAAGGAATACCGATCATGGGTATCAATTTTGGACGGCTTGGTTTTTTAGCAAGCATTGGACGTGAACAGTTAGCCGACGCAGTGAAAGCATTAAAAAAGCAAACCTATGTGATCGACAAAAGAACAATGATCCATCTTGATGCAAGTATTTCTATGTTTGGTAACGTGCCTTTTGCATTGAATGAATTTTCAATTCACAAAAGAGATACTGCGCCAATGATAAAAATTCATACCTATCTCAATGGGGAATTTTTAAATACATATTGGGCAGATGGATTGATTGTTGCCACTCCAACGGGTTCTACGGGCTATTCTTTAAGTTGTAATGGCCCGATCATGTTTCCAGATTCAGGAAGTTTTTTAATTACGCCGGTTGCACCGCATAATTTAAATGTAAGATCGATAGTTGTGCCTGATGATAACATTATTTCATTCGAAGTAGAAAGCCGAACAGACCAGATAATTTGTGCACTTGACAGCCGTAGAGAAATAGTCAGCAAAAATGTACAGCTGGCAGTTAAAAAAGAGTCCTTCCTGCTAAACCTTTTACGGCTTACTGAAAATAATTTCCTTCAAACCCTGCACAACAAACTTACCTGGGGACTTGATAAACGCAACTGATCACGGATTTATGGATTTTTTTCAGGATTTCAGGGATAAGAATGAAGCTTCATTAATTATGACTGCTAACAATCCGTGAAATCAATCCTAATACGTACAATCCGTGATAGTTTTTTTCGTTTTAAGAGACTGAATTCTTATTTTGCAAAATGTTTCGGACACTCTTACTTCTGACGGTTACCGGTTTATCTTCACTTTTTGTTTCTGCCCAGCGTGAAGCTGTGATACAGGAAGGTGAATTTGGCGTGGGCCTTGGCGCAGGTCATTATTTTGGCGACTTAAATACAAGAGCCCATTTGAACAGACCTAAAATTGCGGCCACTGCCTTCTTCCGTAAAAATTTTGGGAACTATATCGCTTTAAGAGTAGGGGCAAGTTTTGCCCAGTTAGGCTATTCTGATATTTACAATACGCATAATGCTTATATGCAGGCTCGCAATCTCAGTTTTAATTCCAATGTTTGGGAATTAGCGTTGCAGGGTGATTTTAATTTCTTCCGTTTTATGCCCGGTGAGCCCGGATATAATTTCACGCCGTATGTAACTTTTGGAGTTGGTGTTTTTAATTATGACCCGTTTGCAATGCTGGCTGGTCAAAAATATTTTCTTCGTCCTTTGAATACAGAAGGACAAAGCACCGCATTATATCCTGATCGCAAGCCTTATGGTTCAATGGCATTCAGCATTCCTTTTGGAGCTGGTGTTAAGTATTGTATCAATGATCGGATAAATGTTGGTTTTGAAATTGTGCATCGTGTTACCGGCACTGATTATCTCGATGATGTTAGTAAGACCTATGTTGATCCTTCCGTATTTCCTCCATTGCCGGATGGCAGTCCATCACCGGCTTATTTATTACATGATCGTTCTTATGAATTAGGTGAACCGATCGGGATCATTGGCAGGCAACGTGGCATCGCCACACAAAAAGATCAGTTTGCTACTGCCATATTTTACATTTCTTTCAACCTGCAGAGCTATAAGTGTCCATCAGCTGATTAAGATTTTTTAAAATATTTTTTTAGAAGAACTACCTTGAGGGTAGTTCTTTTATTTTCTTACCTTAATAGTGTTTAACTGTTTTGGGATGGTATAATAAATGTTGCTAATTATTATCTCAATTAAAATTAGAAGCTATGACATTAATAGGATTTTTAGTTCTGCTTGCAATTGCTGCAATATGCGGCGCAATAGGACAATCATTGGCCGGTTATGATCTGGGCGGATGCTTTGTATCAATCATAGTTGGTTTTATCGGCGCCTGGCTTGGCATGTGGATCGCCGGAAAAATGGGACTGCCTGAATTTTTTACGATCAATATTGAGGGCAAGCCTTTCCCAATTATATGGGCAATAATTGGCTCTGCAATATTTACTCTTATAATGGCATTGATACGAAGGGCATTTATTGGAAGGAATAGGTATTGATTTTATTTAGTCTAAGATCAGACAGAAATACACTCCTTATTTTTCTTTTCTCATTATAAATAAATATGTTCCTGTCGTTATGGCCCAAATTAGTAGTATGTCAATTATCAAATTGGATACCCTCCAACCAGAATTTGCTATATCACCTTCAACTATAAATTGTGAGTAATAGGTTAAAGGGAAACCAATATCAAGGTTACTATTTGTTTGTCTGTGAAGTGGTGAATTAATCTGTAATAAAACAGTCAGAAAGGATATAGAAAAAAACATGAGAACAGAAAGAACTGTTCCAATGGTCAATTTTCTTGTTAGCGAATTCAATTGTCAGTTTTTATTGGCCAATCTGTTTACGTATTGATGTCAACACTTAAAAATACACACCTTTGTTCCAAAAATCAACTAACTCACCGCGAAAGTTTTCACGAATGAATATCTACCTATCGGCTTTGTTTTTCTTAACTTTGTTCGCTAATTTTTAAAGTACATGTCTGATCTTCTAAGCCAGGTTGATAAAACTCTTCTTCCCCGCCACATCGCCATCATTATGGACGGTAATGGACGATGGGCAAAGGAACAGGGGCAAGACAGGCTTTTTGGCCACTTTCATGGAGTGGAAAGTGTAAGAAATATTGTAGAAGGTTGTGCCGAACTGGGCGTTGAATATTTAACCCTTTATGCTTTCTCAACTGAAAATTGGGATAGGCCTGAATATGAAGTAATAGGCTTAATGGAGTTACTCGTTTCCACAATTCATAATGAAGTAGAGAGCTTGCATAAAAATAATATCCGTTTACATGTAATTGGGGATATGAATATGTTGCCCGAATATGCAAAGAAAGAATTGGAAGAAGCATTGGTTTATACGAAGAATAACACAGGTCTCAATCTTATCATGGCATTAAGCTATAGTGGCAGGTGGGAATTATTAAATGCAGTTAAAAGCATAGCACACAAAGTAAAAAAGGGAACATTGGCTGTAGAAGATATTGACCAGGATACTTTGCAACAACATCTTGTTACAAGCGGTTTTCCCGATCCGGAACTAATGATAAGAACCAGCGGTGAATACCGGATCAGTAATTTTCTTTTGTACCAATTGGCTTACGCTGAATTATATTTTACCCATGTACGCTGGCCAGATTTTAGAAAACAACATTTGTACGAAGCTATCATCGACTACCAGGGGAGGGAACGGAGATTTGGAAAAACGGGGGAACAGATCAAAACTGAAGAAATTAGCCATTAAGTCAAGGTGAAGTGGCTTAGTCAATGATCGAACTTTTGAATTTGACCAATTTGTTTCCTTTCTTTAACAAACACTTCAATTTTTTACCGTTAATTTGCCGCCTTTAAAGGCGATCCATACGGATTTCTTCAATGAGATCCTTCGGACCGGCAACATTGACTGAACTGATCAACTAACAATGCAAAGAACTCTACAAAGATTTTGTTTACTGTTTACGGTGGTTTTTACTTCCATAACCAGCGCAAATGCCCAGGAAGACACTACAAAGCCAACTTCAATTGATCCAAATCTTCTTATCTGGAAAAATGCTACCCGGCCAAAAGAATATACGATCGCAAACATAAAGACCACGGGTGTTTTTTTCCTCGACTCAGCTATTGTTACAAGCATATCCGGCCTGCAGGTTGGCGATAAGATCTTGCATCCCGGCGGTGATCAATTTCCAAAAGCCATTGCAAATCTGTGGAAGCAAAGATTATTTTCCAACGTTGAAATATATGTTACAAAAGTCGATGGCGATAATATAGATATTGAGATCCATGTAATGGAAAGGCCAAGGCTCGGTAATTATAAATTCAAAGGGATAAAAAAATCAGAAGAAGAAGAATTGGTTGGAAAAATTGGCCTGGCAAAACAAACTATTGTAACTGAAAATACACGCCGTACAGCAGATGAGGTGATTAAAAAATATTACGGGGAAAAAGGGTATCTCAATGTAAAACTTGAAATACAGGAAAAACCTGATACAACTTTTATCAATTCCATCTTTCTAACTTTCATTATTGATAAAGGCGAAAAAGTAAAAGTGAACAATATCAACTTCTTTGGCAATGAAACTGTTTCGGATCTTAAGCTAAAGAAGCAAATGAAAGGCACACATGAAGTGAGCCGTCTTACGCTTTATCCTAAAAAAGATTCTACACTTTTTGGCGAAAACCCACGGATCACTTTTAAACAATACATGCACGACATGGGTTTTCTTTCAATAAGTAAAACAAAAAACTATCTTGACCCATGGTTCCGGTTTAAACTTTTTTCTTCTGCAAAATTCAATGAGAAAAAATTTGACGAAGACAAAGAAAAAATTATTGACTACTATAATTCCATTGGTTACCGCGATGCGATAATTGAAGAGGTAAAACCTTATACTGTTTCAAGTAACCATATCAATATTGATTTTAAACTAAACGAAGGCCACAGATATTATTTTGGAAATATTACATGGAAAGGGAATTCAAAATACAGCGATTCAGTGCTCAATGTTATTTTAGGAATTCATAAAGGAGATGTTTATAATATTGAAACACTAAATCAACGTTTGGGTAAACAACTTACTCCTGAAGGTGGTGATATCAGCGGGTTGTACATGGATGATGGTTATCTTTTCTTCCGTGCCGAAGCTGTAGAAACTGCAGTGTACAACGATACTATCGATCATGAAATAAGACTCATTGAAGGCCCGCAGGCAAGAATTAAGAATGTAAAGATTTCCGGTAATGATAGAACAAAAGAACATGTTATCCGCCGCGAATTAAGAACAATACCCGGAGAGCTTTTCAGCCGCCAGGATCTTATCCGGTCTCAAAGAGAATTAGGGCAGTTAAATTATTTTAACCAGGAAACAATCGGTATCAACCCAATCCCGAATCCCGAAGACGGTACGGTTGATATTCATTATAAGCTGGAAGAAAAATCTTCTGACCAGTTAGAACTTTCCGCAGGGTGGGGCGGCGGAATTGGTCTTACAGGAACACTTGGAGTTTCATTTAACAATTTTTCCATCAGAAACATTTTCAATAAAAAAGCATGGGATCCTTTACCAACAGGTGATGGTCAAAAATTAAGTCTTCGTTTTCAATCAAACGGAAAAATTTACAGTTCTTATAATGCATCATTTACCGAACCATGGCTTGGTGGTAAAAAAAGAAACTCACTTACATTTAGTATTTACAAAAGTAAATTCACAAACGGGTACGATTATCTTACTGGTCGTTTCAATAAAGAGAGAGCAGATTCAAGTTTCTTAAAAACACTCGGCGCCAGTGTTTCACTTGGCAAGCAGTTGAAATGGCCCGATGATTATTTCAGCCTGATCTACACATTGAATTTTACACAATATAAATTGCAGAACTATCCAATTTTTGCAGGACTTGATAGCGGGAACTCTACTAATGTCAGTTTTAAAATTGCATTGCAAAGAAACTCTGCCGGCCCTAATCCAATATTCCCAACAAGCGGCTCGAACTTTCTTGTAAGCGTTCAGGCCACACCGCCGTATTCAATTATCAACCCAGATCTTGTAAAAGATGATGTTTACAGGCATCCGGAATATCATAAATGGAGATTCAATGCAGAGTGGTATGTGCCACTTGGTAAACCAATGGGCGCAGAAAAGAATAGACAATTTGTAGTAAAGCTTGCAGCTAAGTATGGTTTCATGGGCAAGTATAATAACAAGTTGGAAGTATCACCATTTGAAAGATTCCAGTTGGGTGATGCCGGTATGGCGAATAATTTCGGACTGCTCGGATACGACATCATTGCACATCGCGGTTATCCTATTTATGAAAATTCAAATCCTGGTGTAAACCCTTCTGATGATCCATCACAGGCAAGAAACTTCTTTACTATATTTAATAAATACCAGTTAGAGTTGCGTTATCCTTTTGCTACAAACCCGCAAAGTACCATCTATGGCCTTGCATTTTTTGAGGCTGCCAATGGCTGGTATAGTTTCAAGGATTATAACCCATTCCGCCTGCGCCGCAGCGCCGGTGTTGGTATGCGGTTCTTCCTGCCAATGTTTGGTTTGTTAGGGTTTGACTATGGTGTCGGGTTTGACCGGATCAGAGCAGGGCAAGGATTAAAATCAGCATCCAAATTCACATTCATGCTGGGTTATGAACCGGAATAAAAATATTTTTAACCAAACTTCATTACTACTATTTAACTTTCGTTGCGTCGCACTCTTGTACGTTGGGTAATTCTATTCACCATAAAACATCATAATATGAAAAAGGTATTGCTTGTAGTTTGTAGCTTATGGCTTGCAGGCTTTGCAGCCAATGCACAGAAATATGCCATCATTGATACCAAATACATTTTGGATAAAATGCCGGAATATAAAGATGCACAAAAGAAGCTTGATGATATTGCTGGTGGTTGGCAAAAAGAGATCGATGATCAGCAAGCTGACCTGGATAAAATGTATCGTGATTTTGAAGCTGAACAGGTAATGCTAAGCGATGAGTTGAAGAAAAAAAGAGAAGATCAGCTTTTTAATAAAGAAAAGGCTCTGCGTGATCTGCAGCGTAAACGCTTTGGTTTTGAAGGCGATCTGTTTAAGAAAAGACAGGAGCTTGTAAAACCAGTTCAGGACAAGGTTTACAATGCCGTACAGAAGCTGGCAGTACAGCGCAGTTACGATTTTATTTTAGATAAAAGTGAAGGAATTACCGTTATCTTTGCCGACCCAAAATTGGACAAGAGCGAGGATGTGCTCCGGGAGTTGGGAATAAAATAAACAAGATCCGGTAGCCATTAAATGTTAAAGATTTCTGAATAGGCAACTTTGGCCTTCAGAAAATACTCATAAAAAACAATAACGTAAATCAAAATGAAAAAGATCATTGCAATTTTTGTGTTGGCTGCCGGCCTGGTTAGTGGCACTGTACATGCTCAAAACAAATTCGGATTCATAAGGGTTGATGAAATGGTATCCCTGATGCCTGAATTGAAAAAGATCGATACTTTATTGAGCAGCTTTCAAAACGATTCTTTACCCAGAACATATAATTATCTTTTAGCCCAATATCAATATTACGATAGCATTTCAACTGATTCAGCTCACCAAACAGCAGTAGTTCGTCAACAAGCAGCAAGACAAAGAACAGATTATTTGGGAGAATTACAAAACTGGCAATCTACCGCTCAATCACTGATCGAAGCAAAACAAAACACCCTTTTACAGCCAGTATACGATAAAGTATTAAAAGCAATTGATGATGTAGCCAAAGAAAAAGGTTATAGTTATGTATTTAACCGGGAATCATTGTTAGTGGGGCCTCCAGCGGATAACCTATTACCAATGGTTGCAGAAAAGCTAAAAGTGAAATTGCCTGTACAAACTCAATCTACGCAGAAACCTCCTGGAAAAACAGGAAACTAAGTTTTCAAACAAATAGTTGAAAGAGGCTGTTGTAATCAACAGCCTCTTTTATTTTTGCATATGTCTTCACTCACACCTATCGGCATTTTTGATTCTGGCTATGGCGGTTTAACAGTAATGCGTAACATTGTAAATAAACTCCCCCGCTACGATTACATTTATTTAGGTGATAACGCAAGAGCTCCCTACGGTACCCGTTCTTTTGAAACTGTTTATCGTTATACACTTCAATGTGTGAAATGGTTTTTTAACCAGGGATGTCCGCTTGTGGTTCTTGCCTGTAATACAGCATCGGCAAAAGCATTGCGAACAATTCAGCAAAATGATCTGGTTAAAATTGATCCGCAGAAAAGAGTATTGGGCGTGATAAGACCCACAACTGAAGTTATCGGGAATTATTCTGATTCAAAGAACATAGGCATATTAGCTACAACAGGTACCGTCAGCTCTAACAGTTATGTAATTGAGATCGAAAAATTTTTCCCTGAAGTAAAAATATTTCAGCAAGCATGTCCCATGTGGGTGCCACTGGTAGAGAATGAAGAATATGATACGCATGGCGCAGATTTTTTTATAAAAAAATATATTAACCAGTTGCTCGATCAGTCACCGGCGATTGATACAATTTTACTCGCCTGCACACATTATCCATTGTTGCATGATAAGATCAGGGAGTTTACCCCGGCTGATATAAAAATTTTATCTCAGGGTGAAATTGTAGCAGATAGCTTGGCTGATTACCTGCAGCGTCATGCTGAAATAGAAAGAAAATTAAGCATAGGAGCCAGCCATCATTTTTATACTACTGATTCTGCTGAAGATTTTGATAAGCATGCAGCTAATTTTTATGGGGCTGAAATAAGATCTTCTCATATTGATCTTGATGCTCAAAAACTTTGATGCTCAAGGAACTGGACGTACAGGAGTGTCCTT
>Ga0070698_100004772_pt1 | contig 14878 bp, 11 predicted proteins | sample KBSK1502metaG_FD_65477 | JGI IMG/M metagenome (GOLD analysis project Ga0070698, IMG submission 65477) | Corn, switchgrass and miscanthus rhizosphere microbial communities from Kellogg Biological Station, Michigan, USA - KBS K1-50-2 metaG | ecosystem: Host-associated > Plants > Roots >...
CTCCGGGACCCAGGGCGACGCGAAGGACTTCGACCCGGACGGGATCTCGTTCGACGTCCACGGAATCTGGTTCGGCAACTACGACGGCAGGTGGGCGTGGCTCTGGTCGCCTACGTTGGGCCTGCAGAGCTTCAAGGTTTCGGGACTGCCGGCGCCGCTGCCAGGCGGCGACGTGATCGTTTTCCCCCAGGGCCCATGCGTTCCAGGTGAGTTCACCGGGGTCGCGGCCGCACCCTTTGCGCAGCCGACGCCCTCGCCTTCGCCCAGCATCCCGAACGTGGACTGGGCGACGCTGACGTCGCGGCCGTTGGTGCTTCCGGCCATGCCCGCGGGCGGGGCGTGTCCAGTCTCGCCGCAGCAGAACATCGCGGTGACGACGAGCAACGGCAAGAACGGGCCGAACTACGGCTACGGCCAGTGGCCCGCCTATGTGAGCGGCCAGATCAACTGGTTCTCGGCGGGGTCGCAGGGCGTCGTCATCCTGGTCAACCCCGAATACCAGGGCCCGATCATCGTCCGCAGCAAGCGCCTGGATGGCAGCGGCTCACTTGGCATCAGCGGGGAGGGCACGAGCCTGACGCTGGCCGGTGGCGTGATCGGCATCCCCGTCACGTCGTCGCCGCCCTACTGGGGCGTGTGGTTCGGGGTGATGGTCCCAACGGCGGCCGGCTGCTACGGGATCCAGATCGACGGCAACAGCTGGAGCTCGGTAGCAGTCATCCAGGTCCAGAAGGGCCCGCCGCCGCCGGGTTAGCCTGGGACGATCGTCAGGATCACGTTGCCCGTCTTCTGCTCCGTCTCGACGTAGCGCGAGGCCTCGACCACGTCCTGCATCTTGTAGGAGCGGTCGACGACCGGCTTGAACTCGCCGGCCTCGACCAGCTCTTTGAGAAGGACGACGTCCTGCTTCGTGTAGCGAGGCGGGATCTTGAAGATGACCTGCTTGTTCCAGAAGCTGAGAAGGAGGTTGTCGAGGCCGTCGGTGGCGACGTAGTAGCCGTGGGGATTGAGTGACCGGCGCGCGCGCCGGAAGGAGTGCTTGCCGACCGCGTCCATGATCACGTCGTAGGTCTGGCCGTTCTGGGTGAAGTCTTCCCGCGTGTAGTCGACGACGCTGTCGGCGCCGAGCGCCTTCATCAGGCCAAGGTTCTTGGTGCCGCAGACGGCGGTCACCTCCGCCTTGAAGTGCTTCGCGATCTGGACCGCCGCTGTGCCGATCGCCCCGGACGCGCCGTAGACCAGGACCTTCTGGCCGGGATGCGGTTTGGTCCAGCGCAGGCACCAGAGCGCGTTGAGGCCGCCGTCGGTGACGGCAGCGGCCTGCTCAAACGAAACGTTGCCGGGCATCGCCGACGTGCGCGATGACTGCTTGACGCTCAGGTACTCGGCGTAGGCGCCGAAACGGAAGCCGGTCGAGCCGAAGACCTTTTCGCCGGTCGCCTCGACCACGCCGGCAAACTCGCTGCCGAGGATGGGCTGGCGTGGCCGCCGGACCCCGGAGACGAGGCGGCTGATGGCGGTGACCAGCGCGCCGCCGTTGCGATTGGCGTCGCGGGTGGCGCAGTCGGCGCGGGTGACCGCGACCGCGTGGACCTTGACCAGGACCTCGCCTTCTTTCGGTTCGGGCCTCGCGACCTGTTCTATGTGGAGGACGTCCGGAGGACCGTAACGGTCATAGACGATCGCTTTCATGGGGCGGCTACATATGATCGCCCGGATGACAGAACAGGAGTCCGTTAGCGGGCCCCCAAACCCGCGTTTCTGGCAGGGCAACCTGGGCCTGGTCGCCGGAATTGGCTTCCTGGCACTCATGGCCGTCCTCCTTACGACGGTGATGTTTGGGGTCAGTGGCTTGATGGCGGGCGAAAAGGCGGCGTACGACGCCGCCCCCAGCTGCGCGTCGGCCTCCGACACTTCCAGCTGCCGCTACGAGGGGCAGGGCTTGATCGTCAGCACTCCCACCGACAAGACCGGGAAGCAGGGCGTCGAGGTGTCGTTCCAGGAGCTCGGCGGCACGATCTACACGGCGTACTTCGACGCGGCGCACACTCCGCGGCAGCTGTGGCCGATCGACACGCCGGTCGACGCGGAGATCTGGCACAACCTCCTGATCAAAGTCGACGGAGCGCTAACAACTGAAGACCCGAATGCGCTGCCGGTCGGCGGATATCAGATCGCAGCTACCGTTTTCGGGGCGGCCGGATTGGTGTTCACGGCCGTGTTCGCGTGGCTGCTCGTCCTCTACCGTCGAGAGCTGGCCCGCCGCGCTCAGGCCGTGACTGGCGTGGTGCCCGGCATGCAGGTGATCCCACTGACGCCGGAGATGACGAGTTACCTCGGCGGCAACTCTGCTGTGCTGGCCCTGGCTCCGCAGCTTGTAGCGGTCTTGGTCGTAGGCCTCGGCGTGCTGATCGGCGTCGCGGTCAGCGTCTACTGGATCGTCAAAGGCGTGACCCCGCTCTTCTTTCTCGGCTACGTGTGGGTCGGGTGCCTTGGCTTCGGCGGCGCATACGCGTGGCTGATCACGCACGACGCGTGGCTCGCGAGCAATGACCTGGCGCGCGGCGTCTTCTTACGCGCCTCCGGTCCGTTCTCGACCCGAGTGCAGCGCGTGAAGTTCGGCTGGGTGACCGTTGTCTCGATCGACGAGCGGAAGCTTGCGATGAATTACTCCACCTCGCTCCAGTCGGTGCAGCCGGGCACCGGTCAGGTGGATTACCTGCCTTCGAGCGGAACCGTCGTGGAGATCCGCGACGAATCGGGTCATGTTCTCTGGAGTCAGTTCGCCACGGTCCCCGTCGCGGTCGGATAGATGGCACCTCCCGTCGAGCCGTACGCTGCTCGAGGTACGCGACGCGGAAGGCCACGTCCTGTGGAGCCGCTTCGAAGGGGTTCCCGCTACGGCCTAGTGCTCGTCCCAGTGGTCGCCATGCGCGGCGTGGCGATGCCCGCTGTGCACGTAGTCGGTGTGGTCGCCGTGCGAGACGGCGACGTGCCCGCAGCCGGGCCCGTGGCGGTGAGGATGCGCGAGGTGTCTCACGTGGTCCGCGGCGCACTCCGCGCATCTCCCGACGAAAACGACCTGGTGGCCGCGCACGGTGAACCCGGTGTCGGCCTGGATGCGTGATTGGGCGTCGTCGACCACGCAGTCGCGGACCTCCGCGATGCGGCCGCAGGATTCGCAGCGGACGTGCTCGTGGTGGTCGTGCTGCTGCTCGTACCTCGAGATGCCGTCGCCAAGGTCGAGGCGCTCGACGACGCCTGCCTGCTCGAGCGAGGTCACTGACCGGAAGACCGTCGAGTAGTTCGCCCCGGCAACGTTGCGCCGGACGGCGTCGAGAAGCTCGGCGAGAGTCCAGGCATGGCGCTCTCCCGACGCGAGCAGGCGGCTGACCTCATCGCTGACCGGGCTTGGCCGAGGCACAGCCCCAATCTTAGCAGACTACTTGCGCATTTAACTTGTGCAATAATCGTGCGGGTGGCAAGGGTGCTTCTCGTCCTGCTCGTGTTGGTCGCGTGCTCGGGTGCGAGCTCGTCTGGCGCCTCGGAAGTGCTCCAGGTGGTCGCGGGTGAGGGCTTCTGGGGCGACATCGCCACCCAGCTGGGCGGAACGCGCGCCAACGTGCAGAGCGTCGTCACCGACCCCAACGCCGACCCCCATGAATACGAGGGCAGCGCCAACGACGCGCGCGCGGTCGCGAGCGCCAACCTCGTCATCCTCAACGGCGCCGGGTACGACGGCTGGGGTCAGAAGCTCCTGCAGGCGAGCCCCAACCAGGGCCGGAAGGTCCTCGTGGTGGCCGACCTGCTGGGCAAGAAGTCAGGCGACAACCCACACTTCTGGTACGACCCGGACTACGTGATCAGGGTCGCCGACGAGATCACTACGGAGTACAGGTCCCTGGATCCGGCCGGCGCGAGCTACTTCGACCAGCGACGCGCGGCGTTCACGACCGCGCTGGAGCCGTACGTGAGCCGGCTGGCCGAGATCAAGCAGAAGTTCGCGGGGACGCCGGTGGGAGCGACCGAGACCATCTTCGTCTACCTGGCGGACTATCTCGCCCTCAAGCTGATCTCGCCGCCCGAGTTCATGCAGGCGGTCTCGGAAGGCAACGATCCGGCGGCCGCCGCGGTGGTCACCTTCCACGAGCAGATCGCAAGCAAGGCGATCAGGGTGCTCGTCTACAACGTCCAGACCGCGACGGCGGTGACCACGAATCTGAGGCTCGAAGCGACGCGGCAATCGATCCCCGTCGTGGGGGTCTCCGAGACCCTTCAGCCCGTGGGCGCCTCGTTCCAGGACTGGCAGGTGCGCCAGCTGATGGCGCTGGAGGACGCGCTGAAGTGAACGTCGTGACGGCGTCGGGCCTGGCGGCTCGATACGCCGACCGGACGGTGTGGTCCGGGGCCGACTTCAGCATCGAGCGCGGCTCGTTCACGGCCGTGCTCGGTCCCAACGGTGCGGGCAAATCGACCCTGTTCAAGCTGCTGCTCGGCCAGCTCGCCCCTGCGGCAGGCGAGCTCCAGGTGTTCGGCGCTCATCCCCACGCCGGCGATCCGCGGATCGGCTACATCCCCCAGAGCTCGAGCTTCGACGCGGACTTCTCGATCCGCGGCCGGGATTTCGTGGGTCTGGGGATCGACGGCCATCGTTGGGGCATTCCCCTTGGCGGTGGGGCACGGCACCAACGCGTGGTCGACGAAGCGGTCGGCGTGGTCGATGCGGCGGGCTACGTGGACCGGCCCATCGGGAGGCTGTCGGGCGGCGAGCAGCAGCGCCTGCTCCTGGCGCACGCGCTGGTCGGGCAGCCCGAGCTGCTGCTGATGGACGAGCCTCTCTCACACCTCGACGTGCGCAACCAGGGCGCGATCGTGAACGTGATCGGAAAGGTGGTGCGCGACCGGGGCATCACCGTGCTGCTGATCGCCCACGACGTGAACCCGTTGCTGCCCTACATCGACAACGTCCTGTACATCGCGAACGGCAAGACCGCCATCGGCAAACCGTCGGAGATCATCACGGCGGCAACGCTGTCGGCGATCTACTCGGCGCCGATCGACGTGCTGACCGATCGGATGGGCCGCGTCTTCGTGACTGGGCTGGACGAAGAGGTGACGCACCCACATGGGTGAGGGTGTGCTCCTGGTCGTCACCGACACCACGCCGCGATTGACGTGGAACTTGATCGCGGACTTGGCAGCCATTTTTCAGTACCAATTCATGGACAACGCCTACATGGCCGGCACGGTGGTCGCGATCGTCGCCGGCGCCATCGGCTATTTCGTGGTGCTGCGCGGTTCGGCGTTCGCGGCCCACGCCCTGTCGCACATCGGCTTCGCGGGCGCGACCGGCGCGGTGGTGCTCGCCATCAACCCGATCTTCGGGCTGCTGGCGTTCACGATGGGCAGCGGCATGGTGATCGGGGCGCTAGGCAGCAGGCTGCGAAGCCGCGACGTGACGATCGGCATCGTCCTCGCGTGGACGCTGGGCCTGGGCGTCCTTTTTATCTCCCTCTACACCGGCTACGCGCAGGAGGCGTACGCACTGCTGTTTGGCGAGATCTTGGGGATCAGCGTGCAGGAGGTGGTGGTCACCGCCGTGGTCGCAGGCCTGGCGCTGGTCGCCCTGGTGGCGATGTATCGACCCTTGCTTTATGCGTCAGTCGACCAGGACCTTGCCCTGGCGAAAGGCGTGCCGACGGTCGCGTTGTCGGTGGCGTTCATGGCGGTGCTGGCGCTGGCGGTGACGGACGCCGTGCAGGTGGTGGGGGTGCTGCTGATCTTCGCGCTAATAGTGACGCCGGCAGCGATCGCGATCCGATTCACGACCCGGCCGCGGCTTGCGATCACCACGGCCGTCGGGCTGTCGCTGGCATTCACGTGGCTTGGCCTGGCGGTCGCGTACTACTCACCGCACCCGGTGAGCTTCTTCATCACGAGCCTGGCGTTCGGGACGTACGTCGTCGTGCGGGCCCTCGAGGCGCTGCGCGCCCGAGGCGCGCGCCCTACATCGAGTCGCCCAGCCAGCGCCTAACGGATTGCCGTGCTACCGGCTTGGCGCTTATTTACCGGCGCTTCGAGGCGATCGCCGACCTGATCCTCTTGGCTTCCTGTACTAGCAGGTCACGATGGCCATGGAAGCGATTCCAGACCGTCTCCTCGAGATGATTCCCGTGGCTCATGCCATGTCCTGGGTGTTCGCGGGCACGGTAATTAGCGAGCTTGAGATGCACACCATTCGGATTGCGATACTTGGGCGGATCTTCTGCGTGCGCGGCACCCATTTGATTCAGGGCGTCGCTGAGCTCAAGCAGTTCGGAGTCATCCGGCGACACCAAGCCCCTCCGCAAGTAGAGCTCCAGGGCCAGAACTAGTTCTTCATACGTCCAGGGAGGGTTGCGTTTAGCCATGCCAGAGTCTCACACGCGGAGTAGCAAAGGTGGCTGCCATCGTTGAACTCGGCCATGCCTCAAAAGCCTGCTGGCTCGCGGTGGCTAGACTAGCCGATACGCGGCCCCTAGCTGTTGGGCCATGCGATGCCATAACTGCCTTGGCTCCTAATCCGGCAGCGCCGCCTCGAGCAAGCCTCCGAACCCTGCTATCGCGTTTGAATCTAGTGGCACAGACTCAGCAAGGCTGAAATCGAATCTCACATGCGTGATTCCAGCCGGAATCTCATCGAGAGGAATGCGGGGTACGTCTTCGACGCGGTACATGGCCCAGGTCTGTACCGCTTCATCCCAGTCGAAGCGAGTTCGAGCCGCTAAACGCCAATCTGTCCCTAAGGTCTCTGTGACGATGGTGCGCAGCTTGAGTTGCAGGTCAGGATGCGTGGCAGAGCGCTCGATGATCTGATCAACAAGATTCTCGATCGTCACCCCGCCACCGGCTCGCTCGGCGACGATGCTAATGATCATGCCAGTCGTACCGGCTGGCGGATATAACTGATCCAGTCGAGCAGCGTGCATCCGCGTCCGCTGCGAAGAGCTCTTGACGTCAATGCACTGGCGATCTTGCCGAAAGTCATAGAGTTCGCCTGGATCGGCATGCCATGCTTCGAGTAGAGCGATCGGGTTGCGCGATTGGGCGATCAAGAAGAGTTCAGCCCAGAGCCCTTGGAGCGACTTGCGGGGCGGCGCACCAAGTACGCGGAATAGGTCGACGAGCTTGAGCACCACTCGGGCAAGTTCGGCACGCTCAGAAGACGGCCTTAACTGCACCAAGAATGCGCCGACCAGCCTAAGAAACAGTGCTTGCAACTCTTCGTCGCCAGAGCAGCGGATCAACGTATAGCGACCGACTCGATGCTGCCCGTCTGGAAAAACCACCTCACATCGTAGGTCGGGCTGGACGCTTAAGTTCTCGAGCTCGACTCGGAGCAGGGTCGCTTCCCCGTCATCCGACGCATCGACAAGAATGAGTGGAAATCCGCTCTGGTCCTTTCCGATTAGGTGACGGAGATCATCAGTGATTGGCACAACCGCGAATCGTGTAATCGCCGCGCCCCCACCTGGTTGGACGAGAGAGTGAAACAGGTCCGGAAGGTTCGTCAACCTTCGGTCGCGACTAGCACGCCCCGCGACATCGAGCTTGGTAGACGAACAGCGATGGCCGCGACATGCGACTCCTGCCCTCGAATGCGAACCATGTGGATCTGGACAGCTAGCTTCTGTTCGTCAAAGATTCGGCGGTCTCCCGGATATATGACAGGCCCCGTAAGCGGGTTCTTGCCCTGGAAGAGGTTCTCGATCTTGTCGGTATTGTCATCGAGACCGCGCACGCGGTCCCGGCCGCCGCTCATGCGGTATACGAGGGAGCGCTCATGAGGATGGTCGTCAAGATATGTCCTGAGTTGGAGCAACAGACCGGTGAACCCAACTGAGTCAGCAGTATCGACGACGAGGAATGGCGCCAGGAGATGCGTCAGCACCTCAACTGCGGGCACCTCAGCTACGAGGTGTATCTGGTCTTCGGTGCGGCCGGCGTGGCCGGTATCAGGCACCCACCGGGACACCGAAGCGGTGAACGATTGGACAATCCTGATGTTCTCTGCGACAGCTTCGCCGTTGCGATGCGGTGCATTCGTACTGAACCACTTTGTGGCGAAATCGTCCTGGTAGATGTCAAGACCCAAGACGTTGCTGCGAGTCGGCTTGTACTGAGGATCCAGGAGAAACGCTCGCTTCCACTCCTTGAGCGGCCTGTTACCGTGCTTGATGAGTTCGGCCCGGAGAGACTCCTCGTGCTCGACGTAGCTTCGGAACATCGCGGCGACCTCCGACTCGAGAAAGATTCGACAGTAACCGATGTATCCGGACTTGTAGCCAAAGAACCGCGCTCGCTGCTGCACGGTATCGACGTTGCCGACTCCGCGCGATCGGGGCATGTAGGTAACGGTGAGACCCTCTACGGTGAAGCCCCGGTTGAGCACCTCACCCCCAATGAGGATGTGGGCGTATCGGTCGTTCCACTCCAGATTAGGTGTTCCTCGGACCTGCGAAGCATTCATGACAGTAATGAGCGCCCTGTCGAGGGCCTTGACCATCCACCTAAGACATTCGTTGAAATCGGGCAGGTCGGTTGTTGTTGATTTGAGATCGTCGTATGCCGTCCGCATGTCCTCAACGAACTCTTTGTAGGATGCGTCACCCTCACCAGCTCGTAAGCACTGAAGCCAAAGATTCCTGATCTCTCTAACCCAATGGCCGAACTGCTCATGCGGAAGGACGCCCATCGAAGGATGAATGAGCATCGAGCGATTGCCGGGCGGGTGATTACCGTCGTTGCGGACGTAGTCGGCGGCAACACCTATGAAATAGAGCCGGAGTGCCTCGAGCAGGGTGGCGGGCGGCTCGGCGAGATTGTTCTCTGGGATAGGTAGCTCCGATGGCGGGATGATCCGGATCAACTCCGGCCGCTCGATGAAGAACGTGCGTCCACCGGTGTAGGCGTGGCCAGGTCGAAGGACGCGGGCGAAGTTGGGTGACAGCGCGTCAATCAGGTTGATCAGGAGCGGGGCTTGAGGCGTTGCTGTGTATTGAAGGAAAGCATTGACTGGAAGTCTTGATCGGACCTCAAGCAGCATGCTGTACGTTCGGCTTTCCTCGCCCTGCTTGACCCGCACGTTCAAGCTCGCCTGATCGGCCTCATCATCAACAGCCAGGACTGGAATCCCTTCAAGATCAAGCGACTCCAGCAGCGCGCTGAGCTTCCGGAGCTGGACATGGTTCTTCATGACCATGAGCAGAACGGTCTGCGCACGATCACCATCTCTCCAGTCTTGAAGCGGACCCCGAATGCGGTCGGCTGCTTCTGGTCCGGGGTTCTCAATAGGCATCCACGCGCGATCCGACCGTTCGTGGATACGCAAATCGTGCTCTAGCCGATTTACGGACTGACGAAACAGCGGTTTTGTGGTGCCTCCAACAACAATCACGATCGCGTATCGGTTGTCGCGCGCCAAGGCAGCGACTGTCGTGAATGAGGACGTTTTTCCGCTTTGAATGTGACCCACCGCCAACCCAGTCACTGACTGAGGGCCTGGATCGGGAGGAACCGGAACGCTTCGGCTGAGAATGTCAACTGCGTCCTCTAACAAGTGCTCTTGGTCCCCCGGGTCTGTGATGCCAAGAGTGGAAAGGACTTCGGTGGTCTCCTCTCGGACCTCGGGCAGCCATTCGTGCGTGCCGCCGCGTTCGGGGACAATCTCCGCAATTCCTTGATTGCTGGTTATCTCTTTATCCCTGTTGTGACAGGGCTCCCCGCAGAAGCTCATTAAGGCGCGTTCTGATCGCGCTGGCATAGCGGACGCCGGCATCGCGGGCGGCAAGCTCGGCGAGTCCGATTCCGATCGCGAGTCTCACAAGCGGCTCCAGAGCCTCGGCGGCTGGTCCAACGAACTTGTCCATGAAAGGATGAGCGAGCGAGATCCGAATTGTGACTCGCCGAGGCTCCCTGGCGCTAGTGGGCGGCTGATCCGAAACGGTAAGCCAGTCGCCCACGGCTGGCTCCACGACCGCCTCGACTTTGACGATCCATTGCCCAGGTGGGAGTTGCAGTGCGAGCTCCCGCGTGAAGGGTTGCAGAGATGGTCGGAGTTGCCGAGGCGGTTCGGTCTCCTTCCGAGGCTTTGATAGCCGCGCGACGTCCTGCGCCAATTCCTGGCGTACCGCCACAACCTGGTCGAGCACTGCCTCGGCAGTGCGACGCACATCTCGCTTGGGGGGCCGGACACGGTAGCCCTCTGCTTGATCGAGCAGAGGTAGAGGGGCTCTGTTGAGTTCTCGCGCAAGCTTCTCGATGATGCCATCCTCTTGTCCATCCCATTGGATTGCATCCTTTGTGTGCGAGACGCCGAAGCCCTCAACGTGCAACTCGCCAAATAGTCGCTGGTAGGTGTAGCTGTTTGGCTTCTTGAAGATTTGCTCAGGCCTATATCCCTCGTCGGCACCCCCCTGAATAAGGCGCTGCCGGCGAAACAGCGAGAATCCCGCTTCACTAGTACTCGCAGTCTCACGAAGCGCAGCAAACCCCCAGACACGACGTCGCTTCTCGAACTCTATGTTGAAGTCCTTCCGCCAGAGTCGCTTTTGGCTCCCCGGATCGCGGTAGATGGCCGCCTTCAGGATCTTGGGCGCCGCGTATTTCAGCGGTTCGTCGTTGTATCTCAATTCGAGGAAGCCGTCTCTTTCAAATATTCGATAGATGTCGGCGAGATGAGACTTGACTTTGCCGATCGTCCTTGGACCCATCGGCTGATGGATCTCGGTAAGGATCACCTCGGTGTAGTGGTGCTCTTTGGGGGCCGACACAGTCTTCACCGACAGTTCGGTGATGTCCCTGGAGACAATTTGATCGATGTCGAATGTGACTGTGCGCTCCTCTGTCTCGCCCAGAGCTTTGCTTCGAACGGTCCATACGCCAGCGAACCAGCACGCGGCACTCTTCATACCCATGCCGAACTCGGCAAGGTTTCCGACATTGGGCGGCCTCGCTGCGGTCTTGAACGCGCGGTCGTAATCTCGGTTATGTATTCCGGCCGCGTTGTCTCGCACGACTATCCGGCCACCATCGTTCGAGTCGTACTCGATATCGACGTTTAGCCAATATTTCGGCCCTTCGTATTTTCGCAACTCGGTTCGATAATCGAGTGCGCTCTGGATCGAGTTGTCCACGAACTCGGCGAGGGCAAACCATGGTTTGTAGTTGAGCGCGCGAAGGACGGAAAGAACGCTGACACCGGGTTGGATATCGAGCTTGCGGGCCAACTCAGGCGCGAAAGACCCAGAGCGGATGAGTCATCGCGCAACTGCGACCTTCTCTTCGAGTCCCATGCCGAATGAGGAGATCGATGGAAGGAGTCTCGAGGCAATTGCTGTCAGTACCCCGACGTGAACGGCGTTGCCCAGCGCACGAAATGCGGCTTCGCGAGCAGCGGGAAGGCGATGGTCGTCTGGGAACCCTTGCAGTCGCAACGCCTCTACCTCGGTCAGGAATCGCTCGCGCGGACCGATGATGGGAATCTGAGTGGTTGTTAGTGAGACGAGAGCAGGAATCGACGACATCCTCTTGACGCGAAGACCTGACGGGCGAAACTGAAGAACGTGCTGCCAGAGGTCACGCGCCTCGCCCTTGCAGTTCCACTCAAGCTTTCGCAAAGATTGCGGATAGGCCTGCCTCAGCTCGTCTAGCCAGTTCCTCGGGAAGTACCGTTTATTGGCTTCGTACCAATCGCGATTGAGCCTGACAAACCGCTGCTTCCAAACGGGAAAGTGTCTGGTCTCATCGCGGGCGTGGGACGGTAGCAGTTCAAGCAACTTCCTTCGGGACATTCGTCGGGATCCTCCCAGCCCGGCGACTGCTCGGACCAACGTTTCCTTGCTACAGACGTAGGGCGTAGTTTTTTGAAACGGGTATGTCGCACCAAACTCATCGCTCCAGAGGGGGAACCAAGGCGGCTCGACTGACGGAGGCAAAGCCTTGATGAGAATATTCCAGTGGTCAATACATCGCCTCTGAGTGGCGGTTAATTTGGTTTCGGCAAGCGTGACAGCATCAAGATCAATGTTTAGTTGGAGATAGGGCTGGAGGGATGTCACTTGATCCCTAGCGGGTGCTGGCAGGACATCTTCTGACAACGGGCCTCGACGGGCAACCGCATAGAAGCGGTCTCTAGATTGTGGGTAGCCGAGATGATGGGGCGAGAGCAGTCCTTTGCCTCCGCTCTTGACATGCTCAGTCGCGACGACGGCATAGCCGGCGCGCTGGAGAGATTTCTTTGCGATTGCCCATGTTCGGCCACCATCGTGCTGCTCAAAATTGCCGACGTTCTCGAGCATTATGTACTCCGGCTTGTGCTGCTTCGCGATCAGAAGGATGTCATGAAACAGTGTTCCGCGTGTGTCGTCATGTCCATCCTGATAGCCGGATTTTGAGAATGGCTGGCAAGGGAAACCGGCGCACAGGATGTCGTGACCCGGGACATCGTTCCGATGCTTCTGGATGTCACCGACTATCTTGCTTCGGTCTACATGCGCAAAGTTCTTTGAGTAGAGTTCGCGCAATTCAGGGTCAATCTCGGAGACGAAGACACACTGATGACCAAGAGACGACAACGCAAGGTGAAAGCCTCCGAGTCCAGCGAAGAGATCTATGAATCGGAGTACTGGTCGCGATGACGTCATGACCCGGCTCCGAGACGCGCCAGCACAATCCCTTGGATGCGCGCCGCCGCCGTACATGGATCGTCGTGCTCCCATGTCCGAACAGGCAGCCAACCGAGCTCGATAAGACTTTTGTCAACTCTTTCGTCGCGCTTCCGGTTGAGCGCCAACTTCGCCGACCAATAGCCGGCGTGAACCTCGGGCTGAACGCCGTGCGTCGGACAACAGTGCCAGAAGCAGCCGTCTACAAAGACGGCGACTTTGGCGCGAATAAAGACAAGGTCGGGAGAAACGCGCGGAGTGGTGGCGATCCGCTGACGAAGCCGATACCGTAGTCCGATTCGATGTAGCCGCTTGCGAAGCCGTAGTTCTGGACCCGTGTCTGTCTTTCGGTTGGCGCGCATGACTTTGCGGACCGCCTCCGAAGATGCCCACGAACCTTCAGCAATCGGCATCAAACCGATCAACGACGCACTACAGGGATTGCTCCAAACGTATGTTCAGGCGGCGGAACGAACGAAGGATAGCAGCCGGAGGGCTCTCCGTGAAGCGGCTTCACAGCCCCAGTGTTCGGTCAGCCTCCTCGCATAGTGACCAGTAGTTGGCCCAGGCGATTATCGCCCTGTGGGACGCCGGCTCGGCGCTGACATGCGATCGCGCGGCAGCGACCGCGTGATGCTGAGCCCAGGTCCAGCGGTGCCGGCGCGGTCGCTCGTCTCGGCTGCCGCGACGAACCACTGGCCATCCGGGACTGTGTCGGGCACACCCGGAAGACTGAGGAGCATCCACGCCGCAGTGTTCGCGATGCGCGCCGTCGCGGGCTGCCCAGCTGCTCTGAATACGATTTACAGGCTGGTGGGCCGGGAGGGAGTCGAACCCCCAAAGCTTTCGCGGCGGTTTTACAGACCGTTGGGCTCGCCACGTGCCCTTTGCCGACCCAGGGGCGCCACACCTCGAAGCCTCGATCCCTAAAGCCGGGCCAAGGCGCGAGGGGCCTTAGTTTAGGCCAACCTCATAATTCCCCCCGTGGCCAGAGGCTACGCTCGCTACGTACTCGGCCTCATGGTCGCCATCAACCTCCTCAACTACATGGACCGCTGGGTCGCCGCCAGCGCCGGGCCCAGCATCGAGAAGGACCTCGGCATCTCGGACCCCCAGTTCGGCCTGCTCGGCACCGCCTTCCTCCTCGTGTACGCGATCGCCGCCCTGCCTTTCGGCTACTGGGGTGACCGTGGCAAGCGCAAGAACGTGATCGCGGTCGGGGTCGCCATCTGGAGCGTCGCCACCCTCTTCACCGGCTTCGCCAGGACCTTCGCCCAGCTCTTCCTGAGCCGCGCCGTCGTCGGCATCGGCGAGGCCAGCTACTACCCCTCCGGCACGAGCCTCCTCAGCGACTACTTCCCCAAAGAGCAGCGCAGCCGCGTGGCCGCGATCTGGGGGGCGGGCAGCACCGTCGGCATCGCCCTCGGCTTTGCGGGAGGCGGTTTCATCGCCGAAAAATACGGCTGGCCGAAGGCCTTCTTCGTCGCCGCCGTGCCTGGGCTCATCCTCGCGTTCCTCGCCTTCCAGCTCCGCGAGCCCCTGCGCGGCGCCGTCGAGCAGACCGGGCAGGCCGTGGCCAAGACCGCCGAGGCGAGCCTCAAGAACTTCGTCCTCCTCATGCGCATCCCCACTCTGAGGGCGACGATCATCGCCCAGACGCTTCTCTACTTCGTGCTCGCGAGCAACGCCTTCTGGCTGCCGACGCTCCTGCAAAGGAGATTCGAGATGAGGCCCGGCGCGGCCGGGTTGATGGCCGGGGTCGTGATCGTCGTCGGCGGCCTGATCGGCATCCTGGCCGGCGGATGGATCGCCGACCGTCGCGCGAAGACCAACCCCAAAGCCCACCTCGAGGTCGGAATCGTCGGCTTCCTCGCCGGCGCCGTCCTCGTCTCGGTCGCCATCGTCAGCCCGCTCAGCCTCGGCCCGATCCCCGTCTTCGTGCCCGTCTTCCTGCTCGCGGTGATCAGCCTCTACCTCTACCAGGGACCGTTCACGGCCCTGAGCCAGAACGTCGTCTCACCCGGGCTGAGGGCGAGCGCCGTCACCACCCTGCTGTTCGTCGCCCACGTCTTCGGCGACAGCCACTCGACCTACGACGTCGGCCAGATCTCAGACTGGCTGGGCGGCAACCTCCAGGGAGCCCTGCTCATCACCAGCCCGACCCTTCTCATCCT
>Ga0070698_100004773_pt1 | contig 14878 bp, 11 predicted proteins | sample KBSK1502metaG_FD_65477 | JGI IMG/M metagenome (GOLD analysis project Ga0070698, IMG submission 65477) | Corn, switchgrass and miscanthus rhizosphere microbial communities from Kellogg Biological Station, Michigan, USA - KBS K1-50-2 metaG | ecosystem: Host-associated > Plants > Roots >...
GGCATCATCCTCGGCTGCACCGAGCTCGAGCTGCTGGTCAAGCAGGCCGACTCCGAGCTGCCGCTCTTCCCGTGTACGACGCTGCACGTCACCGCAGCGCTCGACCGCGCCCTGGCCTGAGCAGCCCGGGTGGCCCGAAGGGGCCATTCCTCGCATCCGCCTCACGAAATACGGTCATCGGAGACCATCTTTCGATTCTGGGAGGCACCCTGATGCGCTGGATCCTGAACCGACTCACCTACGCCAACGTGATGGCGACCTTCGCCGTCTTCCTCGGCCTGACCGGCACGGCGGTCGCCGCTGCCGCCGTCGCCAACAACAGCGTCGGCTCGCCCCAGATCATCAACAACTCGGTGAAGGGCGTCGACGTCGCCGAAGGCTCCTTCGCGAAGGTGCCGGCGGCGGTCAACGCCGACAAGCTCGGCGGGATCGTCGCGAAGAACTACCCTCGCCTGGACGGCAACTTCGTCGGAACGTTTGATTCGAACAACCTCGTCCACCCCACCAACCGGGGCACCTACGGCCTGTACTGCTCCACGGCCGGCCCCAAGTTCTACTACGACACCACGGCTCTTGGCGCCAGCTCACGGACGTTCCTGGAGCTGAACTACTCCGACGGGCCCTACGGCACCGAGGTGACCAAGGTCTTCAACAACGTGGGCACGGGCGGGGGCACGGCGACGTTCACCGACGTCAACTTCCACGTCACAGCAATGGCGACCAGCGCCAACGGCACCAAGGCCGTCAGGTTGGAGGCCTGGGGTTATGGGAAGGACGACAGCGACGTGAACACCACGGGCGACTGCTGGGGCTCGATCCAGGCCTACATCATCAAGTAGGCCGAGCGCTCACGATGGGGGGCTTATCGCCGTACAGCCCTAGACTGTGCGGCGATTCCCCCCTCTCTTGAAAGCGCTGGCGCATGTCTGCAACGACCCCGAGCACCCGCTCCGACATCCGTAACGTCGCGATCGTCGCGCACGTCGACCACGGCAAGACGACGCTCGTCGACGCGATGCTTCGTCAGGCCGGCGCCTTCACCGCGCACCAGGCCGAGAGCGTGGCCGAGCGGGTCATGGACTCCGGTGACCTCGAGCGCGAGAAGGGCATCACGATCCTCGCGAAGAACACCGCCGTGCACTACGCGGGTCCGGCCGCCGAGGGCAAGCCGATGACGATCAACATCATCGACACCCCCGGTCACGCCGACTTCGGTGGCGAGGTCGAGCGCGGCCTCTCTATGGTCGACGGCATCGTGCTGCTCGTCGACGCGTCGGAGGGTCCGCTCCCCCAGACCCGCTTCGTGCTGCGCAAGGCGCTGAACGCCGACATGCCGGTGATCCTGGTCGTCAACAAGACCGACCGCGGCGACGCCCGGATCGCGGAGGTCGTCGACGAGACCTATGAGCTGTTCATGGACCTGCTCGACGAGAGCCACAGCCAGGACGCCCTGGACTTCCCGGTCGTCTACGCCTCGGGCAAGGCCGGCATCGCCTCCCTCGAGCGTCCCGAGAACGGCGCGATGCCCGAGGGCGACAACCTCGAGCCGCTGTTCAAGACGATCCTCGAGACGATCCCAGCGCCGGTCTACACCGAGGGCGCGCCCCTGCAGGCCCACGTGACCAACCTGGACGCCTCGCCGTTCCTGGGTCGCCTGGCGCTCGTGCGCGTCCACGAGGGCACGCTCCGCAAGGGCCAGCAGGTCGCGTGGATCCGTCGCGACGGTTCGATCAAGAACACCAAGGTCACCGAGCTCCTGGTCACCGAGGGCCTGGAGCGCAAGCCCGGCGAGTCCGCCGGTCCGGGCGACATCGTCGCCGTCGCCGGCTTCCCCGACATCACCATCGGCGAGACGCTGGCCGACCCGGAGGACCCGAAGGCCCTGCCGCTCATCCACGTGGACGAGCCCGCCATCTCGATGACCATCGGCACCAACACCTCGCCGCTGGTCGGCCGGGCCAAGGGCTCGAAGGTCACCGCGCGCCTGGTCAAGGACCGCCTCGACAGCGAGCTGATCGGCAACGTGTCGCTCCGGATCCTGCCGACCGAGCGTCCCGACGCCTGGGAGGTGCAGGGCCGCGGCGAGCTGGCGCTGGCGATCCTGGTCGAGCAGATGCGTCGCGAAGGCTTCGAGCTGACCGTCGGCAAGCCGCAGGTGGTCACCAAGGAGATCGACGGCAAGCTGCACGAGCCGGTCGAGCGGCTCACGATCGACGCGCCCGAAGAATATCTGGGCACCATCACCGAGCTGCTGGCCGCCCGCAAGGGCCGCATGGAGCAGATGACCAACCACGGCACCGGCTGGGTCCGGATGGAGTTCCTGGTTCCGGCGCGTGGCCTGATCGGCTTCCGCACCGAGTTCCTCACCGACACCCGCGGCACCGGCATCGCGCACCACATCTCGGAGGGCTACGAGAAGTGGGCCGGCGAGATCCGCGGCCGCAACAACGGCTCGCTGGTCGCCGACCGCGCCGGTGCTGCCACGGCGTACGCCATGACGAACCTGCAGGAACGCGGCGTCATGTTCGTCGAGCCGACCACCGAGGTCTATGAAGGCATGATCGTCGGCGAGAACTCCCGCGCCGACGACATGGACGTCAACATCACCAAGGAGAAGCAGCAGACCAACATCCGGTCCGCCACCTCCGACAACTTCGAGAAGCTGATCCCGCCGAAGAAGCTCTCGCTCGAGCAGTGCCTGGAGTTCTGCCGCGAGGACGAGTGCGTCGAGGTCACCCCGACGATGGTCCGGATCCGCAAGCTCGTGCTCGATGCGAACGAGCGCGCCAAGACGGCCTCCCGGGCGCGCAAGTCCTCGCAGTCCTGAGCTGAGGCTGCGTGGTCGGCAGAGCTCGTCCGGCGGCCAGCGTGCTCGCCGTCAGACGAACTGGCGGCTGAGCTTGGCGTGCCGGTTGACGTCCTTGTAGAGCAGGTAGCGGAACCGGCCGGGGCCGCCCGCGTAGCAGGCCTGGGGGCAGAACGCCCGCAGCCACATGAAGTCGCCTTCCTGCACTTCGACCCAGTCGTTGTTGAGGAGGTAGACGGCCTTGCCCTCGAGGACGTAGAGACCGTGCTCCATCACGTGGGTCTCGGGGAACGGGATCACCCCGCCGGGCTCGAAGTTGACGATGTTGACGTGCATGTCGTGGCGTACGTCGTCGGGGTCGGCGAACCGCTGGGTGGTCCAGGCACCGTTGGTGCCGGGCATCTCGCCGCCCTCGACCTGGGTCTCGTTGGTGACGAACGGCGCGGGCGCCTCGATGCCTTCGACCCACTCGTAGGCCTTGCGGATCCAGTGGAACCGCACGGCCTCCGTGGTGCTGTTGCGCAGGGTCCAGTCGCAGCCGGGCGGCAGGAACGCGTAGCCGCCGGGGCCGAGCTCGTGCTTGTCCCCCTCGATGGTCAGCGTGCAGCCGCCGTCGACGACGAACAGGACGCCCTCGGCGCCCGGATCGAGCTCGGGCTTGTCGCTGCCTCCACCGGGTGAGACCTCGACGATGTACTGGGAGAAGGTCTCGGCGAAGCCCGACAGCGGGCGCGCGATCACCCAGAGGCGCGTCGCCTCCCAGAACGGCAGGTTGCTGGTGACGATGTCGCGCATCGTGCCGCGCGGCAGGACGGCGTACGCCTCGGTGAAGACGGCGCGGTCCGTGGTGAGCTCGGTCTGCTGCGGCAGCCCGCCCTTGGGTGCGTAGTAGCGCGGGGTGGTCATGCTCCTCCTCGGGTCAGCAGCCGGCCCTGGGGCGCTGCGTGGACGTCGATCTCTTCTCCGCGCAGCCACGTCGACCGGACGACCCCCGCCAGGGGACGCCCGTCGTACGGCGTGACCGCGTTCCTGTGGTGCAGTGTGGTGGCGTCCACGACGAACTCGTCGTCGGGGGCGAAGACACAGAAGTCCGCGTCGTAGCCCAGGTCGATGCGGCCCTTGCGGCGCAAGCCCGCCTGCGCAGCGGGGGCGTGGCACATCCATCGCGCGACGTCGATGAGTGTGAAACCGCGACGGCGAGCCTCGGTCCACACGGCCGACAGGCCGAGCTGCAGCGAGGAGATGCCACCCCAGGCGACACCGAAATCACCGGTCTCGAAGGCCTTCAGGTCGGGTGTCGAGGGCGAGTGGTCGGAGACGATCAGGTCGATGACGCCGTCGCGCAGGCCCTCCCAGAGCAGCTCGCGGTTGGCGGCCTCGCGGATCGGCGGGCAGCATTTGTACGCCGTGGCGCCGTCCGGAATCTCCTCGGCCGCGAAGGTGAGGTAGTGCGGACAGGTCTCGGCCGTGATCCGGACCCCCTCACGCCGGGCCGAGGCCAGCATCGCCAGCACGTCGGAGCTGGAGACGTGCAGGATGTGCACCCGGCAGCCGGTCCAGCGGGCCAGCTCGATCACCTGCGCGACGGCGAGGTTCTCCGCACCGCGCGGCCGGCTGCGCAGGAAGTCGCTGTACGTCGCGCCGTGAGCGGTCGGCGCGTGCTCGATCGTGTGGGCGTCCTCGGCGTGCACGATCAGCAGGCCGTCGAAGGTGGAGATCTCGCGCATCGCCGCCTCCAGCTCGTCGGGGTCGAGGCGCGGGAACTCGTCGACACCGGAGTGCAGCAGGAAGCACTTGAAGCCGAGGACGCCGGCGTCGTGCAGCCCGCGCAGCTCGGGCAGGTTGCCCGGGATCGCGCCGCCCCAGAACCCGACGTCGACGTGGACCTGGTCGGCGGCCGTCTTCCGCTTGAGCTCCAGCGCCGGCACGTCGCAGGTCGGCGGGATGTTGTTCAGCGGCATGTCCACGATGGTGGTGACACCACCGGCCGCGGCCGCCCTGGTCGCGCTGGCGAATCCCTCCCACTGGGCGCGCCCGGGGTCGTTGACGTGCACGTGCGAGTCGACGACGCCGGGGAGCAGCACCTCCTGGTCGGAGAGCTCGAGCACGACCGGCGCGGACAGGTCGGAGGTCAGCGGCTCGATCGCGACGATCGAGCCGTCCTTGACCCCGATGCACCGACCCACTTCGCCCGGGCCGGCGATCACCCGCGATGCGCGGACCACCAGGTCGAGGTCAGTCATGCCACATGATCTCGTCATGCGCCTGACCACGCCAGTGGGCCAGGGTCATGCTCAGGTTCGCGACGGGGGTTCGCTGACGTCCGAGCCCGCTCACCTCTGCCTCGACGACGTCGCCGTCACGCAGGTACGGCTTCGGCTCGGGCCGTCCGGCGGCGACCCCGCCGGGCGTGCCCGTCAGGACGAGGTCGCCCGGCTCCAGCGTCATCAGCCTCGAGACGTAGGCGAGCAGCTCCCCCACGCCGTACGCCATCAAGGACGTCGACCCGGACTGGCGTGCGGACCCGTTCACCGACAGGTGGAGAGACAACGCCCGCGGGTCGCCCACCTCGTCGGCCGTGACCAGCCAGGGGCCGATCGGTGTGAAGGTGTCGGCGCACTTGCCCTTGGCCCAGGTCGGACCCTGCGCGACGAGGTCGCGCTCGGTCACGTCGTTCGCGGTGACGTAACCCCCGACCGCTGCCAGTGCGTCATCCGGGTCGAAGCAGTGGGAGAGGCGCGCGCCCACCACCACGCCGAGCTCGACCTCGTGGTCGGTCGCGACGCTGCCGGGGGGCAGCACGACGTCGTCGAAGGGGCCCGTCACCGAGGTGGACGCCTTGAGGAACACCACGGGTGAGTCGGGGATCGCCACGCCGGTCTCGGCGGCGTGGTCCGTGTAGTTCAGCCCGATGCCGACGACCTTGCCAGGCCGCGCGACCGGGGCCCCGACGCGCTGGCCGGCCGGGAGCACGGGCAGCGTTCCGTCGGCGACCGCCTTGCGCACGGCCACGAGCCTCGACGGCGAGGCCAGCAGCTCGCCATCGATGTCCGCGGTGATCGAGGACAGGTCACGGAGCACACCTTGCGCGTCGATCGCGGCGGGCCGCTCCTGGCCGGCCGGACCCACCCGGAGCAACCTCATGCGTCACTGCCCGCAGACACGGCGCTCGGCAGCTGCTCCAGGGCAATGCGTTCGCCGAGCCGCTCGAGCAGGCGGGCGCCCTCGGTCAGGCAGCGGGCCAGGTCGGGCTCGAGGTCGGTGAGCGCGTAGGCGGTCCGGATCCCCACGGCGTCGAGGGCCTGCGGGGAGAGCGTGCTGCGTCCGCACACGGCGACGACGGGTACGCCGGCACGCCGGGCGGCTGATGCCACGCCGACCGGTGCCTTTCCGTGCAGGGTCTGGTGATCGAGGGCACCCTCACCCGTGATCACCAGGTCGGCTCCGGCCAGCTGGGACTGGAAGTCGACCAGGTCCAGCACCAGGTCGATCCCGGGACGGAGCTCGGCGCCCAGCAGGGCGAGGGCGGCATATCCGACTCCGCCGGCGGCGCCGGCACCCGGCGCCGCCCGCAGGTCGGTGCCGACCGCGGCCGCGACCAGGTCGGCCCAGCGTGTGAGGGCATCCTCGAGCGCGATGACCTGCTCTGGCCCCGCGCCCTTCTGCGGGCCGAAGACCGCGGCTGCGCCGGCTGCGCCCGTCAACGGGTTGTCGACGTCGCACGCGACGATGACGCGGACGCCCGTCATCCGCGCAGTGAGGGCGCCGAGGTCGAGGCTCGCGATGTCGGCCAGGCCGGCGCCGCCCTCGGGGATCTCGCGCCCGGCCGGGTCGCGCAGCACCGCGCCGAGCGCCCGGACCAGCCCGGCGCCACCGTCGGTGGAGGCGCTGCCGCCGATGCCGAGCACGACCTCGCGGCAGCCGGCGTCGACGGCGGCTGCGATGACCTCGCCGGCACCCCGGCTGGAGGACCGCATCGGCTCGAGGCCATCCGGGAGTCGGACCAGCCCGGCCGCATCGGCGAGCTCGACGACCGCGACATCCCCCTTGCGGGCGTACGCCGTCGGCACGGGCCGGCCGGTCGGACCCGAGGCCATCACGGGCACCGCGGTGAAGCCGGCAGCCAGCGCGGCCGCCAGGGTGCCGTCCCCGCCGTCGGCGACCGGGACCGAGACCACGACGGCGTCGGCGCGCACCCGGCGTACACCCCGGCTCAGCGCGGCGCCGACCTCGGCGGCCGTGAGCGTGCCCTTGAACTTGTCGGAGGCGACGAGGACGGTCGGTCCCTGGGTGCTCACGTCAGTCCAGCGGGGTGATCGCGGTCGGTGCGTCGACACCGCGCTCGGCGAGGTCCTCGAACTCGACGACCGAGTCGATCTCGAGCCCCATCGACACGTTGGTGACCCGCTCGAGGATGACCTCGACGACCACCGGGACGGAGTACTCCGCCATCAGGGTCTTGGCCTTCTCCAGCGCCGGCAGGATGTCCTCGGGATCAGCCACCCGGATCGCCTTGCAGCCCAACCCCTCGGCGACCTTGACGTGGTCGACGCCGTAGCCGCCCAGCTCGGGGCTGTTGATGTTCTCGAACGAGAGCTGGACGTGGTAGTCCATCTCGAAGCCGCGCTGCGCCTGGCGGATCAGCCCCAGGTAGGAGTTGTTCACGACCACGTGGATGTAGGGCAGGTTGAACTGCGCGCCGACCGCGAGCTCCTCGACCAGGAACTGGAAGTCGTAGTCGCCGGAGAGCGCCACCACCATCGCGTCCGGGTCGGCAGCGGCGACGCCCAGGGCCGCGGGCACGGTCCAGCCCAAGGGGCCGGCCTGGCCGGCGTTGATCCAGTGCCGCGGTTTGTAGACGTGCAGCAGCTGCGCGGCCTGGATCTGGGACAGGCCGATCGTCGAGACGTAGCGCGTCTCGGGACCGAACGCCTTGTTCATCTCCTGGTAGACCCGCTGCGGCTTGACCGGCATGGCGTCGAAGTCGGTCTTGCGCTGCAGGGTTCGCTTGCGCTCGGCGCACTCGGCGGCCCACCCGGCGCGGTCGACCAGGGTGCCCGCGGCCGCCCACTCCTGGGCGACCTCGACGAGCGCCTCGAGGGCGGCCTTCGCGTCGGAGACGATGCTGTAGTCGGGATTGAAGACCCGGCCGATCTGGGTCGGCTCGATGTCGATGTGCACGAACGTGCGGCCCTGGGTGTAGGTGTCGACGCCACCGGTGTGGCGGTTCGCCCACCGGTTGCCGATGCCGAGCACGAAGTCGCTGGCCAGCATCGTCGCGTTGCCGTAGCGGTGCGAGGTCTGCAGCCCGACCATGCCGGCGGTCAGCGGGTGGTCGTCAGGGATGGTGCCCCAGCCCATCAGGGTCGGCACGACCGGGACACCGGTGACCTCGGCGAACCTTACGAGCAGCTCGGAGGCGTCGGCGTTGATGATGCCGCCGCCGGCCACGATCAGCGGGCGCTCGGAGCCGTTCAGCATCGACAGCGCCTTCTCGACCTGGGCCCGGGTGGCCGCGGGGCGGCTGATCGGCAAGGGCTCGTAGGTGTCGATGTCGAAGTCGATCTCGGTCATCTGCACGTCGATCGGCAGGTCCAGCAGGACCGGGCCGGGTCGACCCTCGCGCATGATCTGGAAGGCCTTCTGGAAGGTGCCCGGGACCTGCGCCGGCTCCATCACCGTGACGGCCCACTTGGAGACCGGCTTGGCGATGGCGGCGATGTCGACGGCCTGGAAGTCCTCCTTGTGCAGCTTGGCCACGGGCGCCTGGCCGGTGATGCACAGGATCGGGATCGAGTCGGCCGACGCGGAGTACAGGCCGGTGATCATGTCGGTGCCGGCCGGGCCCGACGTACCGATGCAGACGCCGATGTTGCCGGCCCGCGCCCGGGTGTAGCCCTCGGCCATGTGCGAGGCGGCCTCGACGTGGCGGGCCAGGACGTGCCGGAGGCCGCCGTGCTTGCGCATCGCGCTGTAGAACGGGTTGATCGCGGCGCCGGGCAGCCCGAAGAGCTGGGTGGCGCCCTCCTTCTCCAGGATCAGGACGGCGGCGTCGACCGCGCGCATGCGTGCCATGTCAGCGCTCCTTGTCTGTGGTGGTGGTCGGGCTGCCGCTCAGGCGCTCCACGCCCCGCAGCAGTGCGGAGTGGTCGAGGCCGCCGTCGCCGTTGGCCACGGCCGAGGCCATCAGCTGGGCGACCAGGGAGCCCAGCGGCACGACCACACCGGCCTCGCGGGCCGCGGCAGTCACGATGCCCAGGTCCTTGTGGTGCAAGGCGATCCGGAACCCGGGCTCGAACGTGCGGCCGAGCAGGTTGCCCTTCTTCTGGTCCAGCACCTTCGAGCCGGCCAGCCCGCCGCCGAGCACCTCGAGCGCGGCCTCGGTGTCGACGCCGTACGCCTCCAGGAAGACCACAGCCTCGGAGAGGGCCTGGATGTTGGCGGCGACGATGAGCTGGTTGGCGGCCTTGACCGTCTGGCCACAGCCGCTCGGTCCGACGTGGACGACGGTCGTGCCCACCACCTCGAAGAGCGCCAAGGCGGCCGCGAAGTCCTCAGCAGAGCCGCCGACCATGATCGACAGCGCGGCGTTCTTCGCGCCGGCCTCGCCGCCGGAGACGGGGGCGTCGAGCAGCCGGAAGCCGCGCTCCTGCGCCTGCTGGGCCAGCGCGACCGTCACGTCGGGACGGATGCTGGAGAAGTCGATGACCAGCGTCCCGGGCTTGGCGCTGTCGAAGACACCGCCCTCTCCCGCGAGCACCTGCTGGACGTCGGGCGAGTCGGGCACCATCACGCAGACCACGTCGGCCTCGGCGACGGCGTCCTGGATCGACTCGGCGGCCCGGCCGCCGGCCGCCACCAGGGGCCCCGTCTTGTCGGGGGTGATGTTGTAGCCGGCGACGGTGTGCCCGGCGCGGGCCAGGTGGACCGCCATCGGGCTGCCCATGATGCCGAGTCCGATGAAGGCAATTCGCCCGGTAGAGGTGGTCATCAGTCGTTCTCCTTGTCGTTGATCCAGTCGAAGCTGTCGGCGGAGGCACCGGAGGGCTTGTACTCCAGACCCACCCAGCCCTCGTACCCGGCTGCCTGCAGGTCGGCGAGCTGGCGCAGCAGCGGCAGCGACCCGGTGCCGGGCTCGTTGCGTCCGGGTGCATCGGCGATCTGCACGTGGGCGATCCGGTCGATGTGGTTGGCGATGACCTTGTCGACGTCGTCGCCGTTGACGGCAAGGTGGTAGAGGTCGGCCAGCAGGCCGAGGTTGTGCTCCCCCGCCCGGTCGATGACGGCCAGCGCGTCGGTTGCGGTCAGCAAGGGGTACGCCGGAGCGCCACTGACCGGCTCGACCAGCACGGTCCCGCCGATCCGGGCGGCCGCCCGGGCAGCCTGCGCGAGGTTCTCGGCACCCAGTTCGTCCTGCTCCTCCGCCGTGACACCCTCCAGGCGGTTGCCGTAGAGGGCGTTGAACGAGGAGCAGCCCAGCCGCTCGCCGATGCCGATCGTCACGTCGATGTTGTCGCGGAACTCCTGGCGACGGCCCGGCCACGAAACCAGGCCCCGGTCGCCCCCGGGCAGGTCCCCCGCGGCGAAGTTGAGGCCGACCAGCCGCACGCCCGCGTCCTGGACCGCCGTGACGAACCCGTCGACGTCGCTGTCGGTGGGCACCGCGTCGGCGAAGGGCCACCAGAACTCGACCCCGGCGAAGCCGGCCGCCGCGGCGGCCGCGGGACGCTCCAGCAGGGGCAGTTCGGTGAACAGGATCGAGCAGTTCACCTCGTAGCGCAGTGAGTGGCTCATCAGGGTCCTTCCGTATTGCGGAAACTTATTTCTGAATTACGAAAGAAGGTAAACGGGTGGCGTGGGTCACGTCAAGCGCGGGTCCGCTGTACGTTTCTCCAAGGGGCCAGCGAGGCTGGAGGAGGTGCGTCATGCTGCTGAGCGACCTGCTCGACGCTCCGCGTCTGGGCCTGCACGTCCTGCACGCGGAGCCGGACGCGCTGGAGCAGCCCGTGGGCCGGCTCGTCACCACCGATCTCCTGGAACCCGGCCGCTATCTCAACGGCGGCGAGCTGGTGCTGACCGGACTGGTCTGGCGCCGGAGCCCCGCGGACAGCGAGACCTTCGTGGCCTCGGTGGCCGGCCGGGGTTCTCGCACGATCCTGGCCGGAACGGCCCAGCTCGGCGGCGTGCCCGACGACCTGGTCGAGGCCTGTCGACACCATGGGGTCACGCTCGTCGAGGTGCCGATCGAGGTCGCCTTCGCCGACGTGACCGAGCACGTGGCCGCGGTCGGCGCGGCGGGCAGCGGGGCCCGGCTGTCGGCGAGCCTGGTCCGCCAGCGCGAGCTGCTGTCCTCCATCGCGTCCGGGCGCAGCCTCGACGAGCTGGCTGCCCGCGTCTCCAGCGAGATCGGGCACGAATGTCGGTTCGTCACCCCGACCGGCCAGCAGGTCGTTCCCGGAGCCGGCGGCCTCACCGGCGAGGCGCTCGATGAGATCACGCGGCGTTTCCTCACCTCCGACCGGCTGCCCGCGGTGGCCGACGCCGCAGGCACGTCGTACAGCCTGTTCGCCGTGGGCTCAGGACTCAGCAGCCGGCTCACCGCCTGGCTCCTGGTGGTCGAGGGCAACCACACCGACTGGCCGCACGAGCACGTGGAGGCAGTGCACGAGCTGTGCGCGATAGCGGCGCTGGACCGCGCCCGGCGCGACGAGCGACTGCGCGCCCTGCGACCGGTGGCTGCGGGCGCGCTGGGTCTGGTGGAGTCAGGCGGACCACATGCGGAAGTCGCCGCCCGGCTCCGCGAGGCCGGCCTGGACCCCGAACGGCCACTGGTCGTCGCCGTCGCCGAGGCCGTCGACGACGGCAACCCCGAGACCACCGCCACCGTGCTCGAGGACGTCGCCCTGGCGGTCGGGCCCCCGGTGGTGGCACCCGGACGCGACGGCCACCTGGTCGCGATCCTGCCCGCGGTGCCGGGACTGGCCGAGCTGCTGCGCCGGGCCCTCGGCCGGCTGGCCCCCGGCCTCTCCCGCGCCCGGCTGGCGGTCGGGATCAGCGGCGAAACCGGCGTGGACGCCCTGGCCGGCGCGCTCGAAGAGGCCAGGTTCGCCCACCGGATGGCGCGGGCGGCCACGGTGCCGGTGTCGGTGGTGGGCTCCGACGAGGTGACCTCGCACGTCCTCCTGCTGGCCACCGTTCCCGACGACGTACGCCGTACCTACGCCCAGCGGGTCCTGGGGCGGGTGCTCGAGCACGACCGACGGAGCCAGGGAGAGCTCGTCGCCACCCTCACCGAGTTCCTCGCCTGCTCCGGCTCGTGGACTCGCACCGCCGAGGCGCTGCACCTGCATGTGAACACGGTCCGCTACCGGATCGAGCGGGTGCAGGAGCTGACCGGACGGGACCTGTCCCGGCTGGAGGACCGGGTCGACGTCTTCCTCGCCCTCAAGTCCCTCTGAACCCGGGCGGATTTGGATGATCACACAAGCGGGGCCGCTACCGAGCCGGGCATCTTCGGAGGTTCGGAGGGTGCCCGTGGAGGTCTCAGCGGGGCGATGCTGTGGCCTGGGTCACAGCCCCGACGACCCCCTGAGCTCCCCCGAGGAAGGTGTCCGATGAAGACGATCCTGAGAACGAGTAGCAGCCGGGCTGCCACGCACCCCGTCGACGAGGTCCTCCCTGCGGGGAAGCTCGCCGTCTACGGGATGCAGCACGTGCTCGCGTTCTACGCCGGAGCGGTGATCGTCCCGATCCTGTTGGCGAACTCCATCGGCCTGACCACCGAGCAGCTGGTCCACCTGATCAACGCCGACCTCTTCACCTGCGGTATCGCCTCGATCATCCAGTCCGTGGGCTTCTGGAAGGTCGGCGTCCGGCTCCCCCTCCTGCAGGGCGTGACGTTCACGGCGGTCTCGCCCATGATCGCGATCGGCCTCGCTGCAGGAGGCGGCACCGACGGCCTGCTGGTGATCTACGGTGCGGTGATCGTCGCCGGACTGGTGACCTTCCTGATCGCCCCGTTCTTCAGCCGGCTGATCCGGTTCTTCCCGCCGGTGGTCACCGGCTCGGTGATCACGATCATCGGTCTGGCCCTGCTGCCGGTCGCGGCCGCGGACGCCACAGGTGGCGCCGGTCCGACCTCCGACCCGACCAGCGGCCGCAACCTCGCCTACGCCCTGGGCACGCTGGCCCTGATCGTGCTGATCCAGCGGGTCTTCAAGGGCTTCATGGCCACCATCGCCGTCCTCGCCGGCCTCGTGGTCGGCACCCTGGTCGCCTGGTCGCTCGGCGACGCCCACTTCGACTCCGTGAGCGGCTCCGGATGGGTGGGCGTGACCACGCCGTTCAACTTCGGCTGGCCTCAGTTCTCGGTGGCCGCGATCATCTCGATGGTCGTGGTCATGATGATCACCGCCGTCGAGACCACCGGTGACGTCTTCGCCACCGGCGAGATCGTGGAGAAGCGGATCGGGAAGGACGACATCGCCCGTGCCCTGCGGGCCGACGGCCTGGCCACCACGATCGGCGGCGTCTTCAACTCCTTCCCCTACACCTGCTTCGCCGAGAACGTCGGCCTGGTCCGGCTCACCCGCGTCAAGAGCAGGTACGTCGTTGCCACCGCCGGGCTCTTCATGATCCTGATCGGCCTGATCCCCAAGGCCGGCGCGGTCGTCGCGGGAATCCCCGCTCCGGTGCTGGGCGGCGCCGCCCTCGCGATGTTCGCGACCGTGGCCGTCGTCGGCTTCCAGACGCTGGCCAAGGTCGACTTCCACGACCACCGCAACGTCGTCATCGTCGGCACGAGCCTCGGCCTGGCCATGTACGTCACCGCGCAGCCGCAGGTCGCCCAGGCCGTCCCCGACTGGGCCGAGATCATCTTCGGCAGCGGCATCACCCTCGGCAGCCTGACCGCGATCACGCTCAACATCGTCTTCCACCACCTCGGCAAGGACTTCGGACCCGCGGTGGCCGGCCAGCCGGGCGACAGCATCCGGCTCGACCAGGTCAACGAGATGAGCCGGCAGGAGTTCGTGGAGACGTTCGCCAGCCTCTTCCAGGGTCCCCGATGGATGGTCGAGCGCGCCTGGGACGCCCGCCCCTACGCCGACACCCACGCGCTTCGCCGGTCCTTCCAGGAGGCGCTCTTCTCGGGCTCGCCGGAGGAGCAGCGCCAGCTCATCGAGTCCTACCCCCAGCTCGGCTCGCAGTTCGTCGCCGACGGACTCAGTGGTGAGGCCTCCCTGCGCGACCAGGCCGCCCGCGGCCTGACCTCGCTGGCCGAGCCCGACCACGACCAGCTGGCCGAGGTCACCGAGGCCTACCGCGACCGGTTCGGCTTCCCGCTGGTGATCTCGATCCGCGATGCCGACTCCCTGGACCGCATCCTCGACGAGGGTCGTGAGCGACTGGGCAACTGTGAGACCCAGGAGCATGCTGCCGCCCTGATCGAGATCGCCAAGATCGCGGGCCACCGGTTCGACGACTTCCTGCGAGAAGCCAACCCGATCCACTCGGCCCGCACCCGCACGCCATGGACAAGCAGACGATGAGCACGACGACCGTCCCGACCAGTGGACCCAGGGTGCGGGTCAACGGCCAGGACGTCGCGCTCGCCGGCGCGACCCCGCACACCACCACCCTCGACTGGTTGCGGGGGCGCGGCCTGACCGGGGCCAAGGAGGGCTGCGCCGAGGGTGAGTGCGGGGCCTGCTCGGTGCTCGTCGCCCGGCCGGGCGGCGACACCCCGACCGAGTGGACCGCGATCAACGCCTGCCTGGTGCCCGTGGCCGCGCTCGACGGCCAGGAGCTGGTCACCGCCGAAGGCCTCGGCTCGAGCACGGCCCTGCACCCGGTGCAGCAGGAGCTCGCGGCTCGCGGCGGCTCGCAGTGCGGCTACTGCACCCCGGGCTTCGTGTGCAGCATGGCCGCCGAGTACTACCGCCCCGGCCGGGTCTCGACGAACCAGACCACCGGGAACGGCACCGGCTGCGACCACGAGCACGGCCCCAACGGGTTCGACCTGCACGCCCTCAGCGGCAACCTGTGCCGGTGCACGGGCTACCGCCCGATCCG
>Ga0070698_100004774_pt1 | contig 14873 bp, 9 predicted proteins | sample KBSK1502metaG_FD_65477 | JGI IMG/M metagenome (GOLD analysis project Ga0070698, IMG submission 65477) | Corn, switchgrass and miscanthus rhizosphere microbial communities from Kellogg Biological Station, Michigan, USA - KBS K1-50-2 metaG | ecosystem: Host-associated > Plants > Roots >...
TGGCGAACACTTAATACCAGAGTCTGCGTCTCCATTGGAGAAACGATCAACCTGTATCGGGGTGGCTCGGCCACGATAGTCATTCACAATAAGATCGTAAACAAGCCCTCAGCCCAAACCGGCGACCGTCCTGTTAGCAACGCAATATTGGTTTTTCCTAAGTCAAACCAAGAGAAACGTTTGTGGACGCCCTTGATTGCATGTGTTAAATTCTAGCCTGTTGTTGCTTAATAACCTGCGCGGCTTCGTGGGAGAAGCGTGCACCCCAACCTACCGCTTGCGACAAATCGACGTGTGCAGTGAAAAACGGGCTCAATTGACCGTTTCCAAAGGACTACATGGCTAAGAACGCAGGCTCCAAGACTGGTGGCCCGCCGCTGAACGAATCCTCAAGCGGAAAGGGTGTGGTCGATCTCGCAGACGCGCGTGTGCGGTTAAGCTCGCGAACGCGTCCTTCACCGCAAAACTTGCTCATAGAGCTGGATGAGGTTCGATCGCTTTTGGACCAGGGACTCTCGGCGGAAGCCAAGTCTCGTATCACACTCCTGATCGCAGCAGCCAAAGCCAATCCCTCGATTCTCGCTCTCGCACGTTGTGCCCTGTCCACCGCCCTTGAAATGCAAGGTAACTATCGTGACTCGCTCGCGGCCGTGGCCATGTACGAGTCTCCTGAATCGCGAGCCAAGATCGATCAGCCGGCTGTCCAATTGTTAAAGGTCCAGATTGGTCTCGCTTATAACTATAACGGAGACCACCCCAAGGCGATTTCGATTCTCAAAGGCGCGCTACGCGAGTTTTCTGGAACCGACACTGAACAGACCAACGGTCCGATCTATGCAGCCCTGGCGCGCGTTTATCGGAGCATCACTGAATACCCGATTGCTCGCGACTACGCCCAGCGAGCGTTGGAGCATTTCCGGCAGACAGGCGAATGGCGCGGCTTGGCCGAGGCGTATTTTGGCATCGCCCTGGCTGACATGCAGGAAGGCGCCTATGAAGCCTGCCTCGAGAATTTACAACAGGCACTGAAACTCATCGGCGAGCATCCGGCCAGTTACACCCTCGGAAAAATCTACTCCAACATGGCGGGCGCCTGCTGGTTTCTCAAGCGTCCTCAAGAAGGAGTTCGCTACCTCGAGAAGGCGATTTCTTACTATGAACGCACTGACCATAAAGGCAACGCCGCGAATGGCTACAACAACCTCGGCATTAATCTGATTTTGATGGGCCAGTGGGGACGAGCCCAGGAAGCCCTGGAGCGGGCGCTTTCGTTGGCCACGGACGCAGACGAGCGTGCTGAAAAAGTGCCAATGATTCTGGATTCGCTTGGCGAGTTACTAATGTTGCGCGGCGAGTTGGATGAGGCAAAGAATTATCTCGAACGCGCCGTCGGTCTGGCTACCGAAGATGGCAATAAGTGGTATGCAGGTCAGGCTCTCAGAACGCTGGCTCGTTGTTACGTCGCCATGGAAGATCACGCCAAGGCACTCGCGAAAGGAGAAGAGGCTCTCGCGGTCGCCCTGGCCATTGGTGATCGACAGGCTATCTGTGAGTCGCGTTTGATTTTGGCGGAAGCACACCTGCAAAACGGCGAAACTGAAAAATGCTCCGCAGAGTTGGAGAAAGTAACAGAAGATACAACTGAATCGACTACCGACCTCGGATTTGCCGGAGAGTCGCAGAGACTCCTGGGCATGCTAGCAGTAGTGCAGTCTGACTTCTCCTCGGCAGCCCAACACTTCGGCAGCAGCGTTTCAATTTTCGACATGCTCGGCGATCGTTATCGAGCTGCGCGCGCCCATAGCGACCTGGGACGAGCCTACGCTACCAGCCAGCCGGGGCGGGCCATGGAACACCTCTCGCGGGCCGTTAACGCCTTTCGCGAGTTGGGAGCAAAACTTGAACAGAAGCGAGCCGAAGCGGCCCTCGCCAACCTCGACCGCACAGCGCCTGAAAGAAATGAAGAACAATCAGCCCTGCCTCAGCTCTTGACCATGCGCCTCGCCGAGGCCGTAACCTCTCGCGAGCTCCTTTTGCGGGAACTTGCAGCTATCATGCGGCAGGAGACAAATGCGAAGGCTGTAGTTATCACCGAGCCGGGCGAACACAATCGCCGGCGTGTAGTTATCGCACACGGTTGCACACCAGCTGAAAGCGCCCAGATTGCAGAACAGATGGATCAATTGATCGATGAAGAGTCGCAAGCCGCCTACGCAAAAAAGAAAGATGCGGCTATTCTCCAACTGCGATCATCTCACGCTCTGCCAGCGACGCTTTATATCTCACCCAGCAGCCGCGCGAATCTTCCTGGCGGACTTTCACTGGAACCCTTAATGCGAGTGGCTGAACTCGGTATGGATGTTTGTGCCCTGCGGGCGGGCTCTCAGAAAGGGTCGCGAGTTCAGCAACCCGCAGAACTCACCGGCACCAGCCTAATGCCGGGGTTCATTCATTCCAGCCCGGCGATGACTAAGTTGGTCGAAGAAGTTCACAAGATTCGGTCTTCAGACGTAACTGTTCTAGTTACCGGCGAGTCCGGGACTGGCAAGGAATTAGTGGCTCGCGCAATACATGCGTTGTCGAGCCGTCGTTCGAAAGTTTTCGTTCCGTTCAACTGCACCGCCGTCCCCAAAGAGCTTTCAGAGGGTTACCTGTTTGGTTATCGTCGTGGCGCTTTCACCGGAGCAGTGACGGATTCGGCAGGCGTTATTCGCACTGCCGCCGGAGGAACACTCTTCCTCGACGAAATCGGTGATCTGCCGATTGATCTACAACCAAAGCTTCTGCGCTTCCTGCAGGAAGGTGAGATTCAACCACTTGGAGAGCAGCGCCCGTTGAAAGTTGATGTACGAATCATTGCGGCCACAAACACTGACTTGGAAGAGATGGTTGCCCAGGGCAAGTTCAGGGAAGATCTTTACTATCGCCTTAACGTGATCCGTTTGCGTGTGCCTCCGTTGCGGGAGCGACGTTCGGAGATTCCGACTATTGTCAATTACTACATCAACCACTATTCGGCGAAGTTTGGACGTCGTGATATTCAGATCACTCCGCCAGCGGTTGATTTGTTAATGGTAAGCGACTGGCCTGGTAACGTTCGCCAACTTTGCAATGAAATTCAACGAGTGGTCGCGCGCGCTGAAGACGGAACAGTGATAACTCCCGACCACCTCTCTCCCGAACTCAAACGAACTTCCGCGCCGGCAACGCCCAGCTCACCGGCATCAACCTTGGCCTCTATGCCTGTCAGTTCCTTGCAAAACGTAACTTTGGCTGACGCATTGGCGGATGTTGAACGGCGAATGATTGCTGATGCGCTGCGCAAGCATGGCGGTAACATTTCACGCGCTGCTCGCGAACTCGGACTCACCAGGCGTGGACTCTACCTCAAGCTGGAACGTTATCAACTCAGCGCCAGCGCCTGAGCTCAGGTCATTCCCAGCACTGAGCGCACATCCCTGCTAACCAGTTCAGAACCGAGGTTCGTCGTGCTGTTCCGTCGCGCGGCGACTTCATTCGCAATCCGGGCAATTATCGCAATATCAAATGGTTTCGAGACCACCCAATCCGCCTTAATTGCCTGACGGGCGTCGCAGCTGATCGCGTCTGCCCAGCCACTGACAATAGCTAAGGGTATTGTTTCTGAGCGGCTCCGAATTTCGCTGGCCAACTCCCAGCCACTCATTTCAGGCATGCCAATGTCTGTGAAAACGATATCGAGTTTGCCGGCGCTGGCATCATAGAGTTTCAGGGCCATCTCACCACTCTCGGCAACAACTACCTCGCAGCCCTCTGCTTCTAACGCTTCGCGAAGGACTTCTCTAACCGCGGTTTCATCGTCGACTACCAGCACTCGAATCTTGTCTTCCCTGATGCCAACCTCGAACGGTGCGGAATTACCTTCAGCAGCTGGGCCGGTCTCTTCGGCCACCGGGAGCGAGATACGGAAGGTGGCGCCTCGGCCCGGTTCACTTTCCACGTCAATGGAACCGTTGTGCCTGCGAATGATGCCGAAGCTCACCGCCATTCCCATCCCAGTGCCGCTCTTCCCCTTCGTTGTAAAGAAGGGATCAAACAAGCGCGACCTAACATCCGGTGTCATACCGGTACCGTTGTCGGCAATAGTCAGGACAACGCGCCCGTTGGCTTCCTGCGAACTCAGCCGAATCTCGCCGCCTGAAGGCATCGCATCGATTGCGTTGTAAATCATGTTGACGAGGACTTCCCGCAGCTCTACAGCATCACCCAAAACCGAGGCCGTGCAGTCAGCGACCAATGCCAACCGAATCTGCGGACCATCGACTCGTGATTCCCAACGCGGGCGGCTCATCTCACAAACGTCTTTCATCAACCCAGCTACGGAAACCGCCTCGAACTTGCGGCTTGGCTGTCTGCGCGCGAAGTCCTGAATGCGCCGTATGATGTGGGCGCCGTCTTCCGCGCTTTTGACAATCATCTCGATACCGGCGTTAATCTTTTCCGGGTCGTTCGTGCGCAACAAGAGCTGCGCCCTACCCAGAATTCCGGTCAGCGTATTGTTGACGTTGTGAGCCACACCAAAGGAGAGTTCGCCTAATGCGGCCATCTTTTCAGCGTGAGTCGCTCTCTCACGGCGCTCTTCATATTCTGCATGGGCAGCCGCAATCCGCTCCAAACAGTTCCTTAGACGTTCGCAGGTTGATGCCTGCTGAGAGTTCGCGAGCAATCGGCTGGCTTGAGCCCCAATTTCCTGCCGCTCATCCTCACCTAGCTGCTCACACATTTCTTCGATCAAAATCAGAAGCGACCGGCCTGCACCTTCTGAATCGCCACCTCGCTCAGCGACCCGGCGAGCTCTTTCGAGGTGAGGTTTTGCTTCGTGGCGGCGCCCCAACCTGCACAGCACCAATCCATGAGTCGTCAGGGCTTCGGCCAACAAAGTCACCTCGCCGGCTGTTTCGAATGTATCGACGGCAAGCTTGATTGAATGTTCAGCTGATTCATGTTGCCCTGACGCTAGATACAATTGCGCGAGAGTCTCGTCGACCTGGGCTCGTCTGACCTGGTCGCCAAGCCTGTCAAAGAGCTTGCGGGCTCGCTCAAGGTGTAGTTGCGCTTCATCAAATCTCTTCAGGCTGGAAAGCAAATAACCCTGGTTGTTTTCAACCACAGCTGTGTAGCGATGGTTGCCGATTCCTTCAAAATATCTAAGCGCCTCTCTGTAGTGATCCAGCGCTTTATCGCAGTAAGTGCTTCGGTTTTCACCAATGCCGAGATTCTTTAACGTGGTTGCAAATTCAAGATGAAATCGGCCCTTAGTCCACGCGCCCGATGTTTCCACGAGCGGCGCCGCTTCGTTGAGGAGGGCCAACGCGTCATGTAGTCGTCCGGCGCGTCCTTCCACAACAGCTAGCCGAATCAAGGCTACACCCTTCAATTCTCGTTCGGCGTCGGACAAAGTCTGGAGTAATGACCGCACGGTTTCACGAGCTAGCTCGAACAGGCCCTGCCGGTAATAGCAGGTGGCCAGCTCAATCCGAACTTCTGTTGCGCGCGCGTCTTCCTCCAGCCGCTCGAAGAGCGCAATGGCCCCATTCAGGAGGCCCTCCGCGGATTTTTGGCCGCCATAGATTTGTCTGGTAGTTCCTACCCAACCGCTCAGGACGCCTGCGGTAAAAAATAGTTCAGCGGCCGCTCGATCCTCCAGCCCAGAATGTTTTGGCCACTCGCCAATGTTCCACCACTGCTGAAGCGCGGCACATCCCAAATCGTAGTCACCGGCTTCCAGGCTTTCCCGAGCTTTGGCACAACAGGCGCGAACCTGTTCGCTTAAGCTCAACGGTGAATACTCGATTGGTTTTGGCTTCGCTTGTATCAGTCGCATTTTGATTGATTCGGCAATAGAGAGCCGTGGCCATCTTCTTCTTGCTGACGGCGCCTCCGGTAACAATTAACGGTGCGTTCGCTAGTGTGGTGTGAGGCGATCGCCCGTTTGCCGGGTACAACTGGTCGGAACCGATCAGCTGAATACCAAGTATACACTGCATACCGAGGTAACAAGAGCCTTTTGTTTCGATGTAAGGTTATCAATAGCTGGAGTTAAGTCCCTTCTTGAAGCTGCCATTCGCCCTTCTGTATACGAGCTATGCAACATCTCAGCGATCGCGGGTTTCAACTCAACCCGCTGATGACAGTAGCTTAACTATCGAAGATTCAATGTATTAAGAGGCCACACTGCCACTACGAATCCAATGGCACGAGCCTTGAAATAAGGGTGCTCGAACAAAGTTGATAATCGGCACGCTAGAACGAGATTTGACATTCCAACTGGCAATCCCTTCCTAGCGCACCGTTCCCCAGTAAATGCTCGATACCAGGAGAATTAGAAAATGAAAAGCCTCAAATCAATCTTTTGCGCATCCCTCTTAACCTTGGCAATTTCCTGTTCCGTGTTTGCGGGTGACATCACCAGCCGTGCAGGCGACATCACCAGTAAGCCGGGCGACATCACCAGCAAACCAGGCGATATCACTAGCAAGCCAGGCGACATCACTAGCAAGCCAGGTGACATCACCAGCCGCCCCGGCGACATCACGAGTCTAGCAGGCGACATCACCAGTCTCCTTTTTGGAATCTTGGTTCCCTAACCTGCCGATCAATGATCGGTCATCGCGATGAGACTTCGGTCAATCTGCAGTGGCTTTGCTCAAAGATCATTCATTTTGGCGAGAAGATCGCTAAGAAAAGCGCTCGCGCGATGACAATTGGCAAGCGATATGCCATGAGCTGATAGAGTTTTTAGTCAAGCAAGCAAACCAACATTTGCAGAAGGTACAACGCAATGAAAATCACCCTAAACAATTCAGCGCCAAGCAACCGAACGGCCTCAAGCTTTTCGGTCAATCGAGTAAACGTTTTACGCGGTTACATTCATCCTTCGGACTAGTCGCACTTCTTATCTTCGAACTCAAAATTCGTTTGAGCTCACCCTATTGAAGCTTGAAAGTTAAATACTAGTCAGTACGCGATCGCTAATCACTAAAAGCAGCTCGTCGGCAGGCCTCACGGGTTTCCACAAATTGGCCCCTCCGCAAGCGCCAGTCATCTAGTAAGCAAGGGTGAGTCGGATTCGACTCACCCTCTTTGCATAATCGACCTTTTCTGCGGCTTGTTCTTGGCTTAATCGGTGTTGGGTGAGGTCGAACGGCTATGTGAATTTGGGTCAACTGCCAGAGCCAGTCCCATTATCATGTAGAAAACCATTACTACTTCCGAGTCACCCCAGTTGTAATGCACCAATCCGGAAGTGAAGAATCCGGCCAGTCCGCCCAATGCTCCCAACAGAATTCCGCGTTCAATCCATTCGAGTTTCCCGCCATTCCGTAGTGACCGCCAAAGCGTTCGGGCATAAACGTAGAGGAATGTCAGCCAGAGGATCAATGCCGGCACGCCTCGTTCGAGCGCGATTTGCAACAGGTTCGAATGCATGTGGCCCCATGGTATGCGGCCGCCGTCAAACATTCCCCACTCGCGCCAGTGCCATTTTATCGAGTCCATGCCAATACCGAACAGAAGGTGCCGCGGCTTGCTGACCAACAAATTTACCCCTTCTCGCCAGACCGTTTCGCGCCAGGTTGTTGATTGGTCTGTTTGATCGATAAAGGCAACGTTGCGCTTCTGCTGTAGGACTAACAGGCCTGCGAGTATGAGCGGAACTGCCATGACGGCGATCAAAATCATAGCGCGTCGTCCAACCCCGAAGAGCAGAACAATTAGAGTGGAAACCAAACAACCGAGCCATGACGCCCGAGTTACGGTTAACAGCAATGCGCTGCCTAATCCGGCGAGCGCAACCAGCAACAACGCACCTGCCCAGCTTCGCTTTATTGGCAGACTCACAAAAATTCCCATCGCCAGAGCAATTATCAACTGCAGGGCTTCGGCATAGGTTACAAACTGGCCATAGAAACCGGTCGCCCGCCAATCGCGTCCTCTCGACCAACTTCCAATTCCCAGTTGTTCCAGCACACTGTTGCCCGGCAACAGGCTGCCTCGTGGAACCTTGAAAACCGGTTGTAACTCATGACGGTAGGTGAGAACGGTGGCCGGGTTTTTGTCAGGCTTCAAGAGTGCATTAATCAGTTCCTGTGGGTCTCGCAACTTTTCTCCGTCAACCTCAAGCAGAGTGTCGCCGTTGCGGATTCCCGCCTTGTAGAGCGGACTGTTTTCCGAGACGCCATCAACTCTTACCGCCCGTCCCAGCAAGCGCTCGCCGGCGGTATAGAATGCGTTGACCATGCACGCCGAGATCAGAGTAAGCGCAAGCAAGCGCGCGACTCGCATCGAAGTTACGTTTTCGACGAACAAGTAAATGATCGTGAATAGACTTGCTGCTCGTAGTTTTCCGATGGACACGATCGGCTCGTAAGAGAGGAAGGTCGAAAGAACAGTGAGAGCAAAAAAGCCGAGGATAAGGAAATCAACGGGTGTTCGATAGAATTTAGGCCGGGGACGAAAAGCGAAACGCACGAGCCATAAAGCCAGACCAACCAACCACGCGCTTTGAGTTGCCGCAATCGAGTTTGGTGCCGCGGCCGCAAACACAAAAAGAAAGGTGACGATGGCCGCATCAAGCACTTTCGCCGCTCGACTCTTAGTCTGAGAATCCGATTTCACCTTGGTTTAGTCAAACCTGCAATTGGAGTGACCCAGACCGCGATGACGGCCAGAAAACAAAAGATGAACCACTCTTCTTATAGTTCTAGTATCCATCGCCGCGCATCATTACCAGGACGGTTCGCAGGATGATTTTCAGGTCAAACAGCAGCGACCAGTTTTCGATATAGAATAAGTCCAGCTTCACCATCTCTTCGAACGGCAGGCGATTTCTTCCAGACACCTGCCACAATCCCGTCAGCCCGGGCTTCATGTCGAGTCGCTTGCGGTGCCGTAGTTCGTAGGCCTCAACTTCATACGGGATTGGAGGGCGTGGACCAACGATGCTCATGTCGCCACGCAATACATTAAACAGTTGCGGAATTTCATCAAGGCTCAAGCGACGCAGCATGCGTCCCACGCGCGTAATGCGCGGATCGTCGCGCAGTTTATAGGCGGGCCTGTGGGCGTCACCGACATTCGCTTCGGCATGGCCGGCGATAAACTTCCGCTGGTACTCGCGGTGGATCTCACTGTCAGCATCCATGCGCATAGTGCGGAACTTGTAAACAACAAAAATTCGTCCGTCCATACCCACGCGCTCCTGTGCGTAAAAGACCGGCCCCTTAGAGTCAAACTTGATCAGCAAAGCAATCAAGAGCCAGAAAGGAGAAAACAGTGCAAGTGTAAATGCCGCGATAAGAATGTCCGAGATGCGCTTGGTGCCGCGCGCGAAGTCGGAGAGCGGCTCGCGAAACAACCGGATCATTGGCAGCGCGCCAATTTGGTCGACCTCAGTTTTACTCGGCAAACAATTGAACAGGCTGGGGGCAATACGAAACTCGATTCCACGACGCCGGCCACAACGCATCATCACGTCAAACAGCGCGTCTGCGTCAACCTGAGAGTCGGCGATGATTACTTCGTTGGCGCCCGAGTCGCGAATAGCTTCCGGCAGTCCCGCAAGATTGCTCACCACTGGTACGCCTTCGTATTCCCCGGTCGGGCCGGGACTGCCAATGTCAACAGCGCCGATCACTCGATATCCGAGTGACGGCCGTTCGCGCATCTCCTTGATGCAGAAAGTCGCTTCAGGACCGCGGCCTACCACCAGCGTTGGAATTAAGTTGATGCCACGTAGTCTAAAAAACGACTGCGCACTGCGCACGGTTAGCCTTAGCGAATAGAAACTCGCCAAGGCGATGAGAAAATCGAGCACGAAGACACTGCGAGCATAGGAGAACGCGCGGAAGTTAAAACCGCCGCGATATAAGAATGCAGCGGCAACGATAAGTAATGATCCGATGGCCGTTGACTTGAAGACGCGAATGCCATCGTCGAAAAAAGAGAACTCGCCCCGCAGCCGGTATAGATCGTAGTAGCGCAACGCGAGCACGCGTATCACGATTACCAGGAATAACAGCGCGCCGTAAGGAGCAAAACCTGCGCTCCACGCAAGACCACCATCGGCTGTCCGGTGGAATATCGCGCCGCCTTCACGAAAGTAGTAGGCTGCGCCAAATGAAACCGTCGCTATCAAACTGTCCGTTATCAATAAAGCTGTCTTGATGGTAGGGATGACCCAGTGAGGCGCGCGCGAAGGAGCACGCACGATGCTTGCTTCAACTAACGGATTTTTGACTCGCTCAACTCTCACTGATTTCCCAAACGCACTCTCGCTCCGAAAGACATAGGATAGCAAAGTTCACGCCTCGAGTATTAGATTCGCGACTTCGGCGGCAACCTGAACCTCGCGGCGTGCATTCGTTGGTCCCTTTTTTTGTACTGGCAGATCGCGAATAGCCTCACGCGTGGCGATCCTATGCAGGCGTCCATCTTTCACCAATTGCTCGTCTATTGCAGCCCACTCACCTAAGTAGATCGACGCCGCCGGAATGCCAAGAGCTGCGGCCTCTCGATTCATTGTGCCGCCGGCACTCACTACCAAATCGCTGTGCGCGATCAGATTACCCCCGTCAAGGGGCACCGCCGGTACAATCAGACTCTCATCGGCGCGTGCGTTATAGGTATCCCGTTGTAAATCGTTGCGTGGCAACAGCACGACTTTCACGTTAGGCGTTGCTAATAGCCGTTCGAGCAATTCGTCAAACAGCTCATTTTCAAAGCGATGGTAAAGCGCCTCGCTAGCGGGAGGGCGCACAGTCACCAGCACGTTGCTCTGGTCGATTCCCAGTTTGCCAAGCAGTTTTTGGAATTCGGGATCGCTTTGAAAATCAGCGAGGTAAACGTCTTCCTTGAGCCCCGCGTATCGCTTCACCTTTGCCGGTGACGCCCCAAACCGCACTAGCGCTGCTTCAGGAAAAGCATTTGGAACAATGATGCGCGTAGCCATGCGGAACGCGAGATGGTTTGCGGGCTGATGTTCGTAATCCATCAGCGTGATAGCTCGCAAAGACAACACGCGCGCCGCCAGAATTTGAGAGTACGAGTTATGACTAACTGCAAGGTCGACGTTTCGTCCACGCGCCCAACGCGCAAGCCCGAGCGCCCGTTGCACCAGATTTCCCGCCTTGCCTGAAAGCTTGCCGCCGCCATGTCCGCCAATAATTTCAGCGGCGAACCCGGCGGCCTCAGCAAGTTTGACCGTTTCAGCAAAGTCGCGCGCCGTGACGACTACTTCGTGATCATGTCGAATGAACTCATTTGTGAGCGAGCGGAAGAATGGAACGTGCGGTGAGTTTGCCAGATCTATCCAGATTCGCATTGAGTAGAATAGTGAACCAAGGAACCAATTCTTCAGTCTCTGTGCCGGACAGAGAATTCTGGCCGTCGACGACGCGCTACTCTGATAAGCAAACCAGCTACGGATGGACCGCCATTGGCTGACGGCAAAACTGTCGCACCGACTCCGCGATCTGCATCACGGTTAAATCCGCCAGCTCCGGATACATCGGCAATGACAACACTTCGCGGCAGACGCTCTCGGTTTGCGGCAAATCGCCCTCTTTGAATCCAAGATTGCTGAAGCCGCGCTGCATGTGGACGGGAATCGGATAGTGGATGCCACTGCTGATCCCGTTGGCCTGGAGATGTTCGCGCAGCTCATCGCGCTGCGCGGTGAATAACGGGAAGATGTGATAGACAGACTTGCAAGCCGCCGGCTCCTCCAGCAAACGCAACCCTGAATCTGCCAGTTGTTCTGAATACGTTTTCGCGTGCCGCCGGCGTGCGCTGGTCCAATCGTCGAGGTGTTTTAGTTTTACGCCCAACACCGCTCCTTGGATTGCTTCCAGGCGGAAATTGTAACCAACCCGCTCGTGCAAATATTTGGCGCTCTGTCCATGATCGCGAAGTTGTTTAAGAATCTCGACGTATTTTTCGTTGCTCGTAACCACCGCTCCGGCTTCACCATACGCGCCGAGGTTTTTTCCCGGATAGAAACTAAAGCACCCCAGGTCGCCCATGCTTCCGGCGCGCCGTCCTTTGTATTCCGCTCCCACAGCCTGGGCAGCATCTTCGATCACCAACAGATTGTGCCGGCGTGCGATGTCGAGGATCGGATCCATGTCCGCACAGGTTCCGTAAAGATGCACGGGCATGATCACTTTTGTTCTTGGAGTGATCGCCGCTTCAATCTTCGCCGGATCGATGTTGCAGGTAAGCGGATCGATATCGACTAAAATCGGCGTCGCCCCGGTGTACAAAATCCCCGCGACGGTGGCGACGAAGGTATAGCTAACGGTAATCACCTCGTCACCGGGACCCACGCCTGCCGCCAGCAGCGCCAGATGCAAAGCGCTCGTTCCGGAGTTAACTCCAAACGCGAAACGCGACTGACAATAAGCAGCGAAATCCGCTTCAAAAGCTTCGACCTTTGCACCGAGGATGAATTGGCAACTCGCCAGCACGTCTGCAAGGGCGCCATCAATTTCTCCCTTAATGCTCTCGTACTGCGCTTTTAGATCTACTAAAGGAATCATAAGTATCGATACAAACCTTCGATTAAGTTAGAACAGCTCAAACATTACTGATCTCGACGAGTTGTCCGCGAGCCAGTAGTGATTTTTCCGCCGCCTCTACGATCTTCACAAGTCTCAATCCGGCCTGGCCGTCCGTTTCAGGTTGCTTGTTATTTTCGACGCAATCAATGAAGTGCTGCGCTTCAGTCTGCAAGGCTTCGGTCGCATCCAGTCGCGGCGCCCACATGTCGCCGGAACGATAGCTGACGAGCATTTCGTAAACTGCTTCGGGACTTTGCGAAAGTGTGACCCCTTTGTCATATATCTTCACCTTCTCGCTCGGCTCCAGGTCGTCGTAAAGGATCATCTTCTCGCTACCGCCAATAAGAGTGTGCCTGACTTTGACCGGCGTAAGCCAATTGACGTGAACATGTGCAATCTGAGGATTCGCGAAGAAAAGCGTTATGTAAGCGACGTTTTCAGGTTGACCAGGAATATGGCTGATTCCGGTGGCAGAAACGGCCGTCGCCTTTGTCGGCAACACATAATCCATGATCGAAAGATCGTGAATCGCCAGGTCCCAAATTACATTCACGTCGTGTTGAAAGAGTCCTAGATTAATGCGCACGGCATCGTAATAGTAGATCTCGCCGAGGGCGTTCTGCGTGATGAGCTCACGAATCTTTCGTACCGCACCGGTGTAGACGAAGGTGTGATCTACCATCAAAACTCGTTTGCGCGCCTGCGCCTCTTCAATCAACTGAATCGCCTGCTCCGAGTTGGCGGCGAGCGGTTTTTCGATCAGCACATGCTTATTGGCTTTGAGCGCCGCCATCCCCAACTCAAAATGCGATGATACTGGCGTAGCAATGACAATTGCGTCGATTTCCGGATCCGCAAGCAATTCGCAGCAGTTGTCGACTGTCTTAATTGTCGGATAGCGGGCCTTTAGCGTTCCCAATCTCTCGATTCGCAGGTCGCACACCGTAACCACCGTCGAGCCCGGCGCTTCCATGAAGTTGCGCACCAGGTTGGGTCCCCAGTATCCGTAACCAATAACTCCAACTTTAATCATGCGTAGTCCAGTTTGCTGTCCAGTGTATTTCGATCTCGCCGCTCGCGCACGTCGCCGATCGCGCGCGCCGGAACCCCTGCGACAATCGCATAGTCAGGAACATCTCGCGTCACTACGGCTCCGGCTCCCACCAGCGCCGACTCGCCAATAGTGACTCCCGCCATGATGGTTGCGTTACTCCCAATTGACGCCCGCCGCTTTACACGTGTTGCGATCACGGCCCAGTCGGCTTCCGTTTGCAGGCTGCCGTCGTCGTTGACCGCGCGCGGAAAGGGGTCATTGGTAAACATCACCCCGTGGCCGACAAACACTTCATCTTCAATGGTCACGCCCTCGCATATGAAAGTGTGCGATGAAATTTTGCAGCGGGCACCCACGGAAGCGTTTTTTTGTATTTCGACAAACGCTCCGATCTTCGTTTCTGCTTCGATAGTACAACCATAAAGGTTCACCAGTTCGGGCTGGAAAATCTTTACGTTCTTACCTAACGAGACATCAGCACCAATCGGCATCTACTTTTTCTCTTCTTCCAGCAAACGCGCTAACGCGTAAAGCATCCAGCCTTGTGTCCAACGCATGTAAGGCGTGTGAACGGTATAAAATCGCCGGCGTTGATAGTAAAAAAATCCGCGAGCGTCACGCAGGTTGCGAATCGTCCAGGCGGCAATCGTTTCGGCTAACGGCAGCGCGCCGCTATCCAAGGTGCGAAATTCCAGGAGTGTAATGATTGCCGTTGCCGCCGCGTGCGCATCCGCTGGATAAAGGCTGTCATGGTAGTATTTCGGCCAACCGTCCGCAAGAAAGAAGCGCTCGCGCCAGAACGTGTATCCACGTTGCAAAGCATTATTGAGTTCAGCATTAGCACCAACGCAAGACTTCGCAATCCTCCCGAGCGAGAGCAGCACATAGGCGGAGTGGAAATTATCTATCCACCGCTGCCCCGCCTCCGCTCCATACGCCCATGAGCCGTCTTCGCCTTGTCTATGAACAACATAACGGACAGCACGAAGAGCCAAATCACAAAGTGCCGTTTCTCTCGTCAACGCCCCGACGCTCGCCAATATTTCGGCGGCCAGCAAACTGGCGTTGAAAATCTGCGTGCTGTCCGAGGGCGAATAACTGAAGCAAACTTCCTCTTTCGTATCAATCGTTCGCTTGAGATCACTGAGAACGAAGTTGCAACTGCTGCGCGCCATTTGTAGATAAGCATCGTCCCCGAATGCCTGGTGCCCTTCAATGAGTGC
>Ga0070698_100004775_pt1 | contig 14871 bp, 16 predicted proteins | sample KBSK1502metaG_FD_65477 | JGI IMG/M metagenome (GOLD analysis project Ga0070698, IMG submission 65477) | Corn, switchgrass and miscanthus rhizosphere microbial communities from Kellogg Biological Station, Michigan, USA - KBS K1-50-2 metaG | ecosystem: Host-associated > Plants > Roots >...
CATTCTCATCACTATCACTTCCATGCACTGCATTTTCACCAACTGATGAAGCAAATTTTTTACGAATAGTTCCTTCATCAGCTTTTGCAGGGTCGGTTGCGCCGATCAGGTTTCTAAAATCAGATACGGCATTTTCTTTTTCCAAAATAGCTGCGATGATGGGACCACTGCTCATAAACTCAACCAGTTCGCCATAGAAAGGTCTTGCTTTATGAATGGCATAAAATTCACCAGCTTTTTCAGGTGTCAACTTTAATTGTTTCAATGCTACTACACGAAAGCCATCCCTGGTGATCATATCAAGAATAGCCCCGGCATAACCTTTTTTCATAGCGTCGGGTTTGATCATTGTCAATGTTCGATTACTCATATTATTCTTTGTTTTTTGCGCCGCAAAAGTATGTGAAAGTTTGAAGTTTATCGTTTGAAGTTTGAGGTTTCTTGTAAAATAGTTTCTGCCCGGAAACGTCGAACATCAAACCTCGAGCCTCAAACAACAATCCCTTATCTTCGCAGCCGTTTATGAAACCCATAGAGGATATTTTTCCATTATTGCATCAGGCGAAAAGAGTAGTGATAGTTCCCCATCAGAAACCAGATGCTGATGCCATGGGTGCGTCACTTGCTCTTTCATTTTTCTTAAGGCAGTTTGGTCATACAACCACAATTATTTCTCCAACCAATTGGGCAGGTTGGCTTAACTGGATGCCTGGTTGCAACGAAGTGATAGACTATGATATGTTTAAAGAAAAAGCGGAAAAAATTATCGACCAGGCTGAGTGGGTTTTTTGTCTTGACTTTAATACTATTGACCGTACAAGAAATCTGGCTGCAAAATTGGAGAAAGTTACTTGTCCAAGAATTCTGATCGATCATCATCAGCAACCGGAAGAAAAAAAATTTGAATGGGGAATAAGCAATACAAGTAAGTCAAGCACCTGCGAAATGATCTATGATTTCATATATGCTTCGGGCCATAGTGATAAGTTTACAACAGAAATGATGGATTGTATATATGCAGGAGTGGTTGCTGATACCGGATCATTTCGTTTTTCATCCACCACAGCTGCCGTGCACAAGCTTGTTGCAGACCTGAAACAACGAGGTCTTGAACACATGCATGTACACAACGAACTTTTTGATAATTTTTTGGAAAACAGGATGCGGTTTATTGGTCATGTATTATTAAACAGGATGGAAGTTTTTTATGAATACAATACTGTATTAATTGTTATACCAAAAACTGATTTGCTCAAATACCAAATGAGAACCGGCGATACGGAAGGACTTGTAAATTATCCGCAAAGTATAAAAGGAATTAAACTTGTTGCTATTGTGATCGACAGGGATGAAGAACGCAAATGGAGTTTTCGCAGCAAAGGCGATTTTGATTGCAATACATTTGCCCGCAAATATTTTGAAGGAGGCGGACATTATAATGCATCCGGCGGCCGCAGTTCTTTATCGCTTGATGAAACTGTGAAGAATTTTCATATAGCTATGAAAGAGAATATACATTTACTTCAATAATAAAATACAATGAAAACAAAAATTACGATGGTTATATCGGTAGTGCTGGCGCTGTTTATGGTGTCATGCAGTGCTGATTACAAGAAAACAAAAACAGGGCTGGTTTATAAGATCATTTCAGGTGGCAGCAGAGATTCAGTAGCACATAGAAATGATATAATCAAATTTAACTTTATACAAAAATTTAATGACTCGCTTCTTTATAGCAGTTATGACAAGATGCCCGGCTACCAGGATTGGTCTGATGATCCGAGGATCGTATATAGCCCGCTGGAAGTATTGTTCATGATGAAAAAAGGCGACAGTGCAGTTATTGTGCAAATGGCCGATACTTTGATAAAGCAAGGTATGCAAAGACAATTTCCATTTGCAAAAAAAGGGGATCGTATAAATACATATATAACAGTTCTTGACATTTTCAGAGTGGATAGCATTTTCAAAAAGGATTATAATGCAGAAATGATAAAAGATAAGCCCCGCCAGGAAAAGGAAGAGAAAGAGGCACAAGCAAAACAAGAAGAAGAGATGCATAAGCAACTTGTTGAAATGCAAAAGCAAACGGCAAAAGAACTTGAAGAGAATAAAAGATCCGGTGAAGCTGAAAAAGAAGACAAAGAGATGCAGGCTTATTTAGCATCAAAAAAGATCACCAACGCTAAAAAAGCAGGAGGTACATACGTTGTTATTAAAGAAAAGGGGAACGGCGAGCCTGCATCACCTGGAAAATTCATTACTGTAAAATATTCCGGCAAAGGGTTGATATCTGATCAAGTGTTTGATGCTGGTGAATATATTTTTAAAGCAGGCGATGACTTCGTTATCCAGGGATGGCATGAAGGTATTCCAGAATTCAATAAAGGGGGAAAAGGTACTTTGTATATTCCCGGTTATCTTAGTTATGGAAAAAAAGCGGGCCCCGGTGGAACTCCTTTTGAGGCACTTATATTTGACGTCGAGATCTTAAATGTAAGTGATACAAGGGAAAAAGCTAATGCTGATAAAAAAGTTGCTGATTCAATTGCGGCAGTTAACCCCGTAAAGAAAACAAACTAAATATAAATTTTTTGCTAAACCTCTTTTCAAATTTTGGGAAGAGGTTTTTATTTATAAGTAGCAGAGAATAACTTAACTGCTTCCTTTGCTTCTTTTACATCATGAACCCTAAGAATAGAAGCACCATTCATCAGTCCGATCGTATTCAAGACAGTTGTTCCATTCAATGCATCATCAGCATTTACACCCAGTGTTTTGTAAATGGTGGATTTTCTTGAAATGCCAAGCATAATTGGTTTATCAAGCATTTTAAAAACTGAAAGATTTTTCAACAATTCAAAATTCTGAGCAATTGTTTTTGAAAAACCAAAACCGGGATCGATAATTATATCAATGATTCCTGCATTTTTTAATTCCTGCGTTTTTGTAATAAAAAAATCAAGCACTTCACCGGTCACGTTTTCATAAACTGCATTTTGCTGCATGGTTTGCGGCGTACCTTTCATGTGCATGAGTAAATAAGGAGTTTTTAACTCAGCAATAGTTTTGATCATTTTGTTATCCATGCTTCCTGCACTTATATCATTAATGATCGTGGCGCCGGCATCAACTGCTGCTGTTACAACTTTTGAATAAAAAGTATCGATAGAAATAAAAGTTTTTGGAAATTTTTTTGCAATTGTTTTTATGGCCGGAACAACTCTTTCTATTTCTTCATCGGCTGGGATCAATTCGCTGCCGGGTCTTGTACTTTGTCCGCCAATGTCAATAATATCTGCGCCATCATTCATCATTTTTTCGGCTTGGGCGACTATTTCATCAAAAGCACTGAATCGGCTACCACCAAAAAAAGAATCTGGTGTAGCATTAATGATACCCATCACAAGAGGTTTATCTATTACCAATAGCCGTCCTTTGCAATTCAGTGTAAACATTCGCTTTTTGTTCGTTATTTTTGGCGATAAAGATAGTGAAGGTGAATGGTCAATGGTGAATGGTCAATCGTCAATAGTAAGTTTTACTTTATTTGAGGAATCCCATTTACTTTGGTATCTAAATTCACCATTCACCATTGACCATTCACGAATATGACAACAACTGACAAACAATACGATGAAGTGATTCGTTCCTGTAAAGAAATTTTTTTACGCAAAGCAATGGATTATGGAACAGCATGGAGAGTGCTGCGGACAATTTCAATTGTTGACCAGATATTTATTAAGGCGCAACGTATTCGTACCATACAGGAAACTGGCAAACAAAAAGTGGCCGATGATATTTCCGCAGAATTCAAAGGAATTATAAATTATGCGGTCATTGGTCTTTTTCAATTAAATCTGACAGAGAATGATCCTGAAGAAATGCCTGTTGAAAGAATATCACCAATGTTTGATGAAAAGGTTATTGTTGCCAAAAGATTAATGCAGGATAAGAATCATGATTATGGCGAAGCATGGCGCAGCATGAGCCAGGAAAGTTTTGTTGACCTTATTTTGATGAAGCTGCAGCGTATCCGGCAGATATTAATTAACGAAGGAAAGACAGTAATAAGTGAAGGCATTGATGCAAACTATCTTGATATTATAAACTATGCTGTGTTTGCTTTGATATTGATGGGAGAGGAGAAAGTCAAAAGTAAAAGTCAAAAATCACCATGAAAATAGTTATCAATATTATCAGGGTCTTCGTAGGGTTGCTTTTTATTTTCTCCGGTTTAGTAAAAGCAAATGATCCTCTTGGCACTGCCTACAAAATGGAAGAGTACTTTGAAGTATGGAACACAGATCTTACTACGAGTACTTTTTTTCTGAAGGATGCATTGATGAACTTATTTCATTTTCTCAACGGGCATACATTGTTCTTATCAGTAACTATGAATGCCTTTGAAATAATTGCCGGCGCCGCATTGCTCCTTGGTTGGCGAATGAAATTGTTTAGCTGGTTATTATTGTTTTTAATGGTATTCTTTACAATTCTTACCGGTTATACATATAAAACCGGGAGGCCTACCAATTGTGGTTGTTTTGGAGATTGTATAAAAATAACTCCGGAGTATTCGTTTTATAAAGATATTTTGCTCTCAGCATTGATCCTGGTTATTCTTTTTGCCAGAAAACATATCAAGCCTCTTTTCTCGCCGCGATTGAATACAGGTTTAATGTTATTGGTAACGATCTTCAGTTTCGGATTACAATGGTATGCGTTAAGATATTTACCGCCGGTTGATTGTTTACCATTTAAAAATGGGAACAGTATTCCTGAAAAAATGAAAATGCCGGCGAATGCAGTTCCGGATAGCATCGTCATGACCTTCGTTTATGAAAAACAGAGAAAGAAAGTTGAATTTACTGCCGATAAATTTCCAACCGATTTTAATGATTCGCTTTACAAATTCATCAACCGCTACGATAAAGTTGTTAGAAAAGGAAAGAATAATGAGCCACCGATCAAAGGATTTAGCTTAACCAGTGCCAACGCTATCGATTCAACAGGTAATTCGACAATAAGTGATTCAACCGGAGTTATTCTTTCACAACCTTATTCTTTATTATTGTTTAATACAAATTTACCTGATAAAACCCCTGCCTGGAAAAATGACCTGCTCGCTGTCTATTCTGAAGCAAATAAAAAAGGAATACCTTTTTATTTTGTGAGCACGAATCGTGATTCAGCGAATACAATTTTTTCACAAATGGGTTTTCAAAATATTACAGTGCTTAACTGTGACTTTACTGCTATTCGTACGGCAGCAAGAGCCAATCCAACACTTTATTTATTAAGAAATGGAGCCGTGTCCGGTAAATGGAGCTATGCTAATTTTGACGATGCGTTAGAAGCGATAAAAAAGTGATAGCTTAGATAGGAAATAGAAATCAGAAATCTTGTTAAGCTTTATTACCAAAAAACTTCTTTATGGCCTGCTGGTATTAGTGGGTGTTGTTATTCTTGTTTTTTTTCTCTTCCAGGGTTTTGGAGATCCATCTCGTCTCATAATGGGGCAAACCGGTGATGCAGCAACACAAGCTAATATTCGCAAAGAGCTTTATCTTGATCAGCCAAAGTGGAAACAATTTTTTTATTATGTAAATGATGTTTCTCCGATCTCCATTTATTCTTCAAAAGAGATAAAAGAAAAAAAGCTAAAAGGAGTTTTTGTTGGTGGTCAAAATAAACCCGATAGCTATCGGGTGGGTTTAAAGGCCCCTTATCTCCGCAAATCTTATCAAACAAAAAAGGAAGTAGGGTCGGTGCTCACCGAGGCCCTACCCGGCACATTGATACTTGCATTCGCTGCTATGTTGATCGCCGTTGCAATTGGCATTCCCCTGGGAGTGCTTGCAGCAGTTAAAAAAGGCTCATGGATCGACACGTCTTCAGTTTTTGCGAGTATTGTCGGCATATCAGCCCCTTCATTTTTTATGGGAATTGTCATTGCATATATTTTTGGATTTGTGTTGTCTGATTGGACAGGTTTGCACATCAATGGAAACTGGTTTGATGTGGATGAAATAACTGGTGAAAGAAAATGGACACTTCACAATCTTATTTTGCCTGCATTTACATTGGGCATTCGTCCCTTGGCGATCATCACTCAACTTACCCGCAGTGCTATGCTTGATGTACTGAGCCAGGATTATATCCGCACTGCCTATGCAAAAGGTTTAGGTAAAATGAAAGTGATCTGGAAACATGCCCTGCGTAATGCTTTGAACCCTGTAATAACAGCAGTTACGGGTTGGTTTGCAGAATTACTTGCCGGGGCATTCTTTGTTGAGTATATTTTTGGATGGAAGGGCATTGGCAAAGTAACAGTTGATGCTCTTGAAAAACTGGATTTCCCTGTTGTAATGGGCTCTGTTCTTATCTCAGCAACATTTTTTATTATTATCAATATCCTTGCTGATATTCTGTACGGTGTGGTTGATCCGCGGGTAAGAATACAATAGGATTGGGAGAAGAAAATTTACAATTTCATTACAGCATTTTCATTCTATTTTCACTTTAGTCATTGAAATTTGCTTTTATCGGAAGACTGGGTCAAAAAATATTTTTTGGAATATTTTTTGCACAATGACAGCGATCAGACTTTTTCCCCAAAATTTATTCGTAAATTGAAAAGAGAAGAGATTACTAAACCTATTAAACCTGTGCGTATGGAAAAAATAACTTCGATTCTTGCCAAAAAAGAGCCTCATTTCCACACAGTTTCTCCTGGTTCTTCTGCAGACACAGCGCTTAGCCGTATGTGTCACGAAAATGTTGATTACCTCATCGTAATGGAAGATGAAAAATATGTGGGACTTTTAACAGAACATGATATTGCAAGCAAAGTGGTGATCACAAACAGGCAACTTGCAAAAACAAAGGTTAGGGATATTATGAACAAAGGGTTACCTGCTGCTGCGATAGATGATACTGTAGAAAGATGCATGCAATTGATGAGACAACATCATGTTCGGTATCTGCCCGTTTTTGAAATCCATTCTTTCCGTGGCATTGTATCTTCAGAAGATATATTAGAAGAAGCAGTGAATAACAGGATGGAAATTTTTGATGCAGTAGTTTACACAGATAGCCGTTATGGGGTGCTTACTTAACTACTATTTCTTTTATAACTTTTTTTCCTAAAGCTTCGTTCACACGAAGCTTTATTTTTTCTTTCTGAAAAATTAATTCTTGTTTCAATGGTGCTACATGAGTAGTAATAAAAAGAGTATCGTTAATGATCCTGATCTCTTCTGTATATCTCGCAATAGTTTTGCCCATTATATCTTCCCACACATCTTCGATCTGCAAAGCCTGGATAGAACCCCTGATGCGGCTTTCGTCAAGAAATTTTTGTAAGGCATCACCGATTGAATATTCACCCATGAAGCAAAGTTAGATGATAATTGAATAGATGATAACTGATAGTTTTTAAGATGATAATTAGGGGAAAATTCACAATCACGAGAAGTATGATCTATCATCTGGCAAACTATCATCTCACAAATGAATTAGCTGATAATTTATCGACAACTCATTTAGATGCTGTGAAAGTCTCTCTTCATTTGTATCAGTAATAAAAACCTGTCCATTGTTTTCAATACAAACACGGCGAAGAAGGTTAGCGATCCGGTCTTCATCTAATTTTTCAAATACATCATCAAGCAAAAGAAGCGGAGCAAAACCTTTATTTTCTTTCAACACATCCATTTCAGCCAGCTTTAAAGCAAAAAGTAAACTTTTTCTTTGTCCCTGCGAGGCGATGTTTTTGAATAATTGACCAGTAAGATTAAAAACAAGATCATCACGATGAATGCCGCCGGTGGTTCTTTGAGCAGCCATATCCCGCTGCCTGTTAAGTTGCAACAATTCAGAAAAAGTGCATTGATTCAATTCGCTTTGATAATGTAATTCGGTTTCTTCTTCCTGCTTTGCTATTTCTGTATAAAGTTTTTTTACATCGGGTAAAAAAGAAACAAAAAACTGTTTTCTTTTTTCAAAGATATAATTGCCTGGTTTCAGCAATTGTTCATCCAATACATCAAGCAACGAAAGATTTTTATTACCTGTTTCATAAAAACTTTTCAGCAAAGAATTTCTTTGCGCCAGGATCTTGTTGTAATTAATTAGATGCTGCAGGTAATCTCTATCAATTTGCGATAAGAGTGCATCGAGGAATCTTCTTCTTTCCTCGCTACCGTCAGTGATGATCTGTATATCATCCGGCGCAATGATCACACAGGGATAGCGACCAATATGCTCTGAAAATTTTTCATAAGCTGAATCATTCACTGAAAATTCTTTTTTGCCGGTTTCACGAAGTATACAAACTGCCTTCTCTCTTTTTTTACTTAACTCAAGTTCTCCATCAACCCTGAAGCCCTGTTGACCATTTTGAATATTTAGTATATCTCTTGTAAAATAACTTTTGGTAAAACAGAGATAGTGAATGGCATCAAGAAGGTTGGTTTTACCGACGCCGTTATTACCGCAAATACCAACGATCCGTTCAGTAAATTGAAATGAACGATTGCTGTAGTTTTTGAATTGAGTGATTGATATGGAATGAAGTTTTAGCAAAGTTTCAAAAGGCACAAGATACAAGGTACAAGGCACAAGGTGCAAGACAGTGGAATAGAATTACCGAACGTACAAGAGTGCGACGCAACGGAAGTCTAACCAAGGCTACGAAGCTGGAAACCAAACAAAAAAAGCAAATCTTAAATCCCAAATCTGCAATCAAAAATTGATAAGTTTGCCTTATTTTTGCCCCCGCTTAATTTATGGCAGAAACAACCCCAACTTTGAAGCCTGTGGCTACAAAATTTTCTAAAGAAACATATCTCTACTGGTATGAGCTGATGCAGCTTATCCGCCAGTTTGAACTGATGGCGGAAGAGAAGTATAAAATGGAAGGAAAGATCCGTGGGTTCTTTCATGCTTATATCGGGCAGGAAGCGATTGCTGCAGGGTGTATGACAGCCACTCGTCCGGAAGATGGATTTATTACCGCTTATCGTGATCACGGTTTGGCAATTGCAAAGGGTGTTAATGTTAACAGTTGCATGGCTGAATTGTATGGCAAGGCAACGGGTTGCGCTAAGGGTAAAGGCGGCAGTATGCATTTCTTTGGAAAGGAAGTAGGTTTTTGGGGTGGTCATGGAATTGTGGGGGCGCAGATAGGAACCGGTGCGGGGCTTGCCTTTGCTGAGCAATATCGTGGTACTGATAATGTAATCCTTTGTTTCTTTGGGGATGGTGCTGCCCGCCAGGGAATATTACATGAAACATTCAATCTCGCCATGTTATGGAAGTTACCTGTAGTTTTTATTTGCGAGAATAATAATTATGCCATGGGTACTTCGGTAGAACGTACCAGCAATGTGATCGACATTTATAAACTGGCTGATGGTTATGAAATGCCCGGAGATACAGTAAATGGTATGAGTCCTGAGGCAGTGCATGAAGCTGTAGGCCGTGCAGTGAAAAGAGCAAGAGAAAAAGGCGGGCCAACTTTGCTTGAAATGAAAACGTATCGTTACAAGGGCCATTCGATCAGTGATCCGCAAAAATATCGTAGCAAGGAAGAGGTAGATGAATATAAAGAACAGGACCCCATCACACAGGTGCGTAAAACAATCCTTTCAAGTGGTTTTGCTACCGAAAATGATCTGAAAACAATAGATGAAAGAGTGGATGGTATTGTTGAAGAGTCTGTAAAATTTGCAGAAGAAAGTCCATGGCCAGATGATAGTGAAGTATTGAAAGATGTTTACGTTGATAAGAATTATCCTTTTATAGTTGACTAATATTCGAATTCAAAATTTCTAATTTCTAAATTTCAAGTTTAAATGGCTGAGAAAAAAGTGGTGGCTCCTGAAAATGAAGAAATAATTGCAAAGGCGCAGGATTTCTGGACCCGCTATCAAAAACAAATTACTGTTGTTCTTGCTGTCGTTGTACTAGCAGTAGGTGGCTGGTATGGCTATAAAAATTTTATTGTAAAACCGAAAGTTGAAAAAGCGGTTGACGTAATTTATAAAGCTGAAGAGTACTATCGTATGGACAGTTTACAAAAAGCATTGAATGGGGATGGTATTCATTGGGGATTTGTAAAAGTTATTAAAGAGTACGCTGGCACCCCTTCGGGTAACCTTGCCCGTTTTTATGCTGGTGATTGTTATTTGAGAACCGGTGATTTTAATAATGCCATAAAACAATTGAAAGAATTTTCTACTTCAGACAAACAAGTGCAGGCAAGAGCTTATAAGTTGTTGGGTGATGCTTATTCAGAGCTTGGAAAAAATGATGAAGCAATTGCCAGTTATAAAAAGGCGGCAAATCATTTTACTGCAGACGTGAATAATTCTGCAGAGTATTTATTCATTGCCGGGTCACTTGCTGAAAAGTCTGGTAAAAATAATGAGGCAATTGAATTGTATAAAGAGATCAAAGAAAAATATCCCGGAACAGCTGGAGCAAATGAAGCTGAAAAATACCTGGCAAAGCTTGGCGTGTATAATTAATTAACTGATGGCAGAAGTTACTAACAGTAAACTTTTAAATACAGATGCAGGCATTCCTAAAAAGAATGCCTGTATTGTTTTGGTTAAAACAGAATGGAACGCAGCCGTTGTTAATGAATTGGAAAAAGGATGCAGGGAAAAGTTAGAGTCATTCAAAGTAAAAAAAATAATTACGATAACAGTCCCCGGTGCATTTGAAATCCCATTTGCTATAAAAAATTATTGGAAAAATGCAGGTAAGAAAAAAAAGCCAGATGCATTTATAGCATTAGCGTGTGTGGTCCGTGGCGATACCCCACATTTTGATTATGTATGCAAAGCGATAACAGAGGGAGTGGTTCAATTAAATCTTTTGTTGCCTGTTCCAACTATTTTTGGAGTATTGACGGTTGATAACGAAATGCAGGCAAAAGAAAGAATAGGTGGAAAGCATGGGCACAAAGGGGAGGAGGCGGCAGTGACTGCTATTAAAATGATTAACCCCAAATCCCTAAAGGGTACCTAAGTTGAAGTGACCTTTTTTTGATAATTTCTTTGAAGCAGAAGCATACGAATAATAATATAATTTCGAATAATAAGTTATTCAGAACATAATTAAACTTTATAAATCTAAGTTCCCCCTTTAGGGGGACAGGGGGCATGAACGTACAACTTTTCATACCATGTTTTGTTGACCAGCTTTATCCGCAAACAGGGTTTAATATGGTAAAAGTGCTGGAGAAAACCGGATGCACCGTTACTTACAATACAAAGCAAACCTGTTGCGGCCAACCCGCTTTCAATGCTGGCTTCTGGGATGAGGCAAGAACAGTATGCATAAAATTTGTAAAAGACTTTAGCGGTTCTGATTACATAGTAACGCCGAGTGCAAGTTGTGCAGGCTTTGTAAGAAATTATTATTCCAAGCTCCTTGATAATTCTTCCGTACATAATGAGGTAAAAGAATTAAGCAAAAGAGTTGTTGAGTTTTCCGAGTTCATGGTAAAAGTCTTACAGGTAGAACATGTAGGAGCTGTATTGAATGGTAAGGCAACTTATCATGATAGCTGTGCTGGATTAAGAGAATGCCGGATCAAAGAAGAGCCAAGAAAACTTTTATCACATGTAAAAGGATTGGAGCTTCATGAAATGAATGATGTGGAAACCTGTTGCGGTTTTGGCGGAACATTTGCTATGAAGTTTGAAGCGATTTCAATTGGCATGGGAGAACAGAAAGTTGAAAATGCTTTGTTGACAAAAGCCAATTATTTGATCTCTACCGATCTTTCATGTCTTATGCATTTGGATGGATATATAAAGAATAAAGGATATAACTTAAAGACGATGCATATTGCTGATGTATTGGCGAGTGGATGGTGAAATCAATTAAAAATTAATAATTATTAATTAATAATTTCTATGGCATACTGGCTTGTAAAATCAGAACCTGACACTTACTCATGGGACCATTTTGTAAAAGAAGGGCAAACCTGCTGGAGCGGGGTCAGGAATTATGCAGCCCGACTTCATTTACGGAACATGAAAAAAGGTGACGAAGTATTTTTTTATCACAGCAATGAGGGAACTGATATTGTTGGCATTGCCAAAGTAATAAAAGAAGCTTACCAGGACCCCACTACCGATGATGACCGCTGGTCTGCAGTCGATTTGAAACCGGTTAGGAAATTAAAAAAGCCGGTAACACTTGAAACAATAAAAAAAGATAAACGACTTTCAAACATGGCGCTGGTGCGTATCGGTAGACTCTCTACTCAGCCGGTTAGTGATAAAGAATGGGCAGTAGTGTTGGAACTTGCAGGAGAAAAATAGAACCACGATTTATAAGATTTAAAATGATTTTGAGGAATATGGCTGGTGTATGTACACCAGCTTTTTCTTTTAATAGAAAGTTAATCTGCATAATCAGTTAAATCGATTAATCAGAAGTCAGGGTTACCTTTTTATTGATTGCAGTATCAATCATCACATCTTTAATCAATAAAAAAGTATAGCCATGAAAAAATTAATCCTGGCTGTCATTCTAGTGGCAGCCGTGGGAGGTATAGCGTATTACCTTCTGCAAAAAAAGAAACAGGAAAATCCCATAATTAACAAAGAACTTGTGATCGGTAAATGGAAGATTGATTCTTTAGTTACTACGAAAGATTCAACAAAGGACGGTCTCGCATTGCTTCTCTTTGCAATGGATTCCACAGCTAAAAAACAAGTGTACGATTTTCAAACTAACGGGCAAGTAATTGTCTCGTTGCCCAATGATACTTTATCAAAAAAGGATACTTCATCCTTTGCATGGGGAAAAGAAAAAGAATTATTATGGAAAGAGAAACACGCTGACTCTACTGCAGAATCATTGACGGTAATTAAACTTGATAAAAAAGATCTTGTGTTGCTGTCTGCTGATAGTATATTGATCTATTTCAAAAAAGTAAAATAACCTGATGGTACCCGTGCCACGGTTTCAAACCGTGGTACGGGTTTATGCAAAAAAGAATTTACTGCATCTCTTTTATTAAACAAAAAATATTATAGCCATGAAAATTATTCGCCAACTGTTGGCAGCATTGCTGCTCCTCTTCTTTATTGTTGCGTGCAATCAGGAAACAAAGAAATCGGATAGTGTAACTGCTCAACAAAAACCTGCATCTCAAGTTCAAGAGATGCGATTAACTGACGTTAAACAATCGGAGTCTCCGCCTTCAAACCAGAAAGCTTCTGTGGACTATCAATCAATGACGATTGTAGAAGATAGTGAAATAAAAACGGTGGATCAGGAAGGTATAAGTGATGAATTACTTAATAAACCAGAGGAAAATAAGCAGGCATTTAATACAGAAGATTATGACAATATTGTAGAAAACAAATTTCTTACAGCAACGAAAAACCCTCTTTCAACATTTTCGATCGATGTAGACGAAGCCGCTTATAGCAATGTTCGTCGCTACCTGGATAATGGATCAATGCCGCCGGCCGGGGCCGTTCGAATTGAGGAAATGATAAACTATTTCGATTACGTTTATCCGAAGCCCTCAAACGGAGAACCTTTTACTGTAAACACAGAAATTTCAGATTGCCCATGGAATACACAACACAGGCTAGTGCATATTGGCTTACAGGGTAAAGAAATTCCTGTTGATAATCTTCCTTCTTCCAATATGGTTTTTCTTATTGATGTATCTGGTTCAATGGATGAGCCAAACAAATTGCCACTTGTACAAGCCTCATTAAATATGCTCATTGATCAGCTTCGTGAAAAAGATAAAGTTGCTATTGTTGTATATGCAGGAAATGCAGGTCTTGTATTGCCAACAACAAGCGGAGCCAATAAAATAAAAATTAAAGAAGCTATTGATAATCTTGAAGCAGGGGGCTCAACTGCAGGTGGAGAGGGAATTCAGTTAGCCTATAAAGTAGCAAAAGATAATTTTATTAAAGAGGGTAACAACCGGATCATTCTTGCTACTGACGGTGATTTCAATGTGGGTGTATCAAGCGATGATGAATTGGTTCGTTTGATCGAGAAAGAAAGAAAAGATGGAGTTTTTCTTTCAGTCCTTGGATATGGCATGGGAAATTATAAGGATAGCAAAATGCAACAACTGGCTGATAAAGGGAATGGTAATCATTCTTATATTGATAATATTAATGAGGCAAGAAAAGTTTTGGTAAGTGAGTTTGGCAGTACATTATTTACAATTGCCAAAGATGTAAAAATTCAAATTGAATTTAACCCTTCAAAAGTACAGGCTTACCGGTTGATCGGTTACGAGAATAGAATGTTAGCATCTGAAGATTTTAATGATGATACAAAAGATGCAGGGGAACTTGGTTCAGGTCATACGGTAACGGCTCTTTATGAAATAATTCCTGCAGGGGTAAAAGATACTTTCATAAAAACAGTCGATCCTTTAAAGTACCAGGCTAATAATGGAGAAATTGCAGATGAAAATTCTCCTGAGATCATGACGATAAAACTTCGTTATAAAGATCCGAATGGTGAAGTGAGCAAACTGATCAGCCATCCTGTAATTGATTCTCATTTACTGTTAGTAAATACATCTGAGAATTTCCGCTTTTCCGCAGCCGTTGCCGAATTCGGTTTGTTATTGAGAGATTCCGAATATAAACAGCAATCAAGTTTTCAACAGGTAGTCTCTTTGGCTAAAGCTGCAAAAGGAAATGATGACCATGGATATCGATCAGAGTTTGTACGTCTTGTTGAATCTGCAACTTCATTTGTAAAAAGATAAATTTTTAGATTCGGTACAACGGTGCCATGGTTTTAAACCGTAGCACCGTTGTACATTTGATGCATGAGCAAAAAGAAACTTGTTGTTCT
>Ga0070698_100004776_pt1 | contig 14871 bp, 11 predicted proteins | sample KBSK1502metaG_FD_65477 | JGI IMG/M metagenome (GOLD analysis project Ga0070698, IMG submission 65477) | Corn, switchgrass and miscanthus rhizosphere microbial communities from Kellogg Biological Station, Michigan, USA - KBS K1-50-2 metaG | ecosystem: Host-associated > Plants > Roots >...
CACTCGGTCGGGTTCAAGGGTGAGTGAAGAGGTACCGCCCAAAAAGAGTGCGCGTACATCGGCTAATCGTTTCGTGATCGGGCTGTCGCCGAGGAACCGGGCTTGAACGTCTCTTGTTAGTGCCAACTCCTGGATACCAGTTCGCAGAAAGACCATCAGTCTATTGTCATTCACCTTAACACCCAGCTCGCTGACAAACGCATCAAGCTTCGGCGTTTTCGCAGACGGATCGAGGAGAAGCAAAATCCGGCCCTGTTTATCCCAGAAGTTGCGCAGCACTTTCATTTCGCGGTCTGAAAAATCGTACTGCGGTCCTATGATCATTATGGTTTTTACGTCCTCGGGAATCGCCTCCAGATCGAGAAGGTTCAGCTCTTTGAACTGGACGTTTTCGTTTTCAATGAATGTTTTCAAGATGGAGATCGCGCTGCCTTCAGCAAGTGGCGGTTCCTTGTGACCGAGGACGTATCCAAGGATCTTCTTTTTTCCTTCCACAAGGTCGATCATTCCGCTGGTGATGGCTTGTTCGCCTTTGAATGCGGCTACGCGAGGGCCTTCGCCCAACGCCATTCCGCTCTGGTCGATATCGGCCATCTCGGATGCTTTGACCGTCTTATTGCGTCCTTCGTAATCGACGATCAAAAGAGGCTCGTCGGTAACGACTTTGTATTTGTCGAACAACTCCTTTGCGCGTGAAAGATTACGCTCCGGATCGATATGCTCGATATCGACCTTTCCTTTACCAGCATACTGATATTCCGTCAGCAAATTCTGAACATCTGTAGTGATCGGCGTGCCAGGCGGAAAGAAAACCGTGATGCGCATCTTGCCCCTAAGCGTGTCAAGGAAGCGTTTCGTCTTATCAGAGAGGGCATATTTTTGGTCGCGGGAAAAATCCCAACGCGCGTAGTGTTTGAAGGCGATCGAATTCACCATCGCGGCCAGAAACAAAACCAGCACGATTTGCGCGAGAACGTTGAAACCGATTCGAACCCGGCGAATTTTTTTTCCCGAACGTTTTGGGGGCTGGCTTGTTTCGTTAGCCACCGGTCAAAGCCTCCATTTGCGGGATTGAAACGCCAGGTGCGTAAGCGTCAGCATCACGATGGTCATGCTCACATAGAGAACGATTGGGCGTGTGTCTATCACGCCGCGCGAAAACGTTCCCATGTGCTCGATCGCAGAGAAATAACCCAGCAAATCGCGCGTTTCCGAGCTTACATCGAGCAGAATGAACTGAACCAGACCAAGAAAAAACAGCAGCGTAATTGCGCAGAAGGAAATGATTGCCGCGATGATTTGATTCCGGGTCAGAACGGATGTGAGACAACCAATCGAGAGATAGAACATTCCGAGCAATAAAAGCATCAGATAGGATCCGGCGTATGCTCCTGCCGAATGAGCAGCAGGCTCATTCGTGACCTTGAGAAAGATGGCGAAGTAAAGCAGTGTCGGGATCCAGAGAATTACGTAGAAGACCAGCGCGCCAAAAAATTTTGCCAATACTATCTGCCAGTCTCGCACCGGGACAGTTGTCAGTGGTTCAATCGTGCCGAGCTTAAATTCCTCGGCAAACAGGCGCATCGTGATAAGCGGGAAAATCAAAACAAAGGCAAACCAAAAGAAGACTGAGTTAAAAAATGCCTCCTGCACCGTGTATTGAACCTGGCGCTGGTTCATGAAGGAGACCTGGAAATAAAAATCGATTCCGCTGATTATCAGGAAAAAGATGAGCACGATGTACGCGATCGGGGAATGGAAATAGCCGCGTACTTCGCGAGAAAGGAGAGTGTAAAACTTACGCATGGCTTATCGATTACGAACACTAACGGGAGCTAAGAATAAGGGTCCTGTTCTGCATTCGACGTTGGACGTTGGGCGTTTGGGCGTTTGCTTCCTGTATGTTCATTACTCCATCACTCCAATGATCAGACCGCGTCTGAGTGCGTGATTTCCACGAACACATCCTCAAGCGTTGCTCGACGCTGAGTCAGTTCGCGCACGGCCCAATGGCGCTCTGTGGCAAGGCGGAAAACCTCTTCGCGCACATCGACGCCTGATTCCACCCGCAGGGAAAATCTCTTCCAATCATCCTCCCCGTCGGTGATCACTTCCCGCACACCTGAAATCTTCTTTAGCTCGTCCGCGCCGTTGTCTTCTCCCACCTTTGCTTCAAGAAGGACACCGCCGGCCTGCCGGATCTTTCCGAGTAAATTTTCCGGAGTATCGCACGCCTCGATTCGTCCTTTGTGAATGATGATCACGCGGCTGCATGTCATCTCCACCTCCGGCAGGATGTGCGTCGAAAGTAAAATTGTATGCTGTTCCCCCAGGTTCTTGATCAGTTCGCGCACCTGTCGGATTTGGTTTGGATCGAGGCCGATTGTCGGCTCATCCAAAATCAGCAGGTCTGGTTCAGCGAGCAGAGCGTCCGCCAGTCCCACCCTCTGTCGATATCCCTTGGAGAGGGCCCCGATCAGCTTGGTCTCGACGCCCTTGAGACCACAAAGTTCTTTTACGTCGCCAACCCGCTCGGTGACCCGACGATGTTGGACTCCCTTCAAAGCTGCGCGATAACGCAGGTACTCGGCTACGCGCATGTCGCTGTAGAGTGGCACGTTTTCCGGCATGTAGCCGAGATGTGCTCGTGCCTGGAGCGATTGTTCAAAAACATCGAATCCCGCGACGGTGGCGCGACCAGAAGTGGGCGGCATGAAGCTGGCCAAAATGCGCATGGTGGTGGTTTTGCCCGCACCGTTGGGTCCTAGAAATCCCATGATCTCGCCCCGGCTAACCTCGAAATTCAAATCCCGGATGGCAGACTGACCAGCGTAACGTTTCGTCAGATTTTCGACCTTAATCATTGAACAACATTTCCATGAGACAACCGAACCCTGATTGCGTTGCCAACTTTTTTCAGCGGGCCGTCATGCTCAAAGTGCCAAGCTGCTGGTTTTGTCCTCGGGGGCGGATTACACCAACCGTGAAATCGAGTCTTGTGCCACTCTGCACACCTCGAAGCAAGTCCTCGATTTGTTTGACGGAGTTCGTCTCGGAGTTGCCAGCGCGATAAATGACCAGTCCGCGCTCGAGACCTGAATCATCCGCCGGGCTATCTGGTTCCACTGCGGTAATCAAAACGCCGCGTCCGCGGAGGTAACCGAGTGCATCGCTTAGTTCTTGATTCAAATCCTGTAGCTGCAGTCCAAACAACTTTTCCGCGTTAGACACCGACGTATCGGGCGCGGACGCAGGCTGGTTCTTTGGTTTGGCTTGCTTCTGCGCGACTTTCTTGAACTGGTTCACGCTATCGCGCACCACTTCGGCTGGAATTGCGAAACCCATTCCCTGAGTGGGGACACCTTGCGGCGTGAACGCCATTTTTGCGGAGCTGATGCCGACCAGACGGCCCGAGAGATCGATCACCGGCCCGCCGCTGTTGCCTGGATTAATTGCCGCGTCGGTTTGTACCAGACCCTTATACTCGGTCTCGTCCACAGTGATGTCGCGTTTGACCGCGCTAAGCACTCCCCGACTGATCGAGCTCCCATATCCAACGGCATTACCTACCACGATCACGGTCTGGCCCAGCAAGTTTGGCGAAATATTATCGAGACTGATAAAAGGAAATTCTGTCTCGGCGTCGATCTTGATGAATGCCAGATCGGTCTTGTCATCGCCAGCGATGTAGTGAGCGCTGTACGTTTTGCCGTCGTTTGTGGTCACGTGAATTTTCAAATCTGCTGCGCGCTCGACCACGTGCTGGTTGGTAACGATGTAGCCTGCCGGGTCGATAATGAAACCGGAGCCGAGACTTTGCAGCGTCTGGCGAACTTCGCGCGGCCGAACGCGATTGTGACCGAAGAATTGAGAGTAAAAATCCTCTACCGGATCGCGCACTGTACGCCTTACTACGCGCTCAGTATTAATATTCACGACGGCCGGCAAGACTTTCGCCACCGCCAGGACGGCTGGTTCCGAAGCCGGATCGGCCTGGCCCAAACAAGCGTCTGCTTGCGCCAGAATCAGTAGCCCAACAAATAGCTTCTGGCATGGATTCGCTTTCATTCTCATATGGATCCCAACCGTTTTACGATCTCTGTGGGAACCATGCGCGCAAGTAACGAGGCTGCCTCTCCACTGTCAACTTGTTACACCGCACTGTAGCCAGAGCCGTGTGGGCCCTCGTGTATCGTCTTAACTTGCGTTCGACAGGCCAAAGGCCGGTGGCCACAGCACTTGCCGCTCTGCGTAATCTTCCGAGATTAAATTCCCTATGCGCACTTCAATTGGTGCTCGCGCAAATCTGGAACTAATCGAAGAGAATTATCGCCGTTGGCAGCGAAATCCTGAGTCGGTTGACTCGGGATGGTCGGCCTTCTTTGAGGGATTCGAGCTTGGAAATTTGCCGCAGCACGACGGCGCGGCGGCTGCCGAGGCCCGCGAAGCAGCGTTACAGACGCGCGTCGATGGTCTCGTTTACGCGTATTGCTCGCTTGGTCACACAATTGCACGGGTCGATCCCCTCGCAGAGATGCGCTCGCAAAATCCGTTGCTGAGTCTGCGTGAGTTCGGCTTCGGCGACGCAGATCTCGATCTTCGTGTTTCGTCGAAATTCTTTCTCGACAACCGGCCCATGACATTGCGCGAGATGGTCTCCGGTCTGGAGAGAATCTACGCCGACTCTATCGGTTCGGAATTCATGCACATCCAGGATCCGCGAGTGCGGGAATGGGTCCGCAAGCGATTGGAGACGCGACCACACAAACATTCGACTCCCGCGGCAGTGCAGGTGGCGCTGTTACGGGCGCTGCTTGAGTCGGAATCCTTCGAGATCTTCCTGCATACGCGTTACGTGGGGCAGAAAAGGTTCTCACTTCAGGGTTCGGAGTCGCTTATGGTGATTCTCGACACGATCCTGCATAAGTGTCCGGAAGGAAGCGTCGAGGAAATTTGCATGGGAATGGCGCATCGCGGCCGGCTCAACGTTCTTGCAAATTTTCTGCGCAAATCGCTCAAGGTCATCTTTACTGAGTTTAGCGAAAATTACGTTCCCGAGCTGGTCGCTGGCGATGGTGACGTGAAATATCATCTCGGTTATCACTCGGTACGCAAACTTGCCGCCGGTGCGGAGGTCGAGATCCGGCTCTCGTCGAATCCGAGCCACTTGGAAGCTGTCGATCCGGTAGTCGAAGGACAAGCGCGCGCCAGACAACGAATTCGCGGGGACACCGACCACAGGCGCAAAGTCCTGCCATTGCTGGTGCACGGCGACGCGGCTTTCATCGCGCAAGGCATCGTGGCCGAGACGCTCAACCTGTCGCAGTTACCGGGTTACAGCACCGGTGGCACGATCCACATCGTCGTGAACAACCAGATTGGATTCACCACACTTCCCAGGGATGCGCGGTCATCAACGTACTCCACCGATATCGCAAAGATGATCGAGGCGCCGATTTTTCATGTCAACGGCGACGATCCGCTGGCGGTTAAATTTGTTAGCGATATGGCGTTTGATTTTCGGCAGCGATTTGGGCGCGACGTGGTGATCGACTTGTATTGCTATCGTCGCTATGGCCACAACGAAGGCGATGAGCCTTCATTCACCCAGCCTGACCTTTACGCAAAAATCGAGAAGCGCCCATCAGTCACGCAGCTTTACAAACGCGAGTTGCTCGAAGCGGGAACGCTGAGCGAAGACGATGCCGTCTCACTGGAAACCGAGTTCTCTCTACGGCTCGAAATGACGCGCGATGAAGTCGACGCTATTGAAAAACGCAGGGCCAGTGAGAAAGCAAAATTCCGAGAATCGACCGCGATTTTCCAACCGGAATACACCAGTGAATCCGAGCCAACTGCGATCAGCGAGAAGACGCTGAGAACCATTGTCGATGGTCTCACTCGCGTTCCGGAGGGTTTCGAGGTTCAGCCGAAGATCAAGCGCATCGTTCTGGATCACGAGCGCAAAGTCTTCGAGGAGGGCGGCCCCTATGAGTGGCATTACGCCGAAGCGCTTGCGTTTGGATCACTGCTTTTGGATGGCATTCCAATTCGATTGTCAGGCCAGGATAGCTCGCGCGGCACTTTTAGTACACGGCACTCGGTGCTGTACGACGCAAAGACGGGAAAACCTTACGTGCCGCTCATGCATCTTGCCGAAAAACAAGCGCGCATTTGCATTTACAATAGCCCGCTTTCAGAGGCTGCTGTCCTCGGGTTCGATTATGGGTACTCGCTCGATTACCCGAAGATGCTTTGTTTGTGGGAAGCGCAGTTCGGCGATTTCTCCAATGGCGCACAGACGATAATCGATCAGTTCATCGTTTCCGCGGAGTCGAAATGGCAGCGACCGAGCGGGATTGTGCTGTTACTTCCGCACGGCTACGAAGGCCAGGGTCCGGAACACTCCAGCGCCCGACTTGAGCGTTTTCTCCAAGCTTGCGCTGAGGACAATATCCAGGTCTGCAATCTGACCACCGCCGCACAGTATTTTCATGTGCTGCGTCGCCAGATGAAGCGCGACTTCATTAAACCGCTGATCATTATGACGCCAAAGAGTCTGTTGCGAGCAAAGTTTGCTTCCTCGCCGGCGGAGGAATTCACCCAAGGCCGGTTCGAAGAAATTCTCAGCTCGCCGGAAGTCGGTGCCTCCACCAAGGTGAAGCGGATCATCCTTTGCTCCGGTAAGGTTTATTACGACCTGCTCAGTTACCAAACCCAGCGCAAGATCGACGATGCAGCGATCATTCGGATCGAGCAGCTTTATCCACTCGCGGAAAAGAAGCTGCGCGAAATGCTCAAGCCATTTCCAAAGAGTGCGAAATACGTCTGGTGCCAGGAAGAATCTGAAAACATGGGGGCTTGGACATTCATCGAACCACGGTTGCGCACAATTTTCTGCACCGAAATTGCCTACGCGGGTCGCGAAGCCAGCGCCAGCCCCGCTGTCGGCGCGCTGGCTCGTCACAAACGCGAACAGGCCCGTTTAGTAGCTGACGCGTTTGCAGTTTGAGAGCACACTCTCATATGTTCCGTTAGTCCTGGTGTGACCCATGAGACAGATGGGCCGTATGTGTTGACGAAACGCTGCTAGCTCGCGACGCTCCTTTCACGCATGGCCATTGAAGTTAAGATTCCTGCAGTTGGCGAATCTATCACCAGCGGTGTTGTCTCTGCCTGGCACAAGAAATCTGGTGAGTTCGTGAACGAAGGCGAAGCCCTCTTCACGCTGGAGACCGACAAGGTTTCCACCGAAATCGTTGCTGAAAAAGCCGGCGTACTCGAAACGAAGGTCCCCGAGGGCCAGGAGGTGAAGATTGGCGAGGTAGTCGCCATAATCGACGATTCAAAAGGGACGCCCGCGGAAAAAAAGGAAGAGAAACCGAAAAAGAAAGAACCAGAAGAAAAGAAAAGGGAACCCGCGGCGGCGAAGAAGACCGCAGCTGTAGCCGCGGACGACTTGTCCGTCGTAGCCTCGGCGAAAGCGGATGACCGCGGCAGGCCGCAGCCAACGGCAGCGGCTACAGCAACGCTTTCGCCCGCAGTCCGGCGAATCGTGGAAGAAGAAAAGCTTGAGCCGGAGAAAATTCGCGGCACGGGCGAAGGCGGGCGCCTAACAAAAGAAGACGTCCTCGCCGCAGCACAGCAGCGCGGCAAAGCGGACTTGTCCGGGGTAACCTCGGCGAAGGCGGAAGAAAAAATTGAAGTTCGCGAAGTTGAACCATCCGGTGACGGACGGTTCACCCGCAAAAAGATGTCGCCGTTGCGCCGCAAGATCGCACAGCAACTTGTGATGGCTCAGCACACGGCAGCGATCCTGACGACCTTCAACGAATGCGACATGAGCGCCCTCCAGGAATTGCGCCGGAACAAACAAGACGAGTTCATGAAAAAGAACGGCGCCAAACTGGGTTTGATGTCATTCTTTGTTAAAGCCTGTGTGGAAGCGCTGAAAGCCGTGCCGGTGGTTAATGGCCACATCGAGGACGACGATTTTATCCAAAACAATTTCTACGATATCGGCGTAGCGGTCGGCACGGAGCGCGGACTCGTGGTTCCGGTCGTGCGCGATGCGGACAAGAAAAGCTTTGCCGGTTTGGAGCGCAACATCGCCGATTACGCCGGCAGAGCGCGCGACGGAAAACTAAAAATCGAAGATTTGCAGGGCGGCACCTTCACCATCACAAACGGCGGAGTGTACGGTTCGTTGTTCGCGACACCGATTCTAAATCCGCCACAAAGCGGCATCCTGGGCATGCACAAGATCATGCCGCGACCAGTTGTGGTGGATGGAAAAGTGGAAGTCCGTCCGATGATGTATCTGGCCCTGAGCTACGATCACCGCGCGATCGACGGAAAAGAAGCCGTCACTTTTCTGATCAAAGTGAAGGACTGCATCGAAGATCCAAAAAAACTGCCGCTGGATTTTTAGAATAAAAGCGGCAGAGCACCGCCGCTTTTGTCTGGATGATTGCTCCACTCCAGCTGCCATGAGAAAATAACTTATGGAAAAATTTGATGTTGTTATCATTGGCTCGGGACCGGGCGGTTACATTGCTGCGATCCGGTCCGGCCAACTCGGCTTAAAAACAGCCCTGGTCGAAAAAGACAAGGACCTGGGTGGCACCTGCCTGAACGTGGGCTGCATCCCGAGCAAAGCGCTCCTGACTTCGAGCGACCATTACATGTTCGTCAAAAAGGAAGCCGCCAAGCACGGCATCATAATCGACGGCGCACATGTTGATCTGGCGAAGATGCAACAGCGCAAAGACAAGGTTGTGAAGACATTTAACAGCGGTGTGCGCTCGCTGATGAAGACGAACAAGGTCACCGTCTTGGAAGGAACGGGCACGATTACCGCGCCTGGAAAGGTTTCCATTAAATCCTCCAACGGCGGGACGCAGGAGATCGAGACAAAAAATATTGTCATCGCCACCGGCAGCGCGCCGGCGGAACTGCCATTTGCGAAATTTGATGGGAAAACAATCGTGAGCAGCACCGAAGCGCTTACGTTCAGCGAAGCTCCAAAGAAGCTGATCGTGATCGGCGCGGGTGCAGTCGGCCTGGAGTTGGGCTCGGTTTGGAACCGGCTCGGTTCAGAAGTGACGATATTGGAATTTCTCCCGCGCATCGCACTCGGTTTCGACCTTGAGCTCTCGAACCTGCTTCAGCGTTTGCTCACTGCGCAGGGGATAGTATTCCACCTGGAAGCAAAGGTAAGCGCGGTAGAGGTCGACAGTGGTCGCGCGACGGTAACCGCAACCAAAGACAAGGAAGAACTGAAATTCGAAGCCGACAAGGTACTCGTATCAGTCGGGCGTCGCCCATTCTCGGACGGCTTAGGCGCAGAGAAAGTCGGCGTGGAGTTTGACGAAAAGAAGCGCATTAAGGTGGACGAACATTTCCGCACAAACGTTGAAGGCATTCATGCCATTGGCGACGTAATCGCCGGGCCGATGCTGGCGCACAAAGCCGAAGACGAAGGGATGGCTTGCATCGAAATCATTGCAGGCAAGGCCGGCCATGTGAACTACGACGCCATCGCCAACATCATCTACACCAATCCTGAGCTCGCCGGGGTGGGTCTTACCGAAGATCAAGCAAGGGAAAAAGGAATTGACGTGCGTATTGGCAAATTTCCATTCCGCGCCAACAGCCGCGCGCTTACCGGAGACGATGTGGAAGGAATGGTGAAGTTCGTCGCCGAGGCCAAAACCGATCGCGTTCTAGGCGCGCACATTTTGCACCATGCCGCTTCGGAGTTAATCGCCGAAGCCGTTTCGGTGATTGAATTCGGCGGCAGCTCCGAAGACATCGGCCGCACCACTCATTCCCATCCGACATTGAGCGAAGCGGTCAGAGAGGCCGCGCTAAATGTGGAGAAGCGCGCGCTGCACATCATGAACCGGTGATTGCAGTGATCGCCCGAGGAAACCAGGCAGATCGTTTGAAATCTATCTCGAGTTTGCCGCTTCGCGTCGCCGAATTACAAGCAGCGTCACCAGCGCGGACGCTGCGCAGATAATCGCGCCGAACGCGAGCGCGAACGGTGTGCTCACCCAATGCGCTACCGCTCCGGCTTCGAGGCTTCCCAGTGGAATCATCGCGCCAAAGACAAGCGACCACACACCCATTACACGCCCCCGCATCTCATCGGGCACAATCGTTTGTAGCACCGTGTTGGATGTGGAGAAAAACAGGAGCATTCCGAATCCGGCAATGAGAAGAAACACGAGTGCGACATAAAAGTTTCGGCTCAGCGAAAGGGCGAATAGCGCAATCGAAAATAACCAGACACCGCCGAGCGCCAGTCGTCGCGCTGTAAACACATGCCCATAAGTTGCTACGACGAGTGCTCCAATGAAAGCGCCTATCCCACTCGCCGACATTAAAATGCCGTATCCGTTCGCACCGCGACCGAGCACATCGCGCGCGAAAGCTGGCATCAGCACACCGTATGACCATCCGAAGACGCCCACTGCGAGGAAGAGCAGCAGGATCGTGCGCACTCGCTGATGTCTCAGTGAATAGACGATTCCGTTCCAGGCGTGTTTACTGGCAGAGACGACGTGCGCCGGCTGTTGAAACGGCGGTAAGCGCATCATCAGCAGACCGGTAATCACCGCAACAAACGTGAGACCATTCAGGAAAAAACACATTGCGACGCCAACCCAACCGATTAGTAAACCGGCGACCGAAGGACCGACGACCCGGGCGCCATTCACGATCGAGCTGTTGAGGGAGATCGCGTTTAGCAAATCTTCGCGGCTTGTCATTTCGACTGTGAACGCCTGGCGCGCCGGCATATCGAAGCCCATGGCAACGCCGTTCAACGCAGCGATAACAACAATGAACGACGGCGTCGCGAAACCGGACCAAACACCGGCCGCAAGAAAGAACGCGCAAATCATTTGGGACGTCTGGGTCGCGAGGAGGATCGAACGCTTCGGATGACGATCGGCGAGCGAGCCGCCCCAAATCGAGGACAACATCATCGGACCGGATGCTATGGCGGCGACAACACCCAGAAGCAGCTTTGAATTCGTGATTTGATAGACAAACCAACTCATCGCGGTTTGCTGCATCCACGTGCCAACCAGCGAGACGAGTTGCCCCCAAAAAAACAGCCGGTAATTGCGATGCCGCAGCGCGCGGAACGTATGTCGCCAGGTGACGCTACCAACGGGCACACGACGTGGCCGCCCGCTGACGTCTTCTGGCACGCGAGCAGTTTCCGTGTTCGCCGTCGGCATCACTCATGATGCTGGCAAGACCAGCAATTGCAAAACCAAGCGTGGCTATGTTGCAGCGGCGCTTGTGTCAAACGCCGAATCCAAGACAGGTGCTTGGCACAAGCACCTCTACAACTGCCTCGATGTGCTAATTTCGCAGTGTGGAAAGCACAGACGCAATTCTTCTGCGCAAACGAAAGTTCAGCGATACCAGCCTGATCGTCTCGTGGTGCACGGAGTCGTTCGGTTGTATCCAAACAATCGCCAGGGGCGCGCGTCGCCCTAAAAGTCCGTTCGCGGGAAAGCTGGATTTGTTTTTTGAAGCTGAAATTTCCGTTGTGCGGAGCAGGAAGTCGGATCTGCATACGCTCACTGAGGTTATGTTAAAAAATCCGTTTGCCGGGATTCGCAGCAATTATCTGCGTACGCAAACCGCGGCGTATTTTGTCGAGCTAATTGAGATTTGCACGGAGCGAGATCATCGGGAGCCGGAATTGTTCGCGCTGTTGCATCGGGCTTTCGGTTATCTCGATGCAAACGATCCGACGGCGCGAGCGGTCTCGCATTTCGAGACAGAGCTAGCGCGGATTGCCGGCGTGCACGACGAGAAAAAATTGAAAGCCGACCCGGCATTTGCGCTTGGAAATTTATTCGGTCGACTGCCGCTTTCCCGTGCGCCGCTGTTGAAAACGCTGGCGATGGAAGTGAAAAGCCGGAAGAGTTCCAAATGAAACAACGCAATCTTATCGCCGCGGTCTTAATCATTGGCCTGAGCCGTGTCGCATTGGCGAACGAAACGTACAGGTTCGATCCATCGGGCTCGACGATCGGTTTCAGTGTGCATCAATTCCTGGGGACCACGCACGGAAAGTTCGCGAAGTTCAATGGCAAAATTGACGTCGACCGCGAGCGTCCGGAGAATTCCTCGGTGACGGCGCAGATCGACGTGCGCAGCATCGACACACGGATTAAAAAGCGAGACGATCATCTGCGTAGTGCGGAATTTTTTAACGTCGAAAAATTTCCTCAGATCGCATTCAAAAGCCGGAGCGTAAAACAGACGGGCCCGCAAAGTGGCGACATTCTCGGCGATCTCACCATTCACGGCGTGACCAAGCCGGTTACCCTTCATGTGAAATTAGTTACGTCGCTTAACGAGACGAACCGGACGCGCTGGGCCGTGACAGTCGATCCAATCACGCGGCGCGACTTTAATCTGATGTTTGCGCCCGCGACCGAGTCAGTCTCCGGCATCAGCCAGACAGTCGCGATCGACATCGAGATCGAAGCGAAGCGCGCAGAGTGAGAGGCGCATGACTTCAAGCATGGTCATCCTGAGCGAAGCGCAGCGAAGTCGAAGGACCCCATGAAAATGCCCTCGGCTGTACCGCGGGATTCCTCGACTTCGCTCGGAATGACGGAATGATGGAAATTGTTCCCCTCGGAGATTCCGCTGTGATCGTTCGTATGCGCGAGCGATTCGACGATGCGCCTGAGGAGACGTTGGACACAGTCCTTCGCGCATTTCAGCAGCTTCAAAACGCTGCCATCCCCGGTGTAATTGAGGTGGCGCCGGCTTACACAAGCGTCACAGTTTTCTTCGATCCGATTTCAGTCGTCAAAGGCACTGTAGCACCGGGCCAGGTGTTCGATTGGTTGGCGACGCGCATTCGGGCGGCTGTAGCCGCGGGCGCTGACCGCGGCAGGCACCGAATAGCTACACAACGCCGTGTACGCTTGGTCGAAATTCCGGTCTGCTACGATCGGGAGTTCGCGCTCGATATCGATGATGTTGCGCGACGCGCAGCCATCTCGCCAGTTGAAGTCGTTCGTTTTCACAGCGCCGCTGAATATCGGGTAGCCTGCATCGGATTTGTTCCTGGATTTCCATTTCTGGCCGGTCTTCCGAAGGAGCTGGCCACGCCGCGACGGGATGTACCGCGAAAACAGATTCCACCCGGTTCCGTTGGGATCGGTGGCGCGCAAACCGGAATCTACCCGCTACGTTCCCCCGGCGGCTGGAATCTCATTGGTCGCACACCATTAAAACTATTTGATCCAACAAAAGATCCACCTGCGTTTTTGCGCGCGGGCGATCGCGTGCGCTTTTGCGCGATTACGCGGGAAGACTTTGAAGCCTCGATTCATGAAGCGTTGTCATCCCGAGCGAAGCGAGGGACCTCATATTCGAAGTAGCGGATGTGCGGGTGAATCGGTGTGATCAACGCAGTTGTGTAAGATCCTTCACTTCGTTCAGGATGACAATGCGATGAAGGTAATTGTTGAGCGCGCAGGATTTCTTACAAGCGTGCAGGATCTTGGCCGCACGGGCTTTCGCGAGTTTGGTGTTTCGTTAGGCGGCGCGCTGGATTGCTTCGGGTTGCGTGTGGCGAATCTTCTGGTCGGCAACGATGAGGGTGCGGCGGGACTCGAGATTACCCTGGGCGCTTTGCAATTACGCTTTGACGATGAACGTATCGTCGCATGGTGCGGTGGTGATTTCGATGTACGCATCGGATCGAGGGTATTGCCGGCTGGTCACGCTGGTTCGGTTGGTGCAGGCGAAAAATTGAAATTCGGCGCACCCAAAGTCGGTTGTCGATCCTGGCTGTCAATTTCCGGCGGGATTGATGTTGAGCCTGTTATCGAAAGTCGCTCGACCGACTTGCGAGCCAGTTTCGGAGGATTTGAAGGTCGCTCATTACGCGATGGGGATGTTCTTCCGCTCGGTATGTGGCCGGGGTCGCCGACCCCGGCTACGGGTATTTCCTCGTGGACCGCGCCACACGATTGGGTAAGCCCGGCAAAGCCCAAACCAATTTTGCGTTTCATTCGCGGCGTCGATTGGAACGGCTTCAACTCTTCAACTCTTCAACGCTTAACGGGCGAAGCATTCGCCGTTTCACCCGATTCCGATCGCATGGGCGTGCGTCTTGAAGGTCCGGAACTGAAGCGCCTCGATGAGGGCGATCTGATCTCCGAAGCAGTGGCTCCGGGTACAATCCAGGTTCCGCCGAGCGGAAAGCCGATTTTACTTTTGGGAGATTGCCAAACCGTCGGAGGTTACCCGAAAATGGCGCACGTGATCACTGTTGATCTCGGTGTTGCAGCGCAACTTCGCGCCGGCGATCGCGTCCGTTTTTCAGAAGTCTCGCTGGCTGAGGCGCACCGGCTTTTGCTTGAGCGCGAGCGTGAATTCGGACGTTTCCGCGTCGGTATTAACATCCAACGCTCATGAAATTATCAATCGATCTGAACGCTGATCTCGGAGAAGGAGCAGGCCACGATGAGGAATTGTTCGAGCTCATTAGTTCGGCGAATATCGCAACTGGTTTTCACGCTGGCGATTCCGATTCGATGCACGCTGCAGTTTCTGCCGCGAAAAAGCACGGGGTCGCTGTCGGAGCGCATCCAAGTTTTTTTGATCGCGAAAATTTCGGACGCAAGGAACTAAAGGTAAGTAATCAGGAAGTGTTCGACGCCGTGGTTTATCAGCTTGGAGTTTTTCAAGCAATCGCCTCCGCCTTGGGCGTGCAACCGAGCCATGTCAAACCGCACGGTGCTCTCTATAACATGGCGGTGCGCGACGACCAACTGGCCGATGCGATTGCGCGAGCCATCGAATCGGTCGATCCGAAGT
>Ga0070698_100004777_pt1 | contig 14871 bp, 14 predicted proteins | sample KBSK1502metaG_FD_65477 | JGI IMG/M metagenome (GOLD analysis project Ga0070698, IMG submission 65477) | Corn, switchgrass and miscanthus rhizosphere microbial communities from Kellogg Biological Station, Michigan, USA - KBS K1-50-2 metaG | ecosystem: Host-associated > Plants > Roots >...
GCCGTCGCCGCGTCCTGCTGCGACTCGGGGATCCGCAGCACCTTGCCGACCGGGCGCAGCAGCTCCTCCGTACGGCGCAGGTGCGGCTCGGAGGCGTACGAGCCGGCCGAGATCACCGACATCGCCTCGTCCACCAGCACCGGCGTGTTCGACATCACGCGGACCACGGGTACCTCGACGGGGAAGCGCCGCTCGATGAACGACGTCGTGATGCCCGCCGCCGCCGAGATGACCAGCTGCGACGCGCTGACGAACGGGGCGATCTCGTCGAGCATCCTAGCCATGTCCTGCGGCTTGACCGTGATCACCAGCGTGCTGGCGTCCTTCGCGGCTTCCTCCGCGGTGAGCACCGGCACCCCGTACGCCTCGCGCAGCTCCTCGCCCCGCTCCGCCCTGCGCACCACGACGGCAACGTCCGACGGGGGCCGCCCGGCGCGCAGCAGGCCGGACAGCAGCGCCTCGCCCATCTTCCCAGCGCCAAGTATCGCGATCATGACACCGACCATAGCGAACGCAGGAAGAACGCCAGGTTCGCCGGCCGCTCGGCCAGCCGCCGCACCAGGTAGCCGTACCAGTCGCTGCCGTACGGCACGTACACCCGCACCTGGGCGCCTGTCGCGGCCAGCCGGCGCTGCTCCGCGGGCCTGACCCCGTACAGCATCTGGTGCTCGAAGGTGGCAGGATCGTGACCGCCCGGCCGGTGCAGCGCCAGCGACCTGGTGATCTCGATCAGCCGGGGGTCGTGCGTGGCGATCATGGGATACCCGGGCCCGGACATCAGGATCCGCAGGCACCTGGCGAACGACTTGTCGACGTCGTGCCGGCTGGTGAACGCCTCGGAAGCCGGTTCGGCGTAGGCGCCCTTGCACAGCCGCACCCGCACGCCAGGCGCCGCGAGTTCCCGCACGTCCGCCTCAGTGCGGCGCAGCGTCGCCTGCACCACGCTGCCGACGAACGGGAGCCTGGTCCGCAGCGCGGTCGCGATCCGCAGCCCGGCGTCGGTCGTCCTGTGGTCCTCCGCGTCCACGGTCACGGTCGTCCCGGCCTCGCGCGCCGCGATGGCGATCCGCTCGATGTGGCCGCTCGCCATCCGCTCGTCGAGCAGCAGGCCGACGGCGGTCGGCTTCACCGACACCTCGACCGCGCCGTCCTCGGTGAGCCCCTCGGCGGCCAGCTTGCCGAGCAGCTGCACGTACTGCGTGGCGGTATCGGCGGCCAGCCGCGAGTCCGTGGCGTCCTCGCCCAGGTAGTCAAGCGTGACCAGCAGCCCGGCGGCGCGCAGCGATCTGGCTACCCGCACCGCGTCGCTGATGCTGTCCCCGGCCACGTACCTGTCGACGACGGCGCGGGTGGCCGGCGTGGTCGTCACGACCCCGCGGATCTGCTCGCTGGCGGCGACCGCCAGCAGCGCCCGGCGCAGCACTACATCCTCCTCACGTCGGTCACAGCAGCTTGCGGCCGGCGGCAGGCGGCGGCACCGTGGCCCGCCGGAGCGTAAGCCGCACGTTGGCGCCCGCGTCCGGCGGCACGATCACCTCTTGCGCCGCGGCGATCCCGTCCGCGAGCAGCGGCGCGGCCACGGAGACAGTGCGCTTGATGAGCCCGAGCCCGATCGGGCCGAGCTCGAAATGACGGGCGGCGGAGCCGGTGAATCCGACCTGCGTGCCGTCGGCGAGCGTCACCGGCGACCCGTGCGCGGGCAGCTGGTCCACGCTGCCGTCCAGGTGCAGGAAGACGAGCCGGCGCGGCGGGTGACCGAGGTTGTGGATCCGTGCCACGGTCTCCTGGCCGCGGTAGCAGCCCTTGTTCAGGTGCACGGCGGTCTCGATCAGCCCGACCTCGTGCGGCAGCGTCTTGTGATCGGTGTCCAGCCCGGGCCGCGGCACGCGCCCCGCGATCCGCGCCGCCTCGAACGCCCACATCCCGGCGACCGTGGTCCCGAGCTTTCCAGCCGCCTCCGGCTTGACGAGCACGTCTATCCCGAACGGGGCCGTCATGACTGCTGCCGCCACACCGTCTGCGAGCAGCGTGGCGGCCGGTGAGTCGGCCGGGTCCGTTCTGGCCGCGAATCCTCCCTCGGCAGGGACGGGACCCGCCAGCGTCTGCACCACCAGTTCCCCGGACAAGTCCTCGACCTCGACCCGCATCATGAACCGCATCGAGTCGAGGTAGCCGACCAGGGCCTGCGCGGTGCCCGGCTCGACGTGCACCCAGGTGGCGCTGCCGTCGTCGGTCAGCGTGAGGTAGTGCTCCAGGTGGCCCTGCGGGCTCAGGATGAGCGCTTCCGCGGTGCTGCCGGGCGCCAGCCGCTCCAGGTGCTGGCTGGTCAGGCTGTGCAGCCAGGTCAGCCGGTCCTGGCCGGTTATCCGGACCACGCCCCGGTTGGAGCGGTCGACGAGGACCTGGCCTTCGGTCATCGCGCGCTGCTCGCGCATCGGGTCGCCGTAGTGCGCGGCGACGCCCTCGTCCGGCCAGGACGCCTCGACGGCGCCTTCGATGTCAAGCATTGGCTCGCTTTCCCCTGCAGTCTTCGCACCGACCGAACACGGTCAGGTGCGTCACGTTCGTCTCGAACCCGTGGCTGGCGTCAAGCGCGCTGACCAGCGGCCGGATGGTGTCCGGGCTGGCCTCGTCGACCTTGCCGCAATCCTGGCATACCAGGTGCACGTGGTTCGCATCGCTGGCCAGGTGGTACGTGGGCGCGCCGTGGTGCAGGTGCGTGTGGGTGACGAGGCCGAGGCTGTCCAGCAGCTCGAGCGTGCGGTAGATCGTGGAGATGTTGACCCCGCTCGCGGTCTGCTGCACGCTGGCGGCGATCTCTTCAGGGGTCGCGTGGCCGAGCTTCGCGACGGCCTCGAGGACGAGCTGGCGCTGCGGCGTCACCCGGTATCCCCGGGACCGTAGCGCCTCGTCCCACGTGCGGCTGCGCGGCGGCCCTTGGTCCATACCTTGAGTCTAGTTCCGCGCCGGAAATTATCTTGCGCTCTCGGCCGTGGCTGGCATAGCGTGCAGTTACGCGGAAAGGAGGTGGTCCGAAGTATGCATAGTTATCGGACTTGCGAGGTGGCTGTCAGCTAGCCGCCGCCCCCGCCGAGTGGGTCCGCGTAGCGGGTCCCGGCCCAGTTGGGCGGCGGCGGGCTAATCTAAGGCATACACCGGACCCCCGGGCTGACCGGCCTTGTCCAGCCGGTCCCGCGAAAGCGGAGTCGCCCGGGGGTTTTGCCTTTCTTCCCCGAGGGCCAGTCCCCCGGACCCCCCTGCCAAACCCCGCCTACTCCGTCCAGACCCACTTGAGCTGCGCCGACAGGTGGGGCTGGAGTTCCTGTCCGACGGCGGCCATGTCGTACGCGTACGCGAGGTCGTCGCCGATCTTCCCGTACAGCCGCTTGCCCGCGGTGACCTGCTTCGCCGTCGCGGTGCGGGCCACCACGTCGGTGGCCAGGTCGATCCTGGTCCCGCTGACCTCGCCGAGATAGATCTCCACGATGCCGGTCGGGTGCGCGAGCAGCACCTCGATCTTGTTGTCTGGCTGCGGACGCCAGAAGCCGGATTCGCTCGCCAGCGGCTCGACCTTGTTGCCGTCGTCGTCAAGCCGCCAGGAGCGGCTGTTGTAGATTAGGTAAGGCTTCCCGATGTGGCTGAAGACGATCTCCTGGCCGAACCTGAAGCTCTCGATCGTCGGGTAGCCGCCCACGCCCGCGCCCTCCCACCTGCCCAGCAGGAAGCTCAGGGGCGCGATCGCCGGGTGTTCCTCCGGCGAGCCGTTATCCGTCATGCGGTCCTCCCCTGATCACCTTCACCGCCGCGTAGCCTGCCGCGACGGCGACCACAGCGTAGGCGAGGATCATGATGATCGCGCTCAGCATGCCGTTCACGCAGGCGAGCCTAGTGCGCGGCGTCCGGTTGCGCCGCACGGCACGCCGACCGGCTAGAGTTCAGGGGTGGCGCGGACTCTCGTTATCAAGGCCACGGCCGGCAAGGACGACCCGGAACGCTGCAATCAGGCATTCACCGTGGCGGCGGCCGCGGTGGCCAGCGGTGTGCAGGTGTCGCTCTGGCTGACGGGCGAAGCCGCCTGGTTCTCGGTGCCCGGCCGCGCGGCGGATTTCTCGCTGCCGCACGCGGCGCCGCTCGCTGACCTGCTGGCCTCGGTGCTCGCCCTCGGCACGGTGACCGTGTGCAGCCAGTGCGCCGCCCGGCGGGACATCACGACCTCGGACGTGATCGACGGGGTGCGGATCGCGGGCGCGGCGACCTTCGTCGCCGAGATCATGGCCGACGGCGCGCAGGCGCTCGTCTACTGACTGGGGCTGACCGCCGCGAGGCGCTCGTCGCGGAGCCGCTGGGCCAGCTCCTCGGCATGCGGCGGCAACGGCGGTAGCGGGCCAGCGGCCCAGTGCAGCAGCAGGTCGGCGAGGCCGGGGTTACGCACGAGCGCCGGCCCGTGCAGGTACGTGCCGAGCACGCGGCCAGCGTAGGCGCCCTCGGTGCCGTCCCCGTTGCCGGTCCCCAGCGTGGTGCGGGCCAGCGGCCTGGCCTGCGGGCCGAGCCTCGTGACGCCCTGATGGTTCTCGAACCCGGTGAGCCGCGGCACGTTGAGCGCGGGGTCCACGTCGGCGACGATCTCGCCGACGGCGCGGCGCTCGCCGCGCCCGCTGCGGATGTCGAGGAGGCCGAGCCCGGGGACCTGTGCTCCGTCCGCACCGCCGAACTCCAGGCCGAGCACCTGGTAGCCCGCGCAGACCGCGAACACCACCGCGCCGCGGTTCGCCGCCTCGCGCAGCCCGCCGTCTGCCTGCAGCCGCCGGGTGGCCAGCGTCTGCGGCAGGTCCTCGCCGCCGCCCATCAGGTAGATGTCGCCGTCCCGCGGGACCGGCTGGTCGGAGTTCACCTCGGCGACCTCGACCGGCAGCCCGCGTAGCCTGGCGCGCCGCTCGAGCATGAGCAGGTTGCCCCGGTCGCCGTAGGTGCTGAGCAGGTCCGGGTAGATCCAGACCAGGCGCAGTGGCCGCATCACTGTGTCCTTCCTAGGACGGCACGGTATTGCTGGAACGCCGTATAGTTCGCGAGCACCTCGAGGTTCGGCGCCACGGTCCTGGCCAGGTCGACCGCCTCGTCAAGGTCGTTCACGAGCCGGAAGGGCACCTCGTCGGCCTCGAGCCTGACCGCGAGGTCGAGTTTCCGCTCGCCGCCGACCAGCACGTTCCTGCCGCGCAGCCGCCGGTAGTCGACGTCCCACAGCCATGAGGTGTCACGGCCGTCTGGCCCCTGCGCGTTCACCGCCAGCAGGACGGGCGCCGGCGCCGGCGCAAGCACGTCGAGCGCCTCGAGCCAGCCGGCCGGGTTCTTGGCGAGCAGCAGCCGGATCTCGCAGCCGCGCCTGTTCACCTGCGTGTACCGGCCGGCCACCGAGGTCACCGCGCGCAGTTCGCTGAGCGCCTGCGTGACATGCACGCCGAAGGCCTCGGCCACCGCGAGCGCGATGACCGCGTTCGACCGGTTGGCCCGGCCGGGGAGCTTCAGGTCGAGAGAGGTGGCCCGCCCTGTGGGGTCGATCACCTGGTCGCCGCTGAGCATCCAGCTGACGGGGGGCCGTCGGCCGCCGCACTCCCCGCAAGCCCAGTCGTCACCGTCCCTGTGCAGGTGGGAGCCGCAGTTCGGGCAGCACCAGGAGTCTTCCCGCCAGCGCTGCCCGGCGGCCACCCAGGTAACCTGCCGCGCCGAGCTCGCCGCCCAGGCGACCAGGGGGTCGTCGGCATTGGCGACCACCCGGCAGCCGGGGGCGGCGGCCAGCGCCTCCCGCCAGCGGCGCGCGAGGAGCCAGATCTCCGCGGCCCTGTCCATCTGGTCGCGGCTCAGGTTCAGCAGCACGACCACCTTGGGGTTGGTCGCCTTGACCATCGCCGGGATGTACTTCTCGTCGGTCTCGAGGACGGCGATCGGCGCGTCAGGCGCCTTGCTGAGCGCCGAGGTGAGCCCCGCCTCCATGTTCGCGCCGTAGATATTCGACGCGATCTCCTGGCCGAGCGGGGTCAGCGCGGCGGTGATCAGCCGCGTGGTCGTGGTCTTGCCGTTGGTGCCGGTGACGAGGACGACCTGGCGGTCGGCAGCAAGCAGCGACAGCAGGCCGGGCTCGAGCCGCAGGCCGATGATGCCGCCGATGACCGAGCCGTCGCGTCCCGCGAGGCGGGAAACCGTGGCGGCGGCACCGCCGACGGTGGTCGCGAGCCTGGCCCGCATCGGCAACCTGGAGCGGTGTTTGGTCTGGTCCATCGCGGCCGATGCTATCCGGTCTCGCGCCGTGGTCGTCAGCGCTTGCGCCAGTCCAGCCGGTCCGCCGGCGGTCCCAGATTGGGGGACGGGCCGTGCGGGCCCCCCAGTTCGGCGGGCGGGTCGTCCGCCAGCGCGTGCGCATCCGCCAGCGGGGACTCGGTGGCGACGGCGAGACCGCCGATCGCCGGGTTGGCGTCCGCGAGCACGATGTGCCGTCCAGTCGCCGTGCCGTAGCTGACGATCATCGCGGTGGGCGGCAGCCGCTGCAGCTCCGCGGCTTCGACGAGGAACTCCCTTGAACGCTGCATGGACCGCGCGAGCGACTCGCTGTCACCCGCCGCGCGGCTGGTCGACAGTCCCCACGCCGTGCTCGTGCTGATTCCGGCGGTTAGCGATTCCGACTGGCTCGACCCGTGCGACCTGCTCGTCTCGGCGGAGCGGGACGAACCGCCGCCGAACGGCAGGAAGCTGCTCGGCGCCGAGCGGGACTGCCCGCTGCCGCGGGACAGCGATTCGCTGCCGGTGGCAGAGGTGGCCAGCGAGGCCGACTCGCCGACCGTGCTGGTGTAGGAGGCACCGGTCGTGTCCGTCACCGACGTCCCGACGGTCTCGGTGAGCTGGGAGAGGACGAAGCGGTGTTCGGTCCCGATCTGCTCGGCGGCGGCCCTCGCGTCCTCCGCGTTGCCCAGGCGCATGAACGCCACGCACGCGTTGCCCCGGCCGATCCGCTGCCGGACCTGAGCCGGCAGCGACCGGTAGGCGAGCACCAGCCCGGAACGGGAGTTCTCGCAGACGTCGGTGAGCCGGTCGAGGACGTCGTCGCGGAGCCGTTCCGCGCCGAGCAGGTACAGCGTGTGCTGCCATGGCCGGCCGGCCTCCGCCTGCCCGAGCAGGTGGGTGAGCGCGGTGACCACGAAGCTGCCGAGCAGCCTGGCCGACAGCGGGCCGACCCGCTTGTCGATCGCGACCACGCGCAGCCTGCTGCGCGGCGGCTCGATCGGCTCGCTGCCGGTCGCGGCCAGCTTGCGGAGCTGCGCCTCGATCGTGAGCGCCCGTTCCAGCACCACCCGGTCGGTCGCGCCCTGGCCGAACAGCGCGCTCAGCCGGCTCATGTCCTGGTCCGTGAGCAGTCCCGCCGCGACGTCGGCGCGCGGGTCGCCGACCTGCGCCAGCGCCCGCAGCGCGGCCGTCACGCTGGCCAGCCTGACGCCGCCGCCCGCGCCGAGCACGCCGATGACCCGCTCGAGGATGGCGGTGTCGATCGCGAGCCCGGCGGTCGACCCCCGCTCGTCGGCCACCGCGACCGACAGCGCGATGACGTCGGCGAGGTCGGCCGCGTCCAGCGACGCGGCCAGGTCGAGCCTCGGCAGGTCGGCGGGCAGCACCCATACGGTGGGCTCGATGCCGCCGCCGCGCGCCAACCGGAGCAGGTCAGCTGCGACTGCCCCGCCGGAAAGGTCGAGGACGGTGACCTCGCCGCCGGCGGCAAGCTGGTGCGCCGCGGTCATGGTGAGCAGCGCGGACCAGCCAGGCAGCGTCCCGCCGGCCACGTCCACCCGGTCGATCCCGGCCGGCAGCGCGACGGCGTACCAGCGCTTCTGGCTTTCGAAGGCGAGCCGCCGCGACTGCCACTCCCTGACCTGCCTGGCGTGCTCGGCCTGCCCGGCGAACAGACGGCGCTCCTGGTCGGCACGAAACTGCTCCACGCGCAGCCGTTCGGCGCGGATCCTGGACCGCAGCGCCCGCTCGCCCTGCCAGATCGCGAAGCCAGTCAGCGCGACGGCCACCAGGCAGGCCGCCATCGCCGGGGCGACGATGAGCACGGGCAGCCAGTCAGCGGCGACGCAGCCGGCCAGGACGATCAGCGCAACGACGGCCGCGGCGCAGCCGATCCTCAGCGGCCTGCTGATGAGGTTCTCCTCCCGCCGCTGCGCGGCGAGCCAGGCCGAGGAGAGCTGCGGCCGCTCCGGCGGCACCGGCCGCCGCGGCGGCGGACCGGGTTCCGCCTGCGGCGCCGCGTACTGCCAGCCGAGGTGGATCTCAACTGCCGGCGGCTCTGGCGCCGCTGGCAGTACGGGCGCCTCCGGGGTTGGCGTCACGGCATGGCTCCGCGCGGCAGCCGGGCGGGCACCGCCCGCCCGAGTTTCACCAGTCGGTACCGCGGCGAACGGACCGCGAGCACGAACTCGGCTGGCCCGAGAGACAGCAACGTCCTGGCCGACACCGCCGGGGCGGGAACGAGCCCGGCTGCCGACACCGCAGCGGACGCGGCCTGCGGCATCGCGCCGACGTGCGGCATGACCGCGGCCGGCTGCATACCCGCGGCAGGTGACATGACCGCACCAGGGTGCACGGCTACGCCAGGGTCCATGGCCACGCCAGGCTGGAAAGGCCCGGCCTGTCCCGTGCCCGCTGCCGGCGGCACGGTTGCGGGCCACTCGCCGGCGGACCAGCCGACCGGAACCAGTTTGGTGCCAGTGCGCGTCGCCAGAATGTCCGCGGTGGCGGGGTCGGCGAGCCTGTGCACGAGGATGACGTTGACCGGGCCGGCCAGGTCCGCGACGGCTCGCGGCGACGTGGTCGTGACGAGCACAGGCAGGCCGGCCGCGGCGCCGCCGGCCACCAGGCTGCCCGCCAGCCCGGCAAGGGGCCCGTCGAGGGCGGGTTCGTATCCGTACAGCCAGACGAGCCCGTCGCCGTCCGCGCCGATCCTGCGCACGTCTCCGCCGACAGCCAGGATGCCGGCACAGACCCGAGCCGCGACGTCGTAGGTGCGCAGGCTGAGCAGCGCAGCCGAGCGCTCCCTGACCACGCGCGCGAGAAGAGTCTCGTCCGGTGCCGGGCCGAGCCAGCGCCCGTCCTCCGCCTCCACGGCTTCCCACAGCGGAGCGCCGGTCGCCGCGCAGGCCGCTCCCAGCACGCCGGCGAGCGTGCCGCCACCGGTCAGGTCAAGCGCGATCAGCGGCTTGCGCCGGCGCAGCGCGGCGTGCGCCACCTGCAGGCTGCTTACCGCGAGCGTCCTGGCATCCGCGCCGGTCACCAGGACTCCGCCCGCGATCTCTGGCCAGCCGATCACCACCCGGGCTCCGCTGCCCGGCGCGACGCCGAGCACGCAGCCGTCCCTGGTGGTCGCGGCTCCGGCGCGGGTCGCCCGCCTGGCCAGCGCGCCGCGGACCGTCGCGAGTGCTCCAGGCCGCGGCGGCCTGACAGCCCACTCGTCGGTGTGCACCCAGTCCAGCCAGCCGACAAACGCGGCCTCGGCGGCCGCCGCGATTAGCGCGAGCGGGAACTGCCTCGGCAGCCAGCCGCCCACGCCGGCGAACGCGCCACCCGGATGCGGCAGCCGGTTGAGCGGATGCCCGCCGCCCAGGTAGGCGAGGATCTGGGCGGGCCCGGCGGCGAGTCCGGCGGCCGCCGCCCTCGGCCCTATCGCGAGCGTCCAGCCCAGCCCGGCCGCGGCCGGGACCGCCAGCCACCACAGTCGCCATCGTGTTGTCTTGCTTACCGCGGCGAACACGACCGCTAGTACGAACGTGAGCTGCGCGAACAGCAGGTGAGCGAGCAGCACGAGCACCGCGAAGGCCGCCACGACCTCGCCGCGGCGAGGAAGTTGCGTCGGAATCAGGTGGCGGGCACGCCGCGGCATCGACCCCGTCCCTGGTACCACCTCAGCCGGCATATCAACTGTAAGTTGCCATACAAATACCCTCCGTGTCCAGTCCTCTGCGGCAAATGGCCTCTGCGGCGGCGGGTAATTGCCTGGCCCGAAATGTGACCGCTAGGAGCGGGGGGCGGTGAGCGGGCCGCCGGCCTCGATGACGACGCGGAACTGGTCGGGCTTCAAGACGACGACCGTCAAGCCGACCGGGTCGCCGGCGGCGTGGTCGTCGAACCTGATCGTCACCGAGAAGGCGGACTGGCCAGGGACCAGCCGCAGGCTCCGCGCGACCGACGGCTGCGGCGGCGACAGCTCGAGGTCCACCGCCCTGGCGCGAGCAGGCTGGGTGCCCGGGCTCAGCGCCGGGATCGAGTGCAGCATGGCCTCAAAGGATTCCTGATCCTCGCCGGTCAGCGAGTCAGCCACGGCCTCGGGCACGTAAGCGGTGGAGATCGCGACCGGCTCGGCGTCCACGACCCACACGCACCTGATGATCCGCAGCGGCGCCTCACCCTCGACACCGAGCGCCCAGGCCACGTCCTGGGGCGCGCCGCGCTGCGACACGTGCCTGGACTGGCAGGCGATCTCGCCGCCCATGGGGTCGAGCCGGGTGGTCAGCCCGCCGACGCCCTCCACCGGGATCAGGTACTCCGCCGCGCTGGCCCGGTACAGCTGACCGTCTGGCAGCCTGCGGATGAGCGACCGGCGGGCGAGCTCAGCGATCGCGACGTCAATCTCGGCGATGCCGACGCCGTACCGGCGGGCGAGCGCGCTGCGGCGAGGCAGCCGCCAGCCGGGTTCGCGGTGCACGAGGGCGGCCGCGATCCGGTCGGCGAGCACCCCGGAGGACGCCCGTTGGAGCGGCACGGCCGACTCCACGGAAGCGAGCCTGCGCTGGCTCGCTGCCCCCAGCGAGCTAGCCCCTCCGCCCGCGGCGGGCATGGCGCCAGAGCCCCCTCCGCGGCGCGCTCCGCCGCCCTGGACCGGCCCTGTCCGGCCCGGTGAGGCGCTGCCCGGCGAAGGTCCCTGACCGCTGCCCTCCCCCGAGCCAGCAGTCATTCCGCATTTCGCCGACGCGCGGGCCCGGCCGGCCTTGCTGCCCACATACCTGCCCGTGCCTCCAGCCTGCCCTGCGACGGCGAAACCACCGCAATGAGCCATGAAATGGTGCGCGTCCTGACAACGTGCCCTTACGCGCTCGGCCAAAACAAATAACAATTTGCCGCCCCGGGTCATTGTTATTCATTCGAGGTAAACAGGAGCTGAATTGAGCGAGAATGGCAGCGAACTTCTACGTGTCACGTAAGTAAACGGTCACGCAGTGAGAGTGCAGGCAGGCCGTCGACCAGCGCAGCGGCCGCGTCGCCGCCCGTCACAGCCCAAGACACCAGAAGTTTACCTTCTGGACTCTCCGCGTCCATCTCAGTTTTACGCGCGGGTACCCTCACCGCCGCAAGACTGTACCTGGACGCACGATTTGCCGGCCAACCGGGCTGATCACCGCGTGCGATAAACGCTATACCCACAAGGAGAATCCGGATATGCAACTTCGAGGCAGAAAGCACGTCGCGACGGTGGGAGGTGCCGTCGCTGTTGCTCTCCTCGCGGCGTGCTCCTCGAGCTCGAGCTCATCTTCGTCTTCCACGGGGGCGACCAGCGCGCCGCCCGCCACCACGTCGAGCGCCGCCGCCGCTAGCGGCACGCTCAACGGCGCTGGATCGACCTTCCAGCTGACCTTCCAGCAGGCGGCGATCTCGGGCTACAAGTCCGTCGCGTCCGGTGTCACGGTCAACTACGACGGCGTGGGCTCGGGCTCGGGCCGTGCGGACCTGTACTCGGGCACCGTCAACTACGCCGGCTCCGACTCGACGATCCCGACCACGGAGGAGTCGAAGCTCAACGGCAGGAAGGTGCTGTACTTCCCCGTCTTGATCGGTCCGATTGACGTCGCGTACAACCTGCCGGGCATCAGTAACCTCAAGCTGTCCCCCAAGGTCATCTCTGACATCTTCCAGGCCAAGGTCACGACCTGGAACGCTGCCGAGATCAAGTCCATCAACCCGGGCGTCAACCTGCCGAGCACGCCGATCTCTCTCGCGGTCCGCTCGGACTCCTCAGGCACCACGCAGAACTTCACGCTATTCCTCAAGGACGCCGTCGGCAGCGCGTGGGCGCTCGGCAGCAGCAGCACCATCAAGTGGCCGTCCACGGCCCACGCCGCCGCCGGCAACGGCGGCGTCGCGACGACCATCAAGTCGACGACCGGCGCGATCGGCTACGTGGACTTCGCCACCGCCCAGGCATCCGGCCTGACCGGCGCCTCCATCCAGAACAAGGCGGGCCAGTTCGTCGCGCCGTCGACGACCGCGGCATCCGCCGCCGCCGCCGGCGTCACTGTCAAGCCTGACCTCACCTTCCACGCTGTCTGGGAGTCGACCGACCCGAGCGCTTACCCGATCACCTACCAGTCGTGGGACATCGTGTACGCGACGCAGCCGAACGCGACCGACGCCTCGCTGCTCAAGGCCTACCTCGGCTTCCTGCTCGGGCAGCAGGGCCAGGCGCTGCTCGACCCGCTGCACTACGCACCGCTGCCGTCCAACATCGACTCGATGGCTACCGCGCAGCTGAGCCAGATCACCTCGTAACATGAGCACCGTGACACGGCAGACTGTCTGCTCGAGGGGTTTGCTGTTGTGAGCATCGCGACAAAGGCGGATCCGGCCCTTCCGGCCGGATCCGCCTCTCCCCTCACAAAGCGCCGGCCGTTCGGGGACCGCTCGTTCCAGGTTCTCTGCCTGGCAGCCGGGCTGCTAGTCCTGATCATCCTGGCGCTGATCGCCATCAGCATGACCCAGCAGTCCACCACGTGGTTCACGACGGCGGGCTGGTCCGGGGTCTTCTCCACCAACTGGGACCCGGCGCACAACGCGTACGGCGCCTTGCCGTTCATCTACGGCACGCTCGTCACCGCGGCGATCGCGATCGTGATCGCATTTCCGGTGAGCGTGGGCATCGCCCTGCTGCTCACCGAGGTCGTGCCGCGGCGGTTCGCGCGGCCGATCGTGTACGTGATCGACCTCCTTGCGGTGGTCCCCTCGGTGGTCTGGGGCCTGTGGGGCTTCCTGGTGCTCGCGCCCTGGCTGCAGAAGATCTACCAGTCGATCGCCTCGGGGCTCACCGGCGTCCCCGTGCTCAGCACCTTCTTCGGCGGGACATCCGTCAGCGGCACCTCGTTCTTCACCACCGGCCTCATCCTGGCCATCATGATCACCCCGATCGTGACCTCACTGTCCCGCGAGGTCATCGCGACCGTGCCGACGATCGACAGGGAAGGCGCGTACGCGCTCGGCGCCACCCGCTGGGAGATGATCCGCGGCGCCGTGTGGCCGCACAGCCAGGCTGGCGTCGTCGGGGCGGTGCTGCTCGGCCTCGGCCGGGCGATGGGCGAGACGATCGCCGCCGCGCTGGTGATCGGCTCCTCGGCCACGATCACGACGCACCTGTTCAATCCCGGGTACTCGATGCCTTCGGTTATCGCGAACGAGTTCGGCGAGGCCACGGTCGGCGAGTTCCGCTCCGCGCTGATCGGGATGGGCGTGCTGCTGTTCGTGCTCACGATCATCATCAACCTGAGCGCCCGCGCGATCGTGGACCGCTCCGCACGCCGCTCACAGGGGGCATGATGGCCATCGCCAGCGAGCAGCAGACAGTCGACCTCCGCGAACCGAGCGGCTGGCGGCGCACCAAGAACCAGATCGCCACCGTGGGCATGTGGGTCGCCTTCGCGGTCATGCTCGTCCCGCTCGGTTTCGTGCTCTTCACGGTGATCGCGAAGGGCGCGTCGGCCATCAGCTGGCAGTTCCTGACCGGCAATATCCCGATCAACGTGCTGCCGGTGACCTTCGGCGGCGTGGGACCGGCCGTCTACGGCACGCTGGTCATCACGGGCTTCGCGTCGCTGATGGCCATCCCGCTCGGCGTGCTGGGTGGCATTTACATCAACGAGTACGGCGGCAATCAGGTGCTGGCGCGGGTCATCAACTTCTTCGCCGACGTGATGACCGGCGTGCCGTCGATCATCATGGGCCTGTTCATCTTCACGATCTGGGTGCTGCACTTCGGGTACTCGGGGTTCGCGGGCGCCCTCGCCCTCGCCTGCCTGATGCTGCCCATCGTGATCCGGTCTACCTACGAGATGCTTCACCTGGTGCCGGACAGCCTGCGGGAGGCGAGCTACGCCCTCGGCGCCACCAAGGCCCGCGTGACGCTGACCGTGGTGCTGCCCGCCGCCATCGGCGGCATCGTCAGCGGCGCGCTGCTCGCCGTCGCCAGGGCCGCGGGCGAGACGGCGCCGCTTGTCTTCACCATCCTCGTGACCCAGACCCTGAACAAGAACCTGTTCTACGGCGCCAACACCGCTCTGTCGACGCTGATCTTCCAGAACGCGACGCAGCCCTACACCGGCGCGCAGGCTCGTGCCTGGGGCTCAGCGTTGACGCTCATCGCCATCGCGTTCATCCTGATGATCGTGGCACGCCTCGTCACCGCGCGGTTCGCCCGGTACGACCGCTAGGGGAGCACTCTATGGAACAGCAAGACCAGCAGATCACCGCCAAGCTGCAGGTGCCGCAGACAACCGCGACACCGGCGGAAACCCCGGCGGCGGAAGCAGCGAAGGTCTTCGACGCGAAGAGTCTCTCCATTTACTACGGCTCGTTCCGTGCGGTCACGGACGTCTCGCTGTCGATCTACCAGAACGAGATCACGGCGTTTATCGGACCGTCCGGATGCGGCAAGACGACCGTGCTGCGGACGCTGAACCGGATGAACGACCTGATCCCGAGCGCGCGGGTGGAAGGCGACGTGCACTACCGGGGTGCCTCGCTGTACCACAAGGACGTCTCGCCGACGGCCGTGCGGCGGCGCATCGGCATGGT
>Ga0070698_100004778_pt1 | contig 14871 bp, 7 predicted proteins | sample KBSK1502metaG_FD_65477 | JGI IMG/M metagenome (GOLD analysis project Ga0070698, IMG submission 65477) | Corn, switchgrass and miscanthus rhizosphere microbial communities from Kellogg Biological Station, Michigan, USA - KBS K1-50-2 metaG | ecosystem: Host-associated > Plants > Roots >...
AGTGGATAGGCAAGACCGACTGGGAATATCAGACGATCTTGAACCTCACGGCTGGGATGCTCAAGCGAAAGAATCTCGAGTTGGTCTTTGAAGGCCTCGATACTTATGCCGACGTGTTTCTCAACGATCAGCCACTGATCAGCACGGATAATATGTTTCGCACCTGGCGGGTGAACATAAAACGCCCGGCGAAACTCGGCGCGAACACCCTGCGGATACATTTTCGTTCGCCTATCAATGAAGTTCTGCCCGTCATGGCAAAGATGAACTACGAACTTCCGGCGGCGAATGATCAGGGAGAGAAGACCAGTCCGCACACCCGAAAGGCGCCCTACCAATATGGTTGGGATTGGGGCCCGCGGCTCGTGACCAGCGGTATCTGGCGTCCGGTGTTGCTCGAGGCCTGGGATGACGCGCGTGTTTCCGATTTGCACATTCAGACCAAAGAGATTCGCACAAACATGGCCAACGTGACCGCTGAGGTTGAGGTCATCGCCGATGCGAATGTCGATGCCACAGTTATTGTTGACGATTTGACTGACAAGACCATTGCCGCGCAGCGTCGCGTTAACTTAACACCCGGCGCTAATCGTATTGCCCTTAACATCAATGTTCCGCATCCTTCACTCTGGTGGCCCAACGGGCTGGGCTCTCATCCTCTTTATACTTTCAGGGCCCGGTTACTGATCAATGGCAAGCTTGTTGATGAAGCGAGTAGTCGCACTGGTCTGCGTAGCTTGGAGCTTAGGCAACAGCGCGATGATGCCGGCGAAAGCTTCACCTTCGTGATCAATGGCGTACCCGTCTTTGCCAAAGGCGGCAACTGGATTCCGGCCGATAGTTTCCCGTCGCGCATTACGAAACAGAAATATCGTCAACTGCTCGAATCGGTGCGCGACGCCAACATGAACATGCTTCGTGTGTGGGGCGGCGGGATTTACGAGAGTGATGACTTCTATGCACTGTGCGACGCGATGGGCATTCTCGTCTGGCAGGATTTCATGTTTGGATGCAGCCTGTATCCGGCAGATGAAGCGTTTCTCAACAACGTGCGTCAGGAAGCAGTTGATAACGTGAAGCGTCTTCGTAATCATCCCAGCATAGCGATTTGGGCAGGCAACAACGAGATCGAATCAGGTTGGTTCCACTGGGGTTGGAAAGAAAAGTTGCCCGCCAAACTCTGGGATGATTATTTAAAGATTTTCTATGGTGTATTGCCGGAAGTCTGTAAGTCGCTGGATCCTGCACGCCCTTACTGGCCGAGTTCACCCAGTTCGAATCTGAAGGACGATCCGGAATCACAAAAGATGGGCGACCTTCACTACTGGCAGGTTTGGCATGCTTCCGCTCCGTTTAGCGAGTACGAAAAACAGTTTCCGCGCTTCATGAGCGAATATGGTTTTCAATCGTTTCCACAACTCGAGACCGTCGCCACCTACACTGAGCTCGCCGACCGCAACATCAGCTCGCCGGTAATGATGGCCCACCAGCGCCACCCACGCGGCAATCAATTGATTCGTGAATACATGCTCCGCGAGTATCTCGAGCCGAAGGATTTCGAATCCTTTCTCTACGTTAGCCAGATCTTGCAGGCTGAGGGGATCAAGACCGGCGCCGAGCATCTGCGGCGCATCATGCCGCACAACATGGGTTCGCTTTTCTGGCAGATCGATGACTGCTGGCCGGTTGCATCCTGGTCGAGCATCGACTACACGGGACGTTGGAAAGCGTTGCAGTACTATGCGCGGCGTTTCTACAACGAGATCTTGATCAGCCCACACGAGGAGAACGGCCAACTCGACTTTTACGTCGTCTCTGATCGTTTGCAGTCGACTGCCGCGCAGCTCAAGGTCAGCCTGCTCGACTTCGAAGGACATACTTTGTGGAGCCAACAGCGGGACATACAGGTTGCCGCCCTCGACAGCAAATCGTACGGGGGTATTCCGGTCGATGAGTTGTTGGCAGGGAAGGATCCAAAGAGTGTGTTTCTGTTCGCTGAGTTGTCGGTGGGCGGCAAGACGGTATCGCGCAACGAACACTTTTTTCAGGCCTACAAAAATCTCTTGCTGCCGCCGCCGCAGATTAGCACGGCAGCGGTGCGAACGACGATGGGGTTCAGAATCACTCTGTCTTCTGACAAATTAGCCCGCGCGGTTTATTTGTCGGCGCCGAATTACGCAGGCTTCTTCGTGGATAACTATTTTGATCTAGTTCCGGGAAGGAAGGTCGAAGTGGAGTTTCGCACGCGCGCCCCGCTAAATTTGAGTGACTTTCAGAAGCGACTTAAGATCCGCTCTCTGACCGACGCTTTTTAGATCGCGTCCAACTTATTCCTGATGAGGTCGGTAGCGATTGAATACTGGGGTAATCCTGTGGACACGCAACGGGGCCTTAGCCCGACCGTAAGGGAGGGCTCCAAAATGCGCGACTGAATGAGCCCTCCCTTACGGTCGGGCTAGTCCCCCGACTCAACTCTACAGATTCGCCGCACTACCAGCGACTGGGTGGTTACCCCGCAAACTCGATCTCGGATTGGATTGAGACCCGGTCGCTACCGCTCCCGGTACTGACTCCATCCCTGGGATTAGTCACTCAACTTGTATTCAAAAACGAAGCGTCCCACCTGAATCGAGGCCCGGCCTTCGACGGGCGGACTGATCAGCAGCGAACGAACCATGCTGCTCTTACGATTGACGCGCGCGTCGATGGTGCCGATGGCTTCACCGTTTGAGGCGCGATAGAAACTTACCCGAATCAGATCGTTGTCTATTCGCTGATAGCCAAAAACATATTCTCCCGGTGCCAACAGCTTGGGGCCGAGCTTTAACGGCACTTGGGTAATAAAGAAATGCGAGTACTTGCCTTCGGCCGAGTATCCGGCCGTAATCATGACCACTCCGGCAATGAATTTGCCGCGCCCGTCGGTAACTCCTGAGGCCGTGCGGAATTCGGTTTCAATGTTCTCCTTAACGACAGGCGCGCGTGCCGGAATAAGCTTGCGCAATTCTGATTCAGTCGCCGCCCGCCAGCGCGGGCCATGCGCTGGAACCGTGCCGGCAGAGGTTGCCAGGACCAATGATGAACCAAATAGGATGTTTAGAACGAAGGATGACATTCCTGAATCTCCGATCAAGCTAGACTACCCTGAAGAGAGCGCGTCCAAGGCTGGGTTATTGAGTATAATCGATTTCGTGCTGGTCAGTGTGATTTGTTAGTACCGGGAGGGATAGCTACCGGGTTATTCTCCGGACAAACTAGAGCGTGACATGAATTGAGACCCGGTCGCTATCACCACCCCACGCGGGCTGCCCGCGCGCGGACCCCGGTCCGCTCCCGGTACTGACCTCGCTGGGCGACATCGATCCCTTGAAGCATAACTAATGAACTGCACGAGTCATCGTAAGAAAGTAACTGTCTGTATTCTTTGTTCGCTACTGCTACTTGGCTTCCCTTGCCGGCAGGCATTGGCCCTTGATCCAAGCCGAGATCTGTCTCAATTCAATCGTCAAGTCTGGGTGACTGAAAACGGCCTGCCACAGAATACAGTTCACTCCATTGTACAAACACAAAACGGATACGTGTGGATTGCCACTGAAGAAGGCTTGGCGCGCTTTGACGGAGTGCGGTTTACTGTTTTCGACAAACAGAATACACCGGCGTTGAAGAGCAACGACATTCGAGTTCTGGTGTCGGATCGGCGGGGCGCGCTCTGGATTGGCACAGCCGGAGGGCTGGTTCGACTCATGGATGCAAAGTTCACGGCGTTCACTACTCAAGACGGGTTACCGAGTAATGTGATTGATGCCATAACCGAGGGGTATGATGACTCGCTGTGGGTTGCCACCGCCGCTGGAATCGCACGCTTCAGCGGCAATGTATTCAGCGCGCAGTCGGAGCTTCCCGGAAATGGCGTCCGGGTCTTATTTGCAGATCGAGACGGCGCGCTTTGGATTGGTTCGTCCGACGGCCTGTCATGCTACCAGAACGGAGCCGTCGCCAAATATACAACGCAAGATGGCCTCGCTAATAACACCGTGCTCTCTATCGATCAGGATCAAGACGGCATGTGGGTGGGCACAACAGATGGATTGAGCGAACTCAAGGATGGACGGTTCCTGACTTATACGACGCGTGATGGTCTTGCCAACAATCGGATCAATTCGTTGAGGGCGGACCGCGAAGGAAGCGTATGGGTCGGTACGGCCGGTGGTCTGAGTCGCTTTGCAGGCAAACAATTCTCCAGCTTTCGTGCCGGCGAGGCGCCGGCAAACGAAATCATTCTTTCGATGTTAGAGGATCACGAAGGCAGCCTGTGGATCGGCACCGAATCAGCCGGTCTGGGCATGTTGAAGGACAAGAAATTTACTACTTACACGGCCAGGGAAGGCCTCGGAAACGATCTGGTCAAATCGATCTATGAAGATCGGGGGCACAGCCTTTGGATTGGGACCAACGGTGGCGGCTTGAGTCTGTTTAGGGATGGTAAGTTGACCTCGTACACAACTGCGGATGGCCTATCAAGCAACGTCGTCCTGGCCTTGGCCGGCGATGATGACGGCAACCTCTGGGTCGGAACTCCAGATGGACTGAATCGCTTCCGGGACGGAAAGTTCAAGACATTTACTTCGGCTGACGGACTGGCGAATGACTTCGTGCGCTCAGTCTATGCGGACCACGCCGGCAATCTCTGGATCGGCACCCGCGGCGGCTTGACGCGCTTGAGAGGCGAACGCTTCGATATTTTCACGACCGCCAATGGTCTGCCTGACGACTTCGTGGGCACAATCTATGAAGATGGGCAAAGCAACGTCTGGATCGGCACGCTGGGCGGCTTAAGCAAATTCCAAGATGAAAAGTTTACTACGTACACGACAAGGGACGGCCTCTCGAGTGACGTAGTTATCTCTCTTCACGGTGACAGTGATGGTGCGCTCTGGATTGGCACGAACGGCGGCGGACTCGATCGGTTGAAGCAGGGCAAATTCACTGCCTACGCCACGCGCAACGGCCTGCCCGATGATGTTGTTTATGGGATGCTGGAAGACCGTCAGAATGGCCTCTGGTTAAGTTCCAACAAGGGAATTTTTCGCGTGAGCAAGAAAGATCTGGACGCCTTCGCAGATGGAACCATAAACTCGATCTCGCCGGTGCTTTATGGACCTGCGGATGGAATGATTACGCGAGAGTGCAGTGGCGGCGGACACCCAGCGGACTGGCGGAGCGCTGACGGCAAACTCTGGTTTTCGACAATTAAGGGTTTGGCCATGATCGATCCTGAGAAAATAAAGCTAAACGATCAGCCCCCGCCGGTTGCTATTGATCAGATCCGCGTCGATGATGTCCCCATTGCTCCGGCTCAAACGATTGAGCTCGCGCCGGGCAAGAGCCGACTTGATTTTTATTATACCGCGCTTAGTTTTGTTGCTCCGGAAAAAGTCCGATTCAAATACAAGCTCGAAGGGTTTGACGGCGACTGGATAGATGGTGGAACGCGTCGCGTTACTTACTACACAAACTTGCGGCCCGGCCGCTACAAGTTCCGAGTAATCGCTTCGAACAATGATGGTCTATGGAGCCCGACAGGCGCCAGCTTCGATCTTTATTTGAGGCCTTACTTCTACCAAACTTATTGGTTCTATGCTCTCTGCGCGCTTCTATTTGCGATCCTGGCCTGGCAGCTTTATCGATTTCGTCTTAAGCGGATAGAGTTGCAATTCGCCGCGGTACTGCAAGAGCGAAACCGTATCGCTCGTGAGATTCACGACAATCTGGCGCAGGAGATGCTGGGTGTCTCGGTGCAGTTGGAACTGGTAGCTCGCACGCTGCCGGCGTCAGCTGAGCTGGCCCGGACTCATCTCGATCGGGTAAGGATGCTGGTGCGGCATGGGATTGCCGAAGCTCGCCGCTACGTTTGGGACTTGCGCTCACAAGCGCTTGATAAAAATGATCTGCCGTCAGCGTTGAGCGAAACGGCGCGGCGCCTGACGGCGGATACCGCGGTCGTCGCCCGGATGGAAGTCAGCGGCACATTCCGGCGCCTCAGCCCATTGATTGAGGGCAATCTACTGCGTATCGGCCAGGAAGCCATTAATAATGCGGTCAGGCACGCGCGAGCCCGAAACATTCTCGTGAATCTGACATTTGATCCGGCGCACGTACAACTAAGCGTGCGAGACGACGGAGATGGTTTTGATCAGCAACAGTCGAATGGCGAGGGAAAACATTTTGGCCTGGTCGGCATGCAGGAACGCGCCATCCAAATTGGAGGCTCTCTAAAAATAACTAGTCGCACCGGCGAAGGAACTGAAGTGCTGGTTGATGTGCCGATCGGTGGCTGAGGTGTTCAGTCCGAAGGGACATCAGAGTTCCCAGGCCGCGGAGTATGGTCTAATACGCAGTGACTCTGGGTATGCGATTCGGTAATGGAAAAGTACTTGCTGATCATCAACGATATTATCCTGAGCTTGGCGGCGATTACGGGTGCGATTGTTGCGGTTCGTGGTCTTAGCGCATGGAAGAGGCAGCTAAGTGGTAAAGCTGAATACGAATTGGCACATCGTCTACTAAAGGCGACCTATAGACTTCGGGAAGCGGTCCGTCTTGTTAGAAGCCCTGTTATGTTTGGCGGCGAAATGCCAGAACCGCCCGAGGGCCATCCTGCCGCAGAGTCTGAAGCGGAAAAGAGAAGCTATGGAGTAACCCAAGCCTATGAGAAACGATGGGAGAATGTTCGGAAGGTCCATATTGATATAGAGGCTGAATTGATAGAGGCTGAAGTGCTATGGGGTACGCAGGTAAGGGAAAAATTCTTAAGCCTTTTTGACGTAGAACATGATCTTTACGTAAACATCCTAGCGTATCTCGATCATATTAACCCGGAGAATCGAGAGCGCCGGACTCCCGAAGAAGCCAAAGCAAATCGGTTGATCCTTTATGGAACCGGCTCCAATGATGACTTCTACAGACGACTTCAAGACTCCATTGCTACGATTGAGATTGAATTGAAGCCTCATCTCAAACGATATCGGTAAATTATGACAAGAGTCGAACACCTCATTGCATCGGGGCACTGGAACCGCGTTCCCAGTACCTGCCTACGAAAGACGGCACAACCCCATCGGGGTTGAGCCGGATTGGAATTCGATACCCACGGTAGCCGCCGGCGGCAACCCTGGGCTGGAGGTCGTAACCGCTTCGCGGTACTCGATCAGAGCTTCCTGAAGGGTGTCCAATACGTCTAATGAATGCCCACACGATTCGAATCATGGTGATTGACGACCAGGCGGTCGTGCGTCAGGGTTTTGTCGCGCTGGTTAATACCGTCGCGGATATGGTTGTGGTTGCAGAAGGTACCGACGGTCAACAGGCCGTCGATCTACATAGGCTCCATCGTCCGGATGTGACGTTGATGGATTTGCGGATGCCAAAGATGGGCGGAGTTGAAGCGATCATCGCGATTCGAAAAGAGTTCCGGGATGCTCGTCTGATCGTACTTACTACCTACGATGGTGACGAAGACATCTATCGTTCGTTGCAGGCTGGAGCCCAGGGTTACCTGCTGAAAGATGTTTTCTTTGAAGAGTTGGAAGACGCAATTCGAAAAGTGCATGCCGGGTCGCGTTGGATTCCCGCTCAGGTAGCTGAAAGGCTGGCCGAGAGAATGGGAAGCTCGGATCTCACCGCCCGAGAGATCGAGGTGCTTGAACAGATCGTGGGCGGCAATAGCAATAAAGCGATCGCTACTCGTCTGAATATCAGTGAAGCAACCGTCAAGAGTCACATCAACAGTATTCTCAACAAGCTGGGTGTGAGCGATCGAACCCAGGCTGCTACCACCGCCTTACAGCGCGGGCTTGTTCATCTGCGATAGTGGCGTGTAATAGCAACGAACGAGACGAGCCGCGGATTTACGCAGATGAACGCGGATCAGAACCAACAAGAGAGCAATCAGATTGCCACCGGGATTTCCGTAACGTCGAGCAGTCCGGAACGAATAACACGGATAAGGCAGATCAGAAAAATGGCTGATCGTGCCTTGCCTTATTCTGATCGGCGTTCATCTGCGTAAATCCGCGGCTTGTCCTGGGCCATCTCAAACTAAAGTTGTAGACGAAGACCCATCGACAGGTCCATGACAGAAGTAAAGCCTCATGCTACCTTGCCCGCGTAATAACATTCGCCCGGTCTCGGGTTCGTTGAGTTGGTGGTCTCGTTTCCTACCTAAACTTGTTGCACACTTAGCGACCTCTGATTCATGTAGTCGAGCCCGTGACCGGGACCTAAATCAGCAATCAACAAATGGCCCTGCAGTAACTTTAGTTTTCATAACATCTGTTTTTGTTCAGGCTTTAGTTAAGGCAGTTCGCAACGAGTTCACAGGAACTCAAATGCAGGCGCCTGTTTGAGCTAGTCAATCTTTCTTACAAGACAGGATTTCGTCCCATCTTTCTGATTCCTTTGGCTGAGCCCTCAGTGGGCCGCGCAATCAGGTTTAGGTGACGTTGCCATTGCCGCGACGGGTGGATCTAAAGCTTAGTGATCTGCGGATCGGAGCATTCTATGGATCTCCAAAACATATCAAGAGCGATGTTACTGGTTATTGGTTGTCTGTTCATTCAGATGAATTGTTTGGGCCAGAGCAACTATGCGAGCTTGAGCGGCACGATTTTTGATCCTCAGCGCCAAGCCGTTCCCAACGCATCCGTTCAACTTACGTCCACAACGACGCACGCCGTTCGGCAAGTCACCAGCAACGAGCAGGGAATTTATCAAATCACCGGTCTGCTTCCGGAAGAGTACAAGCTCAACGTTCAGGCAAGCGGGTTTTCCGCTGTTACTCAGACAGTGCACCTTGAAGTTGGGCAACAGACTACTTGTGATGTGACTCTGCAACTCACTTCACTAACCGGCACCGTGAACATTCAGAGTGAAAGCATGAATGTCCTGCGAACTACGGACGCCAGCGTTGGTGAAGTCGTAGAACGAACTTCGATTCGTAACTTGCCGCTTAATGGACGCATGTTGATTGATCTGGTACTGACCGTGCCAGGCGCCCACGAGAGTCATGGAGCGCAAGCCGGAGATATGAGTCCTTTGTACTGGCGCCCTGGTCAACGCTCAGCCGTGAGCATTGGAGGGAATCGCCCAAACGCAAATTATTTCTTGTTGGATGGCGCGACTAATACCGATCCCACATTCAACACTCTGAACCTGAGCCCGTCGCCGGACACCGTGCAGGAATTTCAGGTTGTGACTGGAAGTTACACGGCCGAAATGGGAGGTGCTGGTGGCGGTCAAATCAATATCGCCACGCGAACTGGCACGAATGAATTTCACGGCACGGCCTATGAATTTCTGCGCAACAACATCTTCGACGCGCGCGCTTTTAATGACATGGACGCGTCGAATCATCTGGTGCGAAATAATTTTGGAGCGTCGCTCGGCGGTCCGATCCGAGGTAAGCGGAGTTTCTTCTTTTTCAACTACGAGGGGCTGCGGCATACACAGTCGATGAGCATGATTGACACCGTGCCCACGGCAGACGAAGTCAACGGTGACTTCGGGATGGCCGGCGTTACGATCTATAACCCGTTCAGCTCGCATCCCAATCCCAATTTTGACGCCACCAAGCCGGTCAGTCCAACCAATCCCCAGGTTATTCGCAATGCGTTTTCCGGCAACGTTATTCCGCAGAACCTGATCGATCCGAAGGCTCAGTTGTTTCTACGTCGGTACGTACCTCGCCCAAACATGGGTATGGGCATGAACGGCTGCGGCATGACGATGATGGGAGTTCCGCAGGTAGTCGGCGGCGGCGCAGACTGCAATAACTATCTCGATGTGCGTAACGAGCATCACGTCACCGATCAGGGCATGATTCGTTTTGATCAAACTTTCAAACGCGGAGACAGTCTGTTTGCGCGTTATTCGTTTAGCAGCGAACGCGGTTTCATGCCGCAGAACCTGCCGGGCTTTGGCGCTATCCACGACAACTTATCTCAGAACGGCACGGTCGGCTGGAACCACGTCTTCAGTTCCCGGCTCGTGAACATGGCCACGATTACGGCTTCACGACTGGCGATGCATCGTACTTCGGAGAATAGTTTTACGAACGACATCGTCTCTCAACTGGGAATCACCGGAGTTGGTTTTGGCGGCGAAGGAGCATTCGGAGCGCCATGGTTTGCCGTGCAGGGCTATTCGGGAATGGGTGACACTTATATCGCCACGCCGATGCACGCCTGGGACACGATCCTCGAAGCACGTGACACGCTGGGCTGGCAGATTGGAAAACACAGTCTGAAAATTGGCGGCAGTTTTCGCGATTTCATTTGGCCGATGTGGGGCTTCTTTCAGAATCGTGGCTATTATCAATTCACCAACGGCTTTACTACTCAGACCGCGACCAACGACGGTACCGGCTCGGCGCTCGCGAGCTTCTTGCTTGGCCTGCCGGCCGTGAAACAACGCCAGGCGGGTGTCCCTCAAATGCAACTGCGCCAGTGGTACGCGGACGCGTTTATTCAGGACAGCTTTCAACTTAACCGTAACACCACAATTCAAATTGGATTGCGCTATGAATACATGAGTCCGCTCCGAGATATTCGCTTTGCCAATACGAATCTTGTGTTCAAGGATGGGGTGCCGTCTGTCTTCATTGGCGGTCAACAGGGATACCCTGAAGGACTAACCAACCCCAACAAACTCAAATTCGCTCCGCGGTTTGGTTTCTCGCATCACCTGCCGAATTTGGGGATCGTTGTGCACGGCGCGTTTGGAATTTTCTTTACGCCGGTAGATATGAATACCTGGTGCAACCAGCGGCACAACGTACCTTATGTTTTTCCGGAAACCCAGCAGAGCGATAACTTCACCCCGGGAGCCGGCATCGTTGCCAGTCATTTCAATTTCGCGCCGGCAGTGCTGGGCACAACGACCGTGAGTTTCGCCGCCTTCGAGCTCAACCCGCCCGCCCAGTACATCGAGCAGTGGAGCGGCTCAGTCGAAAAGAGTCTGGGCAAGGAGACGACCCTCGAAATTGGATATCTGGGATCGCATGGAGTGCATTTGCAGCGTTCTCATCTCATTAATAATGCTCCTCCCGGACCTGGAGCGATCGGGCCGCGCCGGCCCTTCAAGGTGCTCAGCTTTCTGCCCGGCATGATTCTGCCGGCGAACATCACTGTTGCCAGCACAACGTTCCCGGTCAGCGGCATCAACCTGCTCGAGAACTCCGCGCAAAGCTGGTATGAAGCAGGTTACGTTAACGTCCGGCGCCGGTTTGCTCGCGGGTGGACCTTCCTCGCCAACTATACGTTTGCAAAGAACCTTAGCGATGCGCCCGACTTTCGATCGCCGATGTTCGAGTCGGCCGCTCCCCAGAACAATTCCGATCTGGCGGCGGAGAAGGGGCTTGCTTGTGACATTCGACACCGCTTCTCGTTGAGCACGGTCTACAACCTTCCGACTTTGGGCAAACGCGGGTTAGCACACGCAGTCACCAGAGATTGGCGTATCTCAGCCATCTTCCAGGCGCAGAGCGGGTTTCCTTTTACGATTTCGGTGTTTGGTGACACGGCGAACGCGGGCACGTTGTTAGGTGAGAATCCAATTCGCGCCAACTACACGGGCCAGCCGATTTTCGGCGCGGGCACCCATACCGCAGCGAGTTGGTTTAATCCTGCCGCATTCGCTACGCCGGCTGCGTTCACCTTCGGCAACGTGGGTCGTAACTCGATATACGGTCCAGGTCGACAAACACTCGACCTCGCGCTACAACGTGAGTTCTCAATCACGGAGAAGATCAAGTTTCAGGTTCGAGCCGAAGCTTTCAACGCGCTAAACCACACGAATCTGGGAACGCCTAATCGCTTCGTGAATACTCCGCAGTTCGGAACCATAACCGAAGCCGCGACGCCGCCTCGAGAGATCCAACTGGGAGCCCGTCTCTCGTTCTAGATATTTAGACGCTTGGTAAGTTCTGGTCTCGACCTCTCGAATCGTATTTGAATGTAACACTCCCATGCAAGCTTAGATAGAGAACTACCTTGGATTTCCTGGATCAGCGATCGCAACGACTGCCATTTCAGGTCAGGAAGTGGCCGGCAATGCTTATGCGTAGGCACAGAAGTTCGAAACCGTCTCCCAAACGTCCCCCAGCGATACGCGAATCAGGCAGCGCATGCACGGTGTGCGTTGCATGCACGTTGATTTTTTCTGTGCGCTTTTGTAAGTTCTGAAAATAAAGGAGCGGTGATTCAAATTCCCAAGCTGGATGTACAGGTTCGATACCCGTCGCCCGCTTCATTACCGCCTCAGTGGAATTGCGATGAATGGTTTTCATTCTTGGGGCAAGCTTAAGCTCCGGTCACTAATAGGAATTGCAGTATTGGCGGGCGGGTTTATGACCGCCAGTAGTGTCGCAGGCTTGTTCTCGTTGCCAGTCTTCGCACAGCAGTCTAATCCTGCGACGCCAGTCGTGGTGCAGCCGGGTGCGCCCGGCCAGCCGAGCCGGACGCTGCCGCCGTCGACGAGGGCTACACTGCCACCGCGTTCGCCGAAGGATGTTGAATTCATGCAAGGGATGATCATGCACCACGCACAGGCGGTTGAGATGACGGCGCTAATCGAATCGCATACCGGGAACAACGATCTTCGCTTGCTGGGCGCGCGCATCAGCAAATCGCAATCGGATGAAATAGAGTTTATGAAGCGTTGGCTCGTGTCCCGAGGCGAACCGCTTTTGATGCCGATGCCGGAGATGCCAGGCATGGATATGTCGAGCCATCCGATGCTGATGCCCGGGATGCTTACGGCAAAGCAGATGGAGGCTCTCAGAAAAGCAAAAGGCAAGGAGTTCGACCAACTGTTCTTGACGGGGATGATTCAGCACCACAATGGCGCCTTGATTATGGTGAAGGATCTGTTTGACACTGCTGGGGCGGGGCAGGATGCTGAACTGTTTAACTTCACGACCGACGTCGACAGCGGGCAACGCGCTGAGATTAGGATTATGCAAACCATGCTGGGGGCAAAGACTGGAGTAGAGATCCTGCTGGGATTAATTGCGTTGCCCGGAATCGGCAAGCTAAGGCTTGTCGACATTGGAAGGAACGCATTAGTCGAGCTTTCGCTCCGCTAGGAGCGAGATATTTATAGTGCCGCTTGCGCAAATCAATCTTAGCTCCTTTAGGAGCGAAACAAGGATGATGACATTCCGCTCCTAAAGGAGCTTTAAGGTGTATATTGCTTTGGGTTCTATAGAGATTTCACCCCTAACGGGGCGAAGAGAACATACCAGGACCAATCAATCGGTGTCCGCCATCTTATTCAGAACTTGCTGCAGTTTGTCAGAGGCCCCGGCACAATAAGGGTCATCGACAAACTGAAGCTTGTCGGACATTTTTCTAGAGGAGAAGAGATGAATCGATTACACATCATGGCTTTCCGGCTGTTGGTAGCTTCCATTGTTTTATGCTCCTGTTTTGCAAGCAGAGCGCGGGCGCAGACGCCTGCGCCGTCGCCGAAGCCGCCAGACACCAAACCAGCCGACCAAGCCGCTGGGAATCCGTCCGCTCTTCCAACGGCGCCGCCACTACCGGCGGGGATGACGGGCTCAGATACAACGGACCCGCGCGCCAAGCTGACGCCGGGAATGTACGACGCGGGTGAAACATCGATGGGCATCAGGCATCTCACGCTGCTCAAAAAACCTGACACGTTTCAACTCGGCTCAGACGATCCTGATAGTCCGCAGGTGCAGAAGTCTCTGGGTCTAATCGGCATTGGCGACTCCTCGAAGATGTCCAAGCCGCTGAAATTAGTTCTGGCTCAGCTCGCTTTTGCTAACTCGGACCTGGCGTTTCAGGGCAACCACCTGTTTCAGGGAAACTTTTATGGCTTCAGTATCTACGACATCTCGAATCCGTTGAAGACCACCTTGTTGACTACAGTGGTGTGTCCCGGTGGGCAGGGTGACCCGTCGGTTTACAAGAACCTGCTCTTTTTCTCGGTGGAGATGACTAACGGCCGCCTGGATTGCGGCACACAGGGATTTCCGCCTGAGCCTCCGCCGGCCGCAGGAGAAGAGAACAAGCCGCGGCTGCCGGCCGCGCAAAAGGATCGTTTCCGGGGCGTGAGGATTTTCGATATCTCCGACGTCAAGAATCCGAAGCAGGTGGCCGCGGTGCAAACTTGCCGCGGTTCGCACACGCATACGTTGGTGGTCGATCCGAATGATAAAAACAATGTCTACATCTACGTATCTGGTACTTCCTTTGTCCGTCAAAACGAAGAGTTGGCCGGGTGCTCGGGTGAATCACCCGACAAGGATCCGAATACCGCGCTGTTTCGCATCGACGTGATTAAAGTACCGCTGGCGGCGCCGCAGAATGCGCAGGTGGTGTCCAGTCCCCGGGTGTTTGTCGATCCAAGGACGGGCGCACTGAACGGCCTGAATAACGGCGGCACGCATGGCAAGGACGGACTGGACAAGCCGGCAGACACCAACCAGTGTCACGACATTACGGTCTACTCAGCGATTGGGTTGGCGGCGGGCGCCTGCTCAGGAAATGGAATCGTGTTGGACATCAAAGATCCCGTGCATCCAAAGCGCCTGGACGCGGTAAACGATCCGAACTATTCGTATTGGCACTCGGCCTCGTTCTCGAACGATGGGAAAAAAGTCGTGTTCACCGATGAGTGGGGCGGCGGACTGGGCGCGCGATGCCGGGCAAACGATCCGAACAAATGGGGAGCCGATGCGGTTTTCAATTTGAAGGATAACAAGCTGAGCTTTGCGAGCTACTACAAGTTGCCGGCTGCTCAGGCCGACAGCGAGAACTGTGTGGCGCACAACGGGTCGCTCATTCC
>Ga0070698_100004779_pt1 | contig 14870 bp, 12 predicted proteins | sample KBSK1502metaG_FD_65477 | JGI IMG/M metagenome (GOLD analysis project Ga0070698, IMG submission 65477) | Corn, switchgrass and miscanthus rhizosphere microbial communities from Kellogg Biological Station, Michigan, USA - KBS K1-50-2 metaG | ecosystem: Host-associated > Plants > Roots >...
AGGTTGAAGACCTGCTCGGTGACGACCAGGCCGCCGATCAGGAAGGCGAATTCGATGCCGATCAGGGTCACCACGGGCAGCAGCGCGTTCTTGAGCGCATGGCGGTTGACGATGATCTGCTCGAGCAGGCCCTTGGCGCGCGCGGTGCGGATATAGTCCTCGCGCAGCACTTCCAGCATGGCCGAGCGCGTGAGCCGCATGGTCACCGCCGAGTAGCGGTAGCCGACGGTGATGGCGGGCAGGAACACGATGGCGAGGTTGCCCAGCGGGTCCTGCCAGAACGACACAAAGGTGATGGGCGGGCGCCAGGCATGGCCGGTGGCGAGGAAGGTGATGTCGAGCACCAGCACCAGCGACATGATGCCGAGCCAGAAGGACGGCGTGGCGATCCCCGCGATCGCCACCAGGCGGACGAAGTGGTCGAGCCAGGTATTCTCCTTGAGGGCGGAGATCGTACCGAGCGGTATGGCGATCAGGATGGCGATCACCGTCGCCATGACGGCGACCTCCAGCGACACCGGCAGGCGGATGGCGATCTCGTGGCTGACCGGATTGCCCGACCACATCGAGATGCCGAAGTCGAAGGTGGCATAGCTCCACAGGAAATCCAGGAACTGCACGATCATCGGGTTGTCGAGGCCAAGCTGCTGGCGGCACGCCGCGACCGACGCCGGATCGACATGGGAGCCGCCGGCGCCGAGCCGGATCACGCAGACGTCGCCCGGGATCAGGCGCATCAGCACGAAGACCAGCGCCGCCGCTCCTGCAAGCGTCGGGACCGCCAGCAGGAGCCGTGTCACGATGTAGCGATACATTGGCCTCGCTCAACCTCCTCGCGGGCTACTTGTCCAGCCAGACGTTGGCGAGGTCCTGGTTCAAGTAGTGGCTCGGGCTGATCTTCCAGCCCTTGACGTAGGACCGCGCCAGGATGATGCGGTACCAGTAGGGCAGGACGATCTCGTGCACCATGGTGTCGAGCGTGTGCTTCTCGAAGGCGCGCATGGCGACGCGCTGCGCCGCCGGATCGGTCTCGGTCCGCATCTTCTCGTAGAGCTCGATCGACTTCGGGTCCTCGTAGCCGCCGTAGTTCTCCGGAAAAACCGTGTGCGGCAGGTACTTGCCGGTATCGAGCACCGGATTGACCACGCTCGCACAGTTGGCTTCCATCACCACGTCGAACGTGCCCGCCCGCATATTGGAGAACCACGGGCCGGTGGGCACGACTTTCTGCTCGACGTCGAGGCCGATCTTCTTCCACTCGGCGACCGCCCAGGTGCCGACATACTTGTAGGGCTGGTCGACGTTGCGGTTGAGCAGCTCGAACTTCAGCCCCTCGGCGCCAGCCTCCTTGAGCAGCCGCTTGGCCTCGGCGCGTGATTTCTCGATGTCCGGCCAGAAACCGGGGATCTGCTGCAGCTCCTCCTTGGTGGCGGCCAGCGGCGAGCCGGGGAAGACGATGCCGCCCACCGTCCTGACGTTGGCGATCTTGGACAGCGCCGGTGCGCCCTTCCACTGGTCGATGGCGAGCGCCAGCGCGCGGCGCACGCGCACGTCGTCGAACGGCTTCTTCTTGTGGTTGGGGGTGAGGATGTTGCCGCAGTTCCAGTCGCTGTCCTGGACCACGACGTCCTTGCCCGCCTCCTTGACCAGCTGGTCGCGCGCCGACGGCGGCAGGCCGCGGAATTCGATGGCGGCCCGGTCGCCGCGCAGCGCTTCGACGCGAACCGACTGCTTTTCGGCGAAGATGCCCTCGATCGCGTCGAGATAGGGTTGGCCCTTGTGGTAGTAGTCGGGATTGCGCACGCCCTTGATCGACTGGCCGACCTCGTAGGCTGCGAGCTTGAACGGGCCGGAGCCCAGGATGTTCTTTTCGTACCAGTGCGGATCCTTCTCCAGAGTCTCCTTCTTGTAGATCCAGGTGTAGGGATCGGCGAGCGCGGGCAGGAACGCCGTCGTGGCCTGCTTCAGCCGGAAGATCACAGTCGCATCGTCGGGCGCTTCGATCTTGTCGACCATCTCGTAGTAGCTGACCCTGGCGCTGCTGACGCCCTTGGGCGGGAACACGATGTAATTCCAGCTCGTGGCCACGTCCTGGGCGGTGAGCTTGGCGCCGTCGTGAAACTTCACGTCCTGGCGGATCTTGAAGGTATAGGTCTTGCCGCCGTCGGTCGGCTTGGGCATCTCGGTGCAGAGGTCGCAAACGAACTCCGTGGTCGAGGCCGGATTGTCCGGTGGCACGCGGATCAGCACGCTGTAGTACGGCGCCGCGGCATGCACGGTGGCATAGGTGGTTTCGCGATGGCCGTCGAAGCTCGGCGGCGCGTCGGCCGGTATCAGATAGGTAAGCGTTCCGCCACGCTTGGGACCCCCCTCCGCTCCGGCGGGGGTCGCACCGACCGCAACTGCCAGGCCGAGGCCGGCAGCCCATAGTCCCTTTCGTACGTACATTGCCTCCTCCTGTTCAACACTTCTTCTTCTTGGTTGGTCTCGACTTCGCTCAACTCACCTCGCTGCAGGCCACCCAGTGACCCGGACGCAATTCCCGCAACTCGGGCCGCGTCTCGCGGCAGCCCGCGACCGCCATGGGGCAGCGCGGATGGAAGACGCAGCCCGACGGCGGGTTGATCGGACTCGGCACCTCGCCCCGGGGCGGGCGGAACGCACGCGCCGCTTCGATGCGGGGATCGGGCACCGGCACCGCGGACAGCAGGGCCTGGGTGTAGGGATGCATCGGATTGTCGAACAGCTCGTCGCCACCGGCCATCTCGACGATACGGCCGAGATACATGACGGCGACGCGCTGGCAGAGATGGCGCACGACCGAGAGGTCGTGCGCGATGAAAAGATAAGTGAGGCCGAAGCGCTCGCGCAGGTCTTCCAGGAGGTTGATGACCTGCGCCTGGATCGACACGTCGAGCGCCGACACCGCCTCGTCGCAGACGATGAATTCCGGATCGAGCGCGAGCGCGCGGGCGATGCCGACACGCTGGCGCTGGCCGCCCGACATCTCGTGCGGATAGCGGTCGGTGAACTTGGGGTCGAGGCCGCACACCGCCAGCAGGTCGCGAACGCGGTCGCGCCGGCGGCGGGCGTCGCGCTCGACGCCGTGCACCTTGATCGGCTCGCCGATGATGTCGCCCACCTTCATGCGCGGATTGAGCGAGCTGTAGGGGTCCTGGAAGATCACCTGCATGCGCCGGCGCAGGGCGGTCAGCTCCTGGCGGTCCATGCGATTGACGTCGCGTCCGTCGAACAGGATCTGCCCCGCCGTCGGACGCTCCAGGCGCAGGATGCAGCGGCCGGTCGTGGTCTTGCCGCAGCCGCTTTCACCGACCAGCCCCAAGGTCTCGCCGCGCTTGATCGTGAAATCGACGCCGTCGACCGCCTTCACGTCGCCGATCTTGCGGTTGAGCACGATACCCTCGGAAATCGGGAAGTGCATGGCGAGCTGGCGCACCTCCAGGAGGGGTGTCGCGGCCGCGTCGCTCACGCCGCGACGTCCTGGTTGGCGAGGAGCTCGGCGCTGCGAAAGCAGGCGGCGAGGTGCCCGCTGCCCACGCGCTCCAGCGCTGGTTGCTCGCGGCCGCAGCGCTCGACGGCGAACCGGCAGCGCGGACGGAAGCTACAACCACCATCGAGCCGCGTCAGATCGGGCGGCTGGCCGTCGACAGGATCGAGGCGGGCGCGCCGCGGCTGATCGAGTCGCGGCACGGAGCGCAGCAACGCCATGGTGTAGGGATGGCGGGGCGCATGATAGATCTCGTCGGCGCTGCCTGCTTCGACGATGCGGCCGGCATACATCACGTTCACCCGACTGGCGTAGCGGGCGACCACGCCGAGATTGTGGGTGATGATGATCTGGGCGACGTTGAAGCGACCCCCCAGCGTCTTCATCAGCTCGAGGATCTGCGCCTGGATGGTGACGTCGAGCGCGGTGGTCGGCTCGTCGGCGATGATCAGCTTGGGATTGCAGGCCAAGGCCACGGCGATCATCACCCGCTGTCGCATGCCGCCGGAGAGTTGATGGGGATACTGCTTGAGGCGCCGGGCCGGATCGGCGATGCCGACCATCTCCAGAAGTTCGAGCGCACGCCGCTCGGCCTGGGCGCGGTCGGCGCCCTGGTGCTGCTCCAGCGTCTCGGTGATCTGGCGGCCGATGGTCAGCACCGGATTGAGCGAGGTCATCGGCTCCTGAAACACCATGCCGATGTCGCGGCCGCGGACCTCGCGCATCTGGGCTTCGGAAAGCCTGCGCAGGTCGCGGCCGTCGAACAGCACCTCGCCGGCGGTGATGCGGCCCGGCGGATTGGGGATGAGCCGCATGATCGACAGCGCACCGACCGACTTGCCCGAGCCGCTCTCGCCGACGATGGCCACGGTTTCGCCGTGCTCGACGGTATAGGAGACGCCATCGACCGCGCGCACGAGTCCGGCGCCGGTGCGAAACTCGGTATGGAGTCCTCTTACCTCCAGCAATGGCGGCATGCGGCCTCTCGGTGACCCTGTGTTGTCGCGGGATTTGTCTGTTAGCGCGAAGCCTGTTTCCTCATCGTGCTGCCGCCGTTCCCGGCGGTCGCAGCCTCTTTCGGGCCGCGGAAAGCCTACGGGACGGGGCGCCGCGCAGCAAGCGCCGCCATGGCGGCCAGCGCCGCCAGGATGGCGAAGACCATCAAGGAATCGACATAATTGCCGGTCCAGTCGCGCAACGCGCCAGAGAGCAATGGGCCCATCGCCTGCGCCAGCACTTGCAGCGACAGCGCCACGCTCCGGATCGCGCCGTAGCTTTCGCGACCGAAATAGTCGGCCCAGGCCATCGGCAGCAGGGTCAATATGCCGCCCATGCCCAAGCCGAACAGGCCGGCGGCGAGGTAGGCGTCCGGCGCCGAACCGACGCCGATCAGTCCGAAGGAGCCGGCGCTCAAGAGCGCGGCCGACAGCAGCATGGGATAGCGCACCGGCCAGCGCCGCGGCAGGAAGGCGACGCCGAAGCTCGCCACCGCCGACATGGCCGAGAAAAAGCTGATCACCGTGGCGGCGACGATCGGCGACAGCCCGCGTTCGATGAGGTGCGGCGCCTGGTGCAGGCTGACGCCCGCCTGAACCGGGTAGACCAGGACGGTGTAAAGCGACAGCAGCCAGAACGCGCGCGTGCGTATCGCCTGGGCCCGGCTGAAGCGCGGTTCGAGCGCAGCAGGGCTTGCGCCGACGACGATGCGGTCGGGCACCAGGCCGACATCCTCCGGCCGCCGCACCAGCAACAGCCAGACCGGCACGAAGCCCACGATCAGGACGGTCGCGCCGATCGCCAGCCAACCCTGGCGCCAGTCGCCACCGCGCATGGCGAGCTGGGCGATGATCGGCAGGGCCACGAGCCCCGATATCTGGGCCAGCGTGGCGATCGAGGTGGCGAGCGCGCGGCGCGCCACGAACCAGTTGTTCAACGCGCCATAGAGGCCGAGATCGAACGGCCCCGCCCAGACCATGCGCGCGAAGCAGAACAGCAGGTAGAACGCCAGCAGCGACTGCGTGAGCGACAGCGCCATGGTGGCGAACCCCGTGCCCAGCACGGCCAGGCACAAGATCAGCCGCGCGCCGCGGCGATCGAGCACCGGTCCGAGCAACGGCGAGATGAAGGCCGCCAGCACGCCGCCCAGCGACACCGCGCCCGACATCTCGGTGCGCGACCAGCCGAAGGCATCGGTCATCGGCACGACAAAAACCGACAGTACGGCCACGGCCGGCCCCTGGCGCGCGAAGCCGGCCAGGCAAATGCAGCCCAACACGACCCAGCCGTAGAAAAACGGCAGGCGCGGCACGAGCAGGCGGGGAAGAAACGGCGGGCGCATCGGCGAGGCCGCCCACCCTACTGCGCCGACCGGTGGGGACCAACGCTTCCGACCAACAAAGTTCACATGAGGTCAAACGGGACGGGCTAAGATCAAACGGCTTTCTGATCAGCGAGTGAAGGGACCCGAGCGATGGAGACCATCCCTGCGCGTCGCGGCAAGGCCAGCTACCTCAAGCGAGGCCAGTCGATCCGCATCGTCAACACGCATGGCGCGCAGGTGGTGGATACCTGGGCGTTCACCGCCGGTATGCTCACCGAGTTCATGTCCATGGAACATACCCGGGCCACGCTCGTCAGCATGCGCCCGAAGGTGGGTGACGGGCTCTACACCAACCGCCGCCGCAAGATACTGACGATGACCGAAGACACCAGCCGCGGCGACCACGACACGCTGATGGCGGCGTGCGACAGCGAACGCTATATCCTGCTGGGCGTGAAGCAATACCACGACAACTGCACCGACAACCTGTTCGCGGCAATGCAGGCGCTCGGTCTGACGCCGCCGGAATGCCCGAGCCCGCCCAACCTGTTCATGAACATTCCCTGGACGCCTGCCGGCGGGCTCTCCTTCGACCCGCCGACGGCCAAGCCCGGTGACTTCGTGACCTTGCGGGCCGAGCTCGACTGCATCGTGGCCATGTCGGCCTGCCCGCAGGACATCCTGCCGATCAACGGCAAGACCGGCACCACGACCGAGGCGCACTACGAGATCGTCGGCTGAACCATGACTTTTTCCATCGCCGGCCGGTGCGCCAGGACAGGAATGCTGGGCGCCGTCGTCACCACTTCAGCCATGGCCGTCGGCAGTCGATGCGCGTGGGCCGAGGCCAATGTGGGCGCCGTCCTGACGCAGCACCGCACCGACCCGCGCCTCGGCCCCAAGATTCTCGACCGGCTCAAAACCGGATCCTCGCCCGAGGCGATCCTTCGAGACCTCGAGGAGACGGATCCGGACCTACAATGGCGGCAGCTCGCCGTTATTGACGCAACGGGGAAAAGCGCCTTCTTCAACGGTGCCAAGATCCTGTCGGTGTCGAAGGGCAAGGTCGGCCACAATTGCGTGGCGGCGGGCAACATCCTGCGCAGCACCAACGTTGTCGACGCCATGATCTCGAGCTTCGAGGAAAACGAAGCCCAGCCTTTGGCGGAGCGGCTCGTGCGCGCCATCGAGGCGGGCGGCGGCGCCGGCGGTGAACTGAAGCAATTGAAGTCCGCCGGCCTTCTCGTCGTGCACCGGGAAAGCTTTCCCTTCGTCGACTTGCGCGTCGATCTCAATTCCCAGCCTCTCGTCGAACTGCGTTTCCTGTGGGAGCTCTACCAGCCGACGGCGGACAACTACGTCGTGCGCGCCCTCGATCCGGACAAAGCGCCAGGGGGATGATGATGGCCAAGCTCACCCTGTCCGTCGCGGTCGGAGACTACGACCGCACCCGGCCGCTGATCGACGGCACGGTCCAGATCGACGGCGTCGACCCGATCATTATGACGCTCAGCCCCGAGGAGATCTTCTTCCGCGCCTTTCGCGACGCTCCCTTCGACATCTGCGAACTCTCGCTGTCGAGTTTCGCGGTCAAGACGGCCGCCGGCGATTGCCCCTATGTCGGCGTGCCGGCGTTCCTGTCGCGCGCGTTCCGCCACACCTCGATCTACGTTCGCAAGGATCGGATCGCGCGACCGCAGGACCTGAAGGGACGACGGATCGGCGTCGCCGAGTACCAGTTGACCGCCAATGTATGGGCCCGCGCCCTCCTCGCCGATCATGGCGTGTCGCCGTCCGACGTCGTCTGGGTCACGGGCGGCCTCGAGGAGCCTGGACGCCTCGAGAAGGTCGCCGTGGCGCTGCCGCCGACGATACGCCGCGAAGCGGCGCCCGACGGCGCCACGCTTTCAGGCCTGCTCGCCGCTGGCGCGATCGACGCCGTGATCTCGCCCCGCGCCCCCTCCTGCCACGACAACGGCCATCCCGATGTCGGATGGCTGTTCGACGATCCGATCGCCGCGGCCAAGGACTATTACCGGCGAACCCGGATTTTCCCGGTCATGCATCTGGTGGGTGTCAGGCGCGAAACGGCCGAACGCCATGCCTGGGTGCCGGCGGCCGTCCTCAAGGCCTTCACGGCGGCAAAGGCGGCTGCGCTGAGGCATCTCGGCGACACGGCCGCAACCAAGGCGACGCTGCCGTTCGTCGAGGAGCAGCTGCGCGACGCCCGTGCGCTGATGGGGCCGGACTTCTGGTCGTACGGTCTTGCACCCAACCGGCACGTGCTCGACGCCTTCCTGCGCCACCATCACGACCAGGGCCTGTCGGCTCGTGTCGTGCGCGCCGACGAGCTGTTCCACGCCTCGACGCACGAAACCGTCAAGATCTGACGGCTAGGCGGTCCCGGGGTTGCTCGACAGGTGGCCGAGCAGCTGACTGCGGTATTGGCCGGGCGAAAGCTCGAACCACCGCTTGCAGGCGCGGAAGAAGCTGCTCTGGTCGGCGTAGCCGAGCAGATAGGCCGCTTGCCCGAGCGACAGGTGGAGCCGGCCGAGATATTGCTCGGCCAGCTCGCGGCGCGTCTTGTCCACCAATTCGACGAAGGACGTCGCCTCCTCCTCCAGTCGCCGCTGCAGCGTGCGCTCGCTCATGCGCAATTCGCTTGCGACCCGATCGCGCCGCGGCTCGCCGTCGGGCAACCGGCGGATGATCGCTTCGCGTGCCCGATAGCTTGTCTGGTCGTGGTCGAAGCGTTGCAGATAGTCGCCGGCGAAGCGCTCGTGCAGCTCGGCCAGCACCGGGTTGGACGTCGGCAGTGGTTTGGCCAGCTCGGCGCGCGCGAACAGCAGGCTGTTGCGGTTGGCGTCGAACGTCACCGGACAGCCGAACGCCTCGCGGTACGGGCCCAAGTCCGCCGGCGTCGGGTACGGCAGCTCGATCGCCAGCGGACGGACCTCGCGACCGCTGATCCAACGCAGAAAGGCGACCAGGGAGACCATGATGAACTCGGCGCGCTGTCGCGGCACCGGCCGCTCGCCACCGATCAGCTCGAAGGTCATGCGAAAGCGGGCGTCCTCGAGGCTCCGGCTCATCGTCAGCGCGTCGCTCAGAATGCGCAGGTAACGTTCCAGGCGTTCGAAGGCGCCTAACAGGTCGGCGCACGACATCATGGTGTAGCCGACCACATCGAAGCTTGCCGGTTTGGCCACACGATGCTGGGCGACGCCAATCGCCGGATTGCCGGATCGCTCGGCCGCCAATTCCCAAAGCAGGCTGATCTTGTCGGTCGACAGCCGCGCCCCCGGCGCGTCCAGCACCGCCGGATCGATGTCGGCCGCCGCCAGCAACGCTGCCACGTCCAAGCGCTCCGCCGCGAGCACCTCGGCGATGCCCTTGACCCAGATCGCAGCCGTCGTCCGCTTGCCCATCCGGCGCGCCTCCCCGCGCAACTTGGCTCGGTCGGCCAGTAATTTGGCCGCTCCGGCCAACGACATGCTGCAGTGCAGCATTTAGTCTTGTTTCACGGGGAACATGCCATGGAAGCGTAGAACTCGCCAGGCAAGCCCAACGCACCGCAGGGAGAAGGAAATGTCGAACAGACACTGGCACGCCGCCTATGGAAAGCACATCCCGGTCGAGATCGACCCAGACGCGCACGTTTCGATTTTGCCCATGCTCGAGGGCGCCATGCAGCGTTATGCCGATAAGCCGGCATTCCGCTGCTTTGGCCAGACGCTGAGCTACGCCGACACCGACCGGCTGTCGCGCGACTTCGCCGCCGTCCTGCAGGGCAAGCTCGGCGTGACCAAGGGCACGCGTATTGCCGTGATGCTGCCCAACATCCCGGCCTTTCCGCTGGCGATGCTGGGGATCGTGCGCGCCGGCGCCACCCAGGTGAACGTCAACCCGCTCTACACGCCGCGCGAGCTCGAGCACCAGCTGAACGACGCCGGCGTCGAAACCATCGTGATTTTCTCCGGCGTCTCCGCCACGCTGGCCGAAATCGTCGCCAAGACCAAAGTGAGGCACGTCATCACCGTGCGCCCGGGTGACGGCACCGCTGCCGCATTGCCCAGTCCGCCGGTCGATGCACGCCTTGCAAACACGATCGGCTTCGCCGACGCCTTGGCTGAGGGCGCGACGCTCGCCTTCACGCCGGTGCCGCTGGTCGGCGAGGACCTCTTGTTCCTGCAATACACCGGCGGCACCACCGGGGTGTCGAAGGGCGCTGCGCTGTCGCACCGCAACCTCGTCGCCAATACCGAGCAGTTCAAGGCCTTCATGCCCGACGTTCTGCGTCCCGGTCAGGAGGTCGTGGTGACGGCGCTGCCGCTCTATCACATCTTCGCGCTGATGGTGAATTTCATCTCCTGCTACGCCGCCGGCGCCGAGAACTGGTTGGTGCCCAACCCGCGCGACATGGATGGCTTCATCGATGTTTTCAAGCAGGCGCGGCCCACGCTCTTCACCGGCGTCAACACGCTGTTCGGCGGGCTTGTGATGCATCCCAAGATCAAGGAGGTCGATTTCTCCCGTCTTCGCGCCACGATCGGCGGCGGCGCCTCGGTGCTGCCGATCACCTCCGAGCGCTGGAAGGCGCTGACCGGCCTGGACATCCTGGAAGGCTACGGCCTGTCGGAGACCTCGCCGGTGCTGACGCTCAATCCGAGGACCGGCACCGGTTTCACCGCCACGGTCGGCCTGCCGTTCCCGTCCACCGACATCAAGCTCCTGGACGACCAGGACGAGGTCGTGCCGGTCGGCGAAGCCGGCGAGATCTGCGCCAAGGGCCCGCAGGTGATGCGCGGCTATTGGCAGAAGCCCGACGCCAATGCCGCCGCCTTCACCGCCGACGGCTACTTCCGCACCGGCGACATCGGCGTGTTCGACTCCCAGGGCTACCTCAGGATCGTCGATCGCAAGAAGGACATGATCATCGTCTCGGGCTTCAACGTCTATCCGAACGAGATCGAGGCGGTCGCCGCTTCCTGCCCCGGCGTCGCCGAATGCGCCTGTGTCGGCACGCCGGACGACAAGACCGGCGAGGCGGTGCGGCTGTTCGTCGTCAAAGCGGCCGGCGCAGCACTGAGCGAGGCCGATGTGATCGCGCACTGCCGGCGCGAGCTCACCGCCTACAAGGTACCCAAGCAGGTGCGCTTCATGGAGGCGCTGCCGAAGTCCAACGTGGGCAAGATCCTGCGCAAGGATCTGCGGGCAATTCCCTGAGCCGAAGGAGGTCGATCATGACGAGCGACATCATGGAACAGGCTGCGCATCACACGCTGGCCGCCAACCCGCTGGTCGGCGTCCGTGGCCGGGACATCCTCGATGCGACGCGCGTGCTGCTGGGACGCGTGGCCCGCCATCCCGGCGTGGTGGCGCAGCAGTATCTGTCGTTCCTGGGCGAACTGGGGCGCGTCGCGACCGGCCAATCGAAGCTTGCGCCTGACGAGAAGGACAAGCGCTTCGCCGATGTGGCCTGGAAGGACAACACGGCCTATCGGGCCCTGGCGCAGGGCTACCTGGCATGGGGCAACGCCTTGAGCCGCCTTGTCGACGAAGCCAAGTTGAGCAAGCGCGACGCCGAGCGTGCCCGCTTCGTCGTCTCCTTGTTCGTGGACGCCCTGTCGCCCACCAATGCTCTGGCCGGCAACCCCGCGGCGTTGAAGAAGCTCTTGGATACTGGCGGCGCCAGCCTGCTCCAAGGGCTGGAGAACTTCATCGGCGACCTTTTGCGCAACGGCGGCCTGCCGGCACAGGTCGACACGACCAAGTTCGCCGTCGGCAAGAACCTCGCGACGACGCCGGGCTCCGTCGTCTACCGCAGCCCGGTGATGGAGCTGATCCAGTACCGGCCGATGACCGAAGCCGTGCACACGCGCCCGCTGCTGATCGCGCCGCCGCAGATCAACAAGTTCTATGTCTTCGATTTGCCGGGCAAGAGCATCGTCGAGTACGCGCTGCAGGGCGGCCTGCAGACTTTTGCGATCAGCTGGAAGAATCCGACCGCCGCCGAGGGCCACTTCGGGCTCGACACCTACGTTGCCGCCCTCGACGAGGCGGTGGACGTGATGCGCGACATCACCGGCGCCGACGACGTCAATATCTGGGGCTCGTGCTCGGGCGGCATCACCATGTCGGCTTTCCTGGCGAACCTGGCGGCGCGCGGCGAGACCAAGGTGCACAGCGCCACGGTCGCCGTCTGCATGCTCGACATGGCGGTCGCGCAGGGCACCACGGCCGGGGCCTTCGCCTCGCCCAAAGCCATCGCCGCGGCGAAGACCGCTTCCCAGCTCGCCGGCGTGCTCGAGGGCCGCGAGCTCGCCCGCATGTTCGCCTGGCTCCGGCCGAACGACCTGATCTGGAACTACTGGGTCAACAACTACCTGATGGGCAATGCACCGCCGGCCTACGACGTGCTCTATTGGAACAACGACACGACGCGTTTGCCGGCGCGATTGCACGGCGATTTCCTCGATCTTTTACGCACCGATCCCTTCGTCGACGGCGGCCGCATCGAGCTCTGCGGCACGCCGCTCGACATGCGCCGGGTCGATCTGGACAGCTATGTCGTGGCTGGCGTCACCGATCACATCACGCCGTGGCACGGCTGCTACAACACCGCGAAGCTCTATGGCGCGCGCAGCACCTTCGTGCTGGCCAACAGCGGCCATATCCAGAGTCTGCTGAACCCACCCGGCAACCCCAAGGCGTTCTTCCTGAGCGCTCCGGCGCGGGCGGCAAGCCCCGAGATGTGGCTCGAGCAGGCCACCAAGCATCAGGGCAGCTGGTGGCCGCACTGGCTGGAGTGGATCAAGGCGCGCGCCGGCGATACGGCGCCGGCGCCGGCCATGCTCGGCAGCCAACAGCACCCGCCATTTGACCCGGCGCCCGGTCGCTATGTCGTGGAGCCATAGGTGCGGATCGCTCTGCACGACGTCGGCGGGCAGATCCTGCGCGTCGGCGTCCGCTGCGGGGACGAGGCGCAGCCACCGTTGCTGCTGTTCAACGGCATCGGCGCCAATGTCGAGCTGGTTGCGCCGTTCCTAGAGGCGCTGAATGGCCGTCAAGCGATCGTCTTCGACGTGCCCGGTGTCGGCGGCTCGCCGACGCCGGCGCTGCCCTACCGGCCGGGCTGGCTGGCGCGGCTGAGCGCGCGCCTGCTCGACCAACTGGGCCACCGACAGGTCGACGTGCTGGGTGTCTCCTGGGGCGGCGTGGCGGCCCAGCAATTCGCCTTGCAGTATCCGGTGCGCTGCCGTCGGCTCGTGCTCGCCGCCACGTCGCCCGGCCATGTGATGGTGCCGGGCAAGCTCGGCGTGCTGCTCAAGATGGCGAGCCCGCGGCGCTACAGGGACGGCGAGTACATGCAGCGCATCGCCGGCGACATCTATGGCGGCGCCGTCCGCCACTCGCCGGAGCTGCTGCGCCGGCAACTCGATCACGTCCGCTGGTCGAGCGATGCCGGTTACTACCTGCAACTGATCGCCGTCGTCGGCTGGAGCAGCCTGCCTTGGCTGCCCTTCCTGCGGCAGCCGACCTTGATCATGGCCGGCACGGACGATCCGCTGGTGCCGCTGATCAACGGGCGCATCCTGGCCAGGCTCATTCCCAACGCGCGGCTGGTGACGATCGACGACGGCCACCTGTTTCTGGTCACCAGCGCCGGGGAGTCCGGCGCGATCGTTTCCGATTTCCTGACATAGCCGTTCAGGCGCCATGTCCTCCCGAATACCGGCTTCTTTCCGACGGCCGCCAGGTCGCCAGAGCCCCTTCGCTCGGCCTGTAGACCTCGATTTTGAGTGGGTAGCATTTTGCGGAGTCACTCGAATGGCTGCTGCTGCAATCGCCGCCCGGACAGGCAGAGAGAGCGCCCAGCAAGTCGATCTCGGCAAAAAATTCGATGAAGTCACCCGGCCTGACGGGACTGGCTTTCATGAAATACCGATGCGTGTCGCGCGTGAAGCCGGTGCACATGAAGACGTTGAGCACGTCATGGACATGCCGCTCGGCGTCGCGCAGAGACAGGCCTTCGTGGGCCGCCAGCGCGCGTGTCAGATTGGAGTGACAGCAATGATGATACTCCGTCCCGCTCAAGAGCAGTTCGGTGTAGGGGTCGCATCTCGTTCCGATGACATCGTGGATGCCGCCGCCATCCTCGTCCCAGCCGTACCAGTCGAGTGTGTCGTGCGTGATCGTCGCCAGCGGCCGCAGATGGGGAAGCGTGCTCCAGAGCCGGTCGCCGGTGCTGACATGAGTGGCGTGCAATGCCCTGGTCTTGCCGCTGAAGAAGCGCTCCGACAGATCGTCGGCGTTCCACAAGTTGAGATCGCCAACCTGCGGTCCTTCGATGCTGACAATCCTGAAGAAATGGCCGGCCGCAACGTCGAAAGTCCTTGCTTCGCGCGGCGGCACGACGGTTTCAGCAACCCTGGTCAGTCCCTGTCTGGCGGATTCATAGAATTGCCGGTCGTAGGCCGGCACCTTGTCGACCGAATAGCAGACGACCGGGGACGCCGCACGACGCTGGGCGGCATCGGCAGGAGCGTTGGTTTGGCCGGAAGATTTCACTTTTCACCCTTGAGCGGCGACGCGCACCTAATGGGAAAAGCTGAAGGGCTTGTCTTCATCGCCCCGACCCCTGGCGAAAATCTCGAGGGCATCGGGTCGTTCCCAGACGATCTCGAGAAGGTTTCTGTCGGGGTCATGGAAATAGATGCTCTTCTGGCTGACATGATCGACGGCGCGCAGGATGACGACGCCGGCCGATTGGAGCGTCTGATAGGCGTCCCTGAGATCATCCTCGGTTTCCACGGCGAACGCCGTGTGCTTGACGCCGAGGCCGTTCAGGCTGGCCGGGTCGGAGTCCGACGAAGCAATGGCGTCCGGGTCTTTGCATTCGAACAGGTCGAGCGTATTGCCAAGACCGCCGATGGAAAGAAACACACCGCCATGCTTGGGATCCTGCTCGAGCACCTTGAAGCCCAGGATGCGCGTGTAGAAATCCTTGGACCGTTCGAGGTTCCGCACGGCAATGAGGAC